>Ga0066789_10000099_pt1 | contig 24968 bp, 30 predicted proteins | sample OrgsoiDNA2013049_FD_70960 | JGI IMG/M metagenome (GOLD analysis project Ga0066789, IMG submission 70960) | Permafrost soil microbial communities from the Arctic, to analyse light accelerated degradation of dissolved organic matter (DOM) -... | ecosystem: Environmental > Terrestrial > Soil >...
GTTATTTATACACATTGGAGGGGATCGCCTTGCGCACCAATATTGATATCGACGATCGTTTGATGAGCCAGGCCGTGCGCCGCAGTGGCGCGCGGACGAAGAAGGCCGCCGTGGAAGCAGGCTTGCGGTTGTTGGCGCAAACCCATGCCCAGGGCTCCATTCGTCGATTGCGGGGTCAGGTGCAGTGGGAGGGCGATCTGGCCCAGTCCCGAACGATTCGGGAGTGATGCAGCATGGTGATCGTTGACACTACGGTCTGGATCGATTACCTGCGCGGCGCCGACAACCCAGAAACCCTCTGGCTCGATCGAGAATTGACTGGTCAGCGCCTGGGGCTCACCGACCTCATTCTTTGCGAGGTTTTGCAGGGGTTGCGGAAGCAGGCGTTGTTCAGGGAGGTCAAGGATGAGTTGCTGGGCTTCCACGTGTTTGAAACCGGTGGCAAGGACTTGGCCATCGCATCGGCGCTTAACTATCGGGCTTTGCGAGAGCAGGACCATACGGTACGCCGGACGATTGACTGTTTAATCGCAACGTTTTGTTTGCAGGCGGGACATGAGTTGTTGCATCGCGACCGGGATTTTGATGCCTTCGAGAAAGCGCTGGGGTTGCGGGTTGTGCATCCCTAGGATTTCCGCCGGCGCTTCATGGCGCGTGCCGCAGTTTCTTTCGTCCCTTCGGGACTCTGTGGCGGGGCCGCGCCTAACCCAGGGCTTGCGCCCTGAACTGTATTATTTCGCTCCTTCGGGGCTGGTTCACGGACGCAGTTGAACGACGCGGTGCCTTCCTTAGGCTGGCGGTTCTCGCCGGCATTGATTTCGCAACATTTTTACCACCTTCCAGGGCATTGAAAACAAGCAAAATCCAGTCCTTGACAATTAATCGCAAATTGCAATATAAATATTGCAATACGAAATATGAAGCTAGCGGAGAAAATTCGTTACCTGCGCGAGGTGGAAGGCTCGCTGCGCGGGCTGAACCGGCCGATGACGCAGCAGGAGTTGGTGCGGGCGGTGCGCAAGGAGCAGGGGAAGAGCATCAGCCAGTCGTATATTTCGCAGATCGAGGGTGGTTCGCGACGGCATATGACGCAGAGTTCGCGATCGCTGCTGGCGAAATTTTTCAAAGTGCATCCGGGATTTCTGGTGGATGACCCCGAGGGTTATCACACCGAGTTGACTTCGGATTTGCGCACCGTGGAAGGGAAGCTCGATGTCTGGTTGTTGCAGGGATCGGAGCGGTTTACCAGCGACCACGAGTTGAGCGAGGTTTTGCTCAAGGCGGCACGCCAGAAGGACACACGCAAGAGTCTGATCTTGCTGGGCGCGATTCTGGACACGCCGGGGCTGGCGGACCGTCTGCTGGAAGCGTTGCAGCCGCAAACAAGTAACGGGAAAAAAGGAGGACGGCGATGACCTGGGCGGATTTCTATCTAGTCTGTTTTGTCGTGGGATTCTTCCTCAGCCTGGTGATGTTCCTGGCCGGCGGGTCGCATCTGCATGTTCATATTCCGCATTTTCATTTTCATACTCCGGGGGCACACGTTCACGTGGCAGGACACGCGGGGAGGGGGATGCAAGCGGGTGGACACGGCACGCATCTCTCGCCGTTCAATCTGGTAACGCTGACTGCGTTTCTGGCCTGGTTTGGAGGCACGGGATATCTGCTGACGCGGCATTCGACGCTCTGGTTTTGGGGAGCACTGGGGATTTCGCTCTTAAGCGGCACCGGGGGTGCAGCCATTATTTACCTGTTTCTCAGCCGGGTGCTGAGTTCTCCGGACGAAGCGCTTGATCCCGCAGACTACGAAATGGTGGGCGTGTTGGGCAGGTTGTCGATACCGATCCGCGAAGGCGGTACCGGGGAGTTGATCTACCCCCAGGCGGGCACGCGCCGGGTTTGTGGAGCACGCACGGAGGACGGTTCGGCAATTGTGAAGGGGACTGAAGTGGTGGTCACGCGCTACGAACGCGGGATTGCTTATGTGCGTCCGTGGTCGGAGATGTCGGGGGAAGATGACGAATTGGGAAGCTGAAGGTTTTTTCGCGTTGCGAACATCAAAGAGGAGGCGATATGTATTTCGGACTGGCGATTGAAATTTGGGTCATCATTGGGCTGGGCATTCTGGTGCTCATGCTGCTCATGAGCGGGTTGGCAAGGCTGTACAGAAAAGCGGGGCCGCACGAGGCCCTGATTGTCTATGGATTCCGCAATAAGCGGGTAGTGGTTGGGAGGGGAACGATTGTCATCCCCATGGTGGAAAACTGTCACGACTTGTCGCTCGAACTGATGTCGTTCGATGTGGCGCCGCAGCAGGACCTTTACACCAAACAGGGCGTCGCGGTCACGGTTGAGGCGGTGGCGCAAATCAAGGTCAAGTCGGATACAGAATCCATCTGGACGGCGGCCGAGCAATTTCTCACCAAGTCTGACCAGGAGCGCGAAGGCCTGATCAAGCTGGTGATGGAAGGCCATCTGCGCGGCATCATCGGCCAGTTGACAGTGGAAGAAATCGTCAAGCAGCCGGAGATGGTCGGCGACCGCATGCGTTCGACTTGCGCCGACGACATGAACAAGATGGGCCTCGAAGTCATCTCGTTCACCATCAAGGAAGTCCGCGACAAGAACGAATACATCATCAACATGGGGCGCCCCGACGTCGCGCGCATTAAACGCGATGCCGATGTCGCAGCGGCCGAAGCAGATCGCGATACCGCGATCCGGCGTGCGCTGGCCACTCGGGAAGCTGCTGTCGCGAAGGCGCAGGCAGACCAGGACCGGGTGCTGGCGGAAACTTTGTCTTTGGCCAAACAGGCCGAGGCGACGCGCGATTTGGAAGTGAAGCGGGCGCAGTATGTGGAAGTTACCAAGCGGCAGCAGGCGCAGGCCGACAAGGCCTACGACATCCAGACCGCCATCATGCAGCAGCAAGTCATTGCTGAGCAGGTGAAGGTGCAACAGATTGAAAAAGAGCAGCAAGTCAAAGTGCAGGAAGCGGAAATTAATCGCCGCCAAAACGAACTGATTGCGACGGTACTGAAGCCGGCGGAGATTGAGCGTCAACGGATTGAGACCCTGGCGGCGGCCGAGAAGCAACGTCTGATTGCGGAAGCCGAAGGGCATGCTTCTTCGATTCGCGCCCAGGGCGAAGCGGAATCGGAAATCATCTTCAAGAAGGGTGATGCCGAGGCCCGCGCCATGAACGTGAAAGCCGAGGCTTATCAGGAGTACAACCAGGCCGCAATTTACGACAAGCTGCTGACCAGCATGCCGGAAATCATGCGGGCGATGGCGGCTCCGCTGGCCAATGTGGACAGGATCACCGTGGTTTCAACCGGCAACGGCGACGCCACGGGGATGAACAAAATCACCGGCGACTTGACCAAGATGGCGGCCCAAGTTCCTGCGCTGTTTGAAACCCTGTCGGGGATGAGCATGACCGATCTGCTGTCGAAGGTAAAGGGCATCGGAGATAAGACCCCGAAGCCGCCGGAGAAGCTGCCGCCGGCGACAGATGCAGTGAAGAAGTAGGGCACGTCTGGGGCGGGCGCCCTCGCCCGCCTCTCAACTCGAGACAGGGGGTCGTATGACGAGCAAATATGTGGGAATGGGAACGGCGCTGGGTGCAGGCGCGGGAGCGGCAATAGGAGCGGCGACAGGCCAAATGGGAGTGTGGGTCGCAATCGGAGTCGCGGTTGGCACACTGCTTGGAACGCTTGCCAGCAGAAGGAGGCCTGGTGCTGGCCCCGGCACGGATCCCGAGACCACGGAAACGAAATGACGGTTCTGGCAGACGGAGTTTGATATGAAAAAACCATCGATGCAAATCGGCCTGGGCATTGCGCTGGGAGCCGGAATCGGCGCGGCGATTGCCGTCATACTCGGATCCGGCGGTGCATGGCTGGCGATTGGGATCGCAGTCGGCGTTGTGATCGGAGTTGCGATGTCGAAACGAAAAGCGGGTTCCGCACCCCCGGTGGTAGTTCGGAATGATCGAGAGTTTTTGAGATAGGTAAAGAGTAGTGGCTCCCACCCTTCGCAAAAAGCGCGAAGGATGGGGCACCCTCTTTTGTTGTGGGTTTGAGCTAAGAGCCAAGAGCCGATTTAAAAAAGGAGTACATCATGGCGCTACTTGAACGGGTATCAACTCTAGTGCGAGCGAACATCAACGACTTGATTGACAAGGCCGAAGAGCCGGAAAAGATGATCAAACAAGTCATTCTCGACATGCAGAACCAGCTCCTGCAGGTGAAGACGCAGGTGGCGATCGCCATCGCCGACCAGCACCTGCTGGAAAAACGGCATCGGGAAAACGAAGACAAGACCGCGGAATGGATGCGCAAGGCCGAGCTCGCCGTCACCAAGAAAGAGGACGACCTGGCGCGGGCCGCGCTGCATCGCGTGGAAAGCTATCGCGAGATGGCCGGCAATTTTTTGCAACAGGTCGCGGACCAGAAGGCGCAGGTGGAGAATCTGAAGACCGCGCTGCGCCAACTGGAGCAGAAACTTGCCGAGGCCATGGGCAAAGCCGATCTGCTGATTGCGCAGCAGCGCCGCGCCCGCGCCGTTGGCAAGGCGCATGACGCACGGACCGCCATCGGCGACCAATCGAAGATCGCGGCATTCGATCGCATGAAGAACAAGGTGCAGCACAACGAAGCCGTCAGCCAGGCGAAGTCGGAGATTGGCGATGACGACGTCGAAGGGCGACTGAATGCGATCGAGAAGGATGACCGGATTGAGCAGCTGCTGGCGGAGATGAAGGCGAAGCGAGGATAGAACGTTATTGGTGAAACACCATCACGAAGTGCCGGGCAAGGCGGCTGTGATCAAACGACAGCGGATCATGCTCGGCTTTATGGGTTTCGCGCTCATTGGTTGGCGTGCAGGGGCTCTGTCTCGAGGAAGACTGTCTTATCCAAACGTGTGGGGCGGAGCGGTGTTCGCGCCGTTTGCGATCGTCACGGGGTTGCTGTTATTGGTCGCGGCGGTGCGCTGGCGGGGGAATGAACGGCGTGTAAGGAAATTGTCGGTGAAAAGACTATCTGAAGTGTTGGCGAATTGGGGACGAATCAGGGGTCGATAGAAATCAAACTGAGTCGAACTTAAATCAGGTCACGTTGGAGGCAAGTCATGAAGAAACTGTTCATCATTCTAGCATTCATCGTCGGCACGACCAGCATCTCTCTCGCGCAAGACATTGGGGGCGATTGGAATGGGAGTCTCAAGGTCGGCGAGGAGGAGTTGCGGCTGGTGCTGCATATCACCAAAGCCGCCGACGGCAGCCTGCAGGCTTCGCTCGATAACATCGATCAAGGGGCGAATGGGATTCCGGTGACGACGGTGACGCTGAAAGATTCAAAGCTCGACCTGACGATAGACGCTGTCCACGGCACATATACGGGCAAGGTCAACGCCGACGCCAGCGAGATTGACGGCACCTGGTCGCAAGGCCAGGCGATGGAACTCAATTTTCACCGCGGCGGTATTGCCGTGAAGCCGGCGCCCAAACCGGCGCCGGCCTCGGACATTGACGGTGCCTGGCTGGGCACGCTCGACACCGGGATGGTAAAACTCCGCCTGGTGCTGCACATCGTCAACACCGACCAGGGTCTGACGGCGACCATGGATAGCCTCGACCAGAATGCCAACGGCATTCCGGTTTCAAGCATCACGCGGGCCGGCGCGTCGCTGAAATTTGAGATCAAGGCCATTGGCGGCCGCTACGACGGAACGATCCGCCCGGATCTGGCCACCTTCAGCGGGACCTGGACGCAACTTGGCAAGAGCTGGCCGCTGGCGTTTAAGCGAGTGACGAATGCTTCAGAACTCGAGCAGCGGCGGCCGCAGAATCCGGTGAAGCCGTATCCGTATCGGGAGGAGGAAGTTTCGTACGGCAATCCCGCCGCGAAGATTCAGCTGGCGGCCACGCTGACCATCCCTCCGGGCCAGGGGCCGTTTCCCGCAGTGCTGCTGATGGCTGGCTCGGGGCCGCACGATCGCGATGAGAGTCTCATGGGACACAAACCGTTTCTGGTGCTTGCGGATTACCTCACGCGCAAGGGAATCGTGGTGTTGCGTGCGGACAAGCGCGGCGTGGGCAAATCGGGCGGCGATTATTCCAAGGCAGTGATGGCGGATTTTGCTTCCGATGGCGAGGCGGGCGTGGCGTATCTGAAAACGCGCCCGGAAGTTAATCCGCATAAGATTGGCATCGTCGGCCACAGCGAAGGCGGAATCGAAGGACCGATGGCGGCGGTGCACAATCCCGATGTTGCTTTTGTGGTGATGATGGCTGGCCCCGGCGTCCCCGGAGACCAGCTCTTGACCGAGCAACTCCTCCTGATCGAGAAGGCTGCGGGGAAAAGCCAGCCCGAGATTGACAAGGATGCCGCCGTGCAACGCGATGTCCTGGCCACGCTAAAAAAGGACAAGGACCCTGTCACCAGGGAAAAAGATCTTCGTGAGGTGCTGGCAGGAAAAGTGCCGGATGCGCAAATCGATATCCAGATCAAAGTCGCTACCTCGCCGTGGTTCCTCAGTCTGCTGGAGGGCGATCCCGCGACGACGTTGAGCCAGCTTACTTGCCCGGTACTCGCCATCAACGGCGAAAAAGATTTGCAGGTGCCACCGGAGCAGAACCTGCCGGCCATCCGGAAAGCGCTGGTGGCGGGCGGGAACAAGAATTTTGAAGTAGTCGAGTTGCCGGGATTGAATCATTTATTTCAGACCGCCAAGACCGGTGGAGTCGCAGAGTATTCCGAGATTGAAGAGACCATGTCGCCGGTGGTGCTGGAAAAGGTGGCGAACTGGATTTTGAAAACCGTGGGCTAAGCTACTCGTCGAGCTTCACGAGGTGGGCGCTGATCCAGTGCAGAATGAGCCCGATTTGCTGATTTAAGATGTCAAAGTAAACTGCCAAAGGAGAAAGCCAAACAGGTTCGACAACATTCATGGAAAAGCTATTCCACTTCGACTCGCCGCCCGATCCTTACGTTGCCGATGCCGCGGTGCTTTGCTGCTTTGATCAGCGCATTCGGCTGGCGGTGCATAAGTTTTTGCAGAAGCAGGGGATTGTGCGTCCGGACATGATTGTGGTGGCGGGCGGGGCGAAGACGCTGGCGTCTCCGCGCAATGATTTTGAGCGCGATTTCATCCTGGAGCAGGTGCGGATGTCCATCTTGCTGCACCGCACCGAGCGGATTTTCCTGATGTGTCACTCCGATTGCGCGACCTATGGCGGCCTGGCCGCGTTCAAAGGGGATGTGCAACAAGAAGCCGAGCATCATCGCGGGGAATTGCTGCGAGCGGCGGAGTTAGTGAAGGAAAACTTTCCCGACCTTTCGGCCGAGTGTTACTTCGTAAACTTCGAGGGCGTTTTTGCTGCCAGCGAAAAGGGTGTTGTGCAGGTCGCGTGATCGCGCCAGCGGCTAATCCAAATTTCCTTGTTCGAGTACCACATTTTCCCGCACGATCAAACGGTGCGCGGCCATTTCTTTCAACTTGGGTAGGACGCGGCTGACGTGCTCGTCGGTATCCACAAAAATGATGATCACTGGGAGTTTGCCACCGGCGTCCACCAGATGGCTGGTTTCGACGCGCTGACGGCCGAGGAATCCGCCGACGGCGTGGAGAGTGCAGGCGGCGAATACGTTCTCGTCGTGCAGATGATTCAGGATGGCCATGTGCAGAGGCTTCCCCTGCCACTTGTCAGATTCGTTCAGATAGATTGTGACTTGCACGGCCACGACGTCTGGCATTCTACACCGCCCGCGCCAGTGCCATCCCCGCCAGCGCGGCGCCCAGACAAAGCAAATTGTTGGAAGCAAAATTGGCGAACAGCAGCAGCCATTGTCCCTGCTCGAAGTAGGCCATGGTTTCAAAGGCGAAACTGGAGAAAGTGGTGAAGGCGCCGCAGAAGCCGACCACAATCAGCAGGCGCCAGCGGGGATCGAGCAGTACGCGCTCCGTGGTCCAGATCATGAAGAACCCGACCATGAAGCTGCCGGTCACATTGATGAACAAAGTCCCGTAGGGAAAAACGGGGCCGAGGATGCGCGCGGCGAAGCGGCTGATGATCCAGCGGGCGTTGGCCCCGAGGATGGCGCCGATGGAAATGACCAGGATGTCGTTCACGTGCAGAGTTCTCCTAACCAGTAGTGGGTAGGAGTTATCAGCCGGCGTCGTGGCGGGCGGTTAATGGCGAACTCCATCGCCGGTTATCAAGCTGCGTCGTTTTCAATCTTGATGCGCAGAGATTTCAGGAACTTCAAATCCTGATCGCTGACCTTCAACTCGGGGTTGCTGGTCAGGGTGGTGACCAGGGAAGTCTTCTCGTTCGATTTTTCGCCGGGGCGGCTGACGCCGATGGTGGCTTCGAGCACCAGGAAAATATCGTAACCACCGTCTTTGATTCGGGTCACAACTTCGGCAATCTGATCGGAGTCCGCCAGAGATTCGTTAATCGCTTCGCCCAATTCCTTCATCAGATGTTTCAGTTGTTGGTCCACGAATCCCCCGTCCCGCCAAATTAAAAGCTGTCTATTGGATGCAGCTGCCACCGCCGCCGCCTCCGCTTAGGGGTATTCTAAACCGGGAGATTGGTAAAATCGAGAGCGATGACGAATGTGTCTACAGGCAGGAAACTGGGCATTGCGGCCCGGGTCGCCGGGAAGCAAATAAAGGGCTCCCGCGCCTACGGAGCCGTGCTGGGCGGCGTACGGGCCACGGTAGGGCACTTTGCGGCCGTCCTGCGCCAGCTTTGGCACGAGATTACAGGCTTTGTTTTCCTAGCCTTTGCGGGGTTTGGGGTGGTGGCACTGGTAAAGGAATATCTGGCCTATCACGCAGGCGGGCTGGGCCCGAACCGGATGGCGGTGGCCGCAGGGTTCACGCTGGTATTTGGGTGGTTTGGGGTAAGCTCGTTCTGGAGAGCGCGAAAACCGCGGAAAAGAAACTAGTCGGTGTCGGTGCCTAAAAAAGCCCATGCCTGAAAAGCCCAAGGCGCAAGGCGTCTCCGCAGATCCCGGAACCCCAGATCCAGAAACCTCGTCTCACATTCCTGTACGACCGCTTTACGGGCCTTCTGATCTCGCCGACTGGGACTACGACCAGCAATTGGGGTATCCGGGGGACTTTCCCTACACCCGCGGCGTTCAGCCGACCATGTACCGCGGGCGGCCGTGGACGATGCGCCAGTATGCGGGCATGGGCGACGCCGAGGAGTCGAACAAACGCTACAAATATTTGCTGGGACATGGCACGACGGGGCTGTCGGTCGCCTTCGATTTACCGACGCAGATCGGGTTCGACTCCGACCATCCGCTGGCGGCCGGGGAAGTGGGCAAAGTCGGCGTCGCCATTGATTCCATCGAGGATATGGAGCGGCTGTTCGACGGGATTGACCTCACCAAAATTTCTACTTCGATGACCATCAATGCGACCGCGTCTATTCTGCTGACGCTTTACGTCGCCGTAGCGCGCAGAAAGGGTGCGGACATTCGCAAGCTTTCGGGTACGGTACAGAACGACATTTTGAAGGAGTACATCGCGCGCGGGACGTACATTTACCCAGTGGCACGGGCGATGCGGATTGTCACTGATCTGTTCGCGTGGGCCAACGAAAACGTGCCTGAGTGGAACACGATTTCCATCTCGGGATATCACATGCGGGAAGCGGGCGCGACGGCGGTGCAGGAGGTCGCGTTCACGCTTGCCAACGGCAGCGCCTACGTTCAGGCCGCAGTTGACGCCGGGCTCGACGTTGACGTGTTTGGCCCTCGAATCTCGTTTTTCTTTAACGCCCACAGCAATTTTCTGGAAGAGGTTGCCAAGTTCCGGGCGGCGCGGCGGATGTGGGCGCACATTATGCGCGAGAGGTTCGGGGCGAAGAACCCGCGCTCGTGGATGCTGCGCTTTCACACCCAGACCGCTGGCTCCACGCTGACAGCACAGCAACCGGAGAACAACATCGTGCGAACCGCGATTCAGGCGATGGCCGCCGTGCTAGGCGGGACCCAGTCGCTGCACACGAATTCGTTCGACGAAGCCTTGTCGCTGCCAACCGAGCAGGCGGCGCGGATTGCACTGCGCACGCAGCAGATTGTCGCCTATGAATCGGGCGTGCCGAACACGATTGATCCGCTAGCTGGGTCTTATTTCATCGAATCGCTTACCGCAGAAATCGAGAAGCGAGCGAATGACTATCTCGACAAGATCGCAGCGCTGGGTGGAATGCTGAAGGCGATTGAGCGAGGGTTCGTGCAGCAGGAAATTCAGAACGCGGCGTACGAATATCAGCGGGCCGTGGATCACGGCGACGCCACCGTGGTCGGCGTGAACAAATTTACCCAGGAGCGGGGGAAGACGGTTCCTATTCAGCGCATGGACGAAAAGCTGGAGCGCAAACAGGTGGAGCGGATCCGCGCATTGCGGGCGAGGCGCGATCCGGGTCCGTGGAAGCAGGCCGTGGACGGCGTGCGGGAAGCGGCTGGGTTAGGTGAGAATCTGATGCCGAAGATCCTTGCGGCGGTCGAGGCTTTCGCAACGGTGGGCGAGATTTCAGACGCGATGCGAGGAGTTTTTGGGGAGTATCACGAGACCGTGGTGATCTAGACTCTGCGTTCTCTACCTCTTGATCGCGTCCGACGTTTTGTAACCGCAGGCTTCGCGGCAAGGCGAGCAATAGTAAAGCCCATCTTCGCAGAGGCGAATGTCCAACTGGCTCTGGCAGGAGCAGCAGTACTTCTCACAGGCGCATTTCTCTTCGTTCATTTCGCACTGCATGCAGATGAACTGTTTCACCGTTCCGTAGGACATGAAGACACTTTATCGCCTCTGGAAATCAGGGGAAAGTGCCTACGGTCCTTGACCCTTGGAACGCTCGGGCGGCTCAGGCTGCTAAAATGATGAAATTACATGTCTAATAAGTCTCTTGCCGTGTCGGTGCTCGAACCCACCGAAAGTCATGCGCCGGCTGCGCCCAGGGTCGGGTTCGTGAGCCTGGGGTGTCCGAAAAACCTGGTGGATAGCGAAGTCATGATGGGGATGCTGGCGCAGGCTGGAGCGGAGTTGGTCCCACGGGCCGAAGACGCTGACGTCATCGTCGTGAACACCTGCTCGTTCATCGAGAGCGCGCAGCGGGAGTCGGTGAATACGATTCTGGAGATGGTTCGTCATAAATCCGGCAAGGCGCGCAAGCTGGTGGTCGCCGGGTGCCTGGTGGAACGTTATCGCGAAGAGATTCAGAAGAATATTCCGGAAGTGGATGCGGTGGTGGGCACCGGAGAACTGGAAAGCATTCTGGCGGCAGCGGGGATTGCTCCGGCTGGGGTTGATTCTGCGAGGGATGCCTCGCCGTTCCGGATTCTGACTTCGCGTGCCGAAGGCGACGCTCGCGCTGCGCAGGGGCGCTTCTCGCGCGAAACCTGGGACGGGGCCATCGCCGACCTGCCGAACTATCTTTACGACGAATCCACGCCGCGGGTGCTGGCGACCGCGCGCTCAACGGCCTATATCAAGATCGCGGAAGGCTGCGATCACCCATGCAGCTTCTGCATTATTCCGCAATTGCGAGGAAAATTTCGTTCGCGGCGGTTTGCGTCGGTGATTGCCGAAGCCGAACGGCTGGCGCGGTCAGGTGTGCGCGAGATCACGCTGATCGGGCAAGACACCACCTGTTACGGCGAAGATTTCGGGCTGAAAGACGGCTTGGCGCTGTTGCTGGAGAAACTGGCGGATATCGAAGACCTGCGCTGGATACGGTTTCTGTATGCGTATCCGAACAAGATCACCAGCCGCCTGTTGGAAACCATTGCGGCACATGAAAAGATCTGTTCGTACATGGATGTTCCCTTGCAGCACGCCTCGGCCGCGACTCTGAAGCGCATGAAACGCGGCGGCAGCGGAGATATTTTCCTGCGCAGCATCGAAAAGATGCGCCGCATCATTCCGAACGTGACTTTGCGGACCTCGTTTATCGTCGGATTCCCCGGCGAAACGGAAAAAGAGTTTGAAGAGCTGTGCGATTTCGTCCGCGCAGCAGAATTCGACTGGATGGGAAGCTTCGCCTACTCCGACCAGGATGGCGCGACGGCCTTTGCACTCGACGAAAAGCTGCCGTTGCGCGAGATCGAACGCCGCCGCAAGCATCTCATGCAGATCCAAAAGGGAATCAGCAAGCGCAAAAAGAAAGCCCTGCGCGGAAAAGAATTCGATGTCCTGCTGGAAGGCGAGTCGGACGAAAGCGACATGCTGCTCGAAGGCCGCACCGCCATGCACGCGCCGGAGATTGACGGCAAGCTTTATATCGCTGATGTTCCGGAGGGACTCGAACCCGTCCCCGGCGAGTTCTACCGCTGCCAGATCACCGACACGCACGACTATGATCTGGTGGCGAAGATTGTGTAGCTGGTCTTAGGGCGCTTCAGTGCAGCGGTTGCGTTTGGTTGGATCCATGACTCCTGCCGTGTTGTTCTCCAGGTGTTCACTCAGAAAATTCAGCAGTGGGTGCGCGGCCGCGACGTCCGCATCGCCTCGGTAGAACGAAGGAAAATCCAAGCGATTGAAGCGCGACGAAAGAATGAAATGCTGAACTCCTGCCGGACGGGAGATGAAAATCTCCGTCTTGTCTTCCATCATGGGGACGTCTCCGTGGCCCGGAGGCTCGTGGTGTTGGATTTCTGCGAGCCCCGGATCATCTAAGAGTTGACGTAGTTCCTGGAGGTCGTCTGCCCCGATGTGTCCTGCCGCAATTTTTGTCTTCACGGGTCGGCCAGTTTTCTGAGTGCGCTCTTCGAAACGGTACGCCCCATTGATGCCGATTAGGACACAACTCTCGTGCGCGCTTTCGGTTTTCATCTCGAACGACTGCAAGAGCAACAGAGGCGGCGCCGATTGCGAAACTACCGGTTGCGGCGGCGTTTGAGGTTGAGGGGTGGGGCCGCCATATAGTACGTGCATGGTTGTTCTTGGAGTGAGCGACTCGGGCAGCGTTTCGCCTCTCTTCTTCAGAGCAATTTCTCCTACAGGCAGGCAGCGGTTTTTCCCTTCGTCTTCCGAAAGTTCGCGGTGCGGCACCCGCGGCAAATTCTCGAGCCAATGGACGAGTGGTTGCAGCCAACGTTTGAAAGGCTGCTGGCTGTCGCTGCTCTGGAAGAACAGGTCCTGCCAGGTTTCGCCGCGAAACACGGTTACCTGCAGTTCATCGTGGTGGGTACGGATCAGGGGCTCCTGTATCTGCGGCTGTGATAGGTCGATCAACGCGCTGCTATTCAAGTCGGCCGCGATCTTGGTCAGATCGTCGGATTTGATGGTGCCTTCGAAGACCTTGACGTCGTCGCCGTCGTTGACCTCGAGATGGAACCCGCCGCGGCTTTGCAGCAGGGCGCAGGAGTGGCCTTCGAAGTTGGAATGATCGAGGCGGAGGAGGTAGGGAGTGCTCGGCGCTTGTGCTGCTGCAACTCCGCAAAACAACACGGTCGCGAGGCAGCTTTGGCTAAAAGGGGCCACGGGGAGAATTCCCTGACGCAGCGTCGGTACGGTTGAGATGATAGGGGTCCTTCGACTGCGTGAGAACCTCGCTTCGCGAAGTTCTTACTTCGCTCAGGATGACAGAGGTATTGGGAATCATGCTGTCTTCTTCAGCACCAACGCCGAATTCTTCGACCCAAATCCCACGCAGTTGCAGATCGCATGTTCAATCGCCACCTTGCGGCCGACGTCCGGAACATAATCCAGATCACACGCTGGATCGGGAGAATCGAGATTGATGGTCGGTGGAAGCGATCCATGTTCCATCGCGATCAGGGTTGCCGCCACGCTGGCCGAGCCGCAAGCTCCCTGCGGATGGCCGATCTGCGACTTCAGTCCCGACATGGGGATCTTATATGCGTGATCGCCGAGAGCGACTTTGATCGCCGCTGTCTCCACGCGGTCATTCATCTCGGTGGACGTTCCGTGCAGGCTGACGTACTGAATATCTTGCGGAGCCAGGCGAGCTTCTTCAAGCGCCAATGTGATCGCGCGGGCTGGCTCTTCCGGTGAGTCGCTCATGCGGACGCGGTGGTAAGCCTCGCAGGTCGCGCCGTAGCCGCTGATCTCGGCGTAGATTTTTGCGCCGCGGGCCTTGGCGTGCTCGTATTCTTCAAGCACAAACATCCACGAGCCTTCGGCGAGCACGAAGCCGTCGCGGTCGGCGGAAAATGGTCGTGACGCACGTTCCGGTTCATCGTTCCAGGATTGCGTCAGCGCGCGAATCATGGTGTAGCCCTTGATGATTCCCGCAGTGATGGGCGAATCCACGCCGCCCGCGAGAAACATCGGTTGAATTCCGGCTTGAATGTGCTGGTAGGCGTAGCCAATCGCGTCGGTGGAAGACGTGCAGCCCGCGGTGACCACGTGGGCGTAGCCGCGGAATCCAAAGCGCATGGCGATTTCGCTGGGAATCGTTCCCATGGTCCCGGAGGGAACGCAGAACAGGCTGATTTGCTTTTCGTGGCCGCCGTGCCACAAGGCGTATTGCTGTTCGGAAAATTCCATCGCCCCGCCGCCGGTGCCGAGAATGATTCCGATCTGTTGTTTTTCTTCCACGGACATGGCGGGGACGTCGAGGCCGGAATCTTTGACCGCTTCGGTGGTTGCGGCGAGGCAGAGCGGCACCACCCGCGAGACATGCTTGCGCTCGCGCGCGTCCACCCAGGCCAGTTCGTCGAACTCGGAGATCTCGCCGGCGATGTGGACCGCGAACGGCGAAGAATCAAACCGGGTAATTCGTTTTACGCCAGATTTGCCGGCTAGTATGGCCCGGCAGAAGGCTTCTTTGCCGGTCCCATTGGGGCTTACGACTCCCATGCCTGTTATCACGACGCGAGGTAGCAGTTGTGGTCTCCTGTTGGAACGGTGCCCAAGTGCCAATCTTACCGCAGTGGGATAATCATACAGATGCCTTTGGGATTGTACATTTCCGTACCCTTTTGCCGCACGAAATGCAGCTATTGTAATTTCGCCTCCGATGTCTTCTCGCGCGCCGTGTTCGACCGGTACATTGCCCGGGAGTGCGGTGAAATCAAGCAGAGCCAAAAAGCCGCAGAGCGAATGGGCGGCCGATTCGAGCGGCAGGTTGACTCGATTTATTTTGGCGGCGGCACGCCAACGATTTTAGAAGTAGCGCAGATGGAGCGGATATTTGTCACCATTTCGCAAACTTTCGCCGTCGAACCCGAGGTCGAGATCACCATGGAATGCGCGCCGGGCACGCTGACCGCGGCCATGCTCGACGCTTTCGCCCGCTGGGGCGTAACCCGCGTCAGCCTGGGGGTGCAGTCGTTTATGGATCAGGAGGCGGCATCGGTCGGCCGCCTGCATAAGCGAGAGATTGTGCTGGACGACATTGCCCGTCTGCGCGCCGCTGGAATTTCGAACATCAACGTCGATCTGATTGCCGGACTGCCGCACCAGACCCGCGAAAGCTGGGAACGGTCGGTGGATGAGTTGATCGCCAGCGCCGTCCCGCACGCCAGTGTTTACATGCTAGAGGTGGATGAAGACTCCCGCCTGGGCCGCGAACTGATTGCTGGAGGGCAGAAATATCACGCGCACTTCGTTCCCGACGACGACCTGACCGCCGACTTCTACGAAGTTGCGTGTGAGCGCCTGAACGGTGCCGGAATCGAACAATATGAAATTTCTAACTTCGCGCGTGAAGGGCATGAATCGCGGCACAATTTGAAATACTGGACGCGGCAGCCGTATCTCGGCTTTGGTGTGGACGCGCATTCCATGCTGCATTCAGCTGAGGGCGCGATACGATTCTCGAATCCCGACGCGCTGGAGAAGTATGTCGCTGGGGCAGCGCAAGATTGCATTGCAGTTTCTGAGGAGGCGGCGTTGCAGGAGGCTTTTTTTCTGGGACTCCGACTGAATCGCGGGGTTGATCTTTCCGAGATTACAAAGAAATTCGGCCAAGAGGCGCTTGGCGGCTATTCAGAAGCGGTGTCCGATTTGGTGGCAGCGGGATTGCTTGAGCGCGAAGGGAGCGTGGTCCGGTTGAGCGCTCGGGGCCGCCTGCTTTCGAATGAAGTTTTCGAAAGGTTTATTTCGACGCCTGCGGACGCCTAACAGCAGCTATAATTCTCAGCCGGAAGCGAGGTGACCTGTGGGCCTCTACTCGCATTATGACGGCGCGCACAATCATCCGGTGAACCGGGCGCTGCATTTGATTGCCATTCCTCTGGGATTCTCCTCCGTCATTGTGGTTTGGTTTCACTGGATCCTCGGGTTGCTGCTGATTCCGGCGGCGCTTGCGCTGGCCTGGCTCGGGCATTTGATTGAAGGGAATAGACCGGCGTTTCTTAGCAATCCCACGCATGTGTTTGTGGCGCCGGTGTGGATGGCGAAGAGGATATTCGGGAAGAGCACCAAGTAATTTCGCGCGGAAGAGTTTCTGTCGTCCCTCCGGGACTGGCCCTCTTCTCGTCGCCGACCCAGGGCTTACGCCCCGGGGCTAAGTTGTGGCGCTCCTCCGGAGCTTGCTGCGGGTACCCTCGTACCAACCGGTCGGTTCGACCATTTCTTGCTTTATCTCCGCTGTGGTGTAATAAGCCTTCCCTCAGTAGGAGAATTCCTTTGGATTTCCAACTCAACGAAGAACAACTGCAGCTCAAGAAAAGCGTGCGCGAATTTGCGCAGCGCGAGATCGCGCCCAACGTACGTAAGTGGGACGACGCTGGGGAATTTCCACTCGCTACCATCAAAGAACTCGGCAAACTCGGGCTGATGGGGGTGGTGTTTCCGCCGGAACTGGGCGGCGCGGGGATGGGCTACGTGGAGTACGTCACCGCCATCGAAGAGCTTTCGCGCGTGGATGGGTCGGTTGGAATCATCGTGGCCGCGCACACTTCACTGTGCTCGAATCATATTTTTCTAGCGGGAAATGACGCGCAGAAGAAACAGTATCTGCCCAACCTGGCGACGGGCGAATTCATCGGAGCTTGGGGATTGACCGAGCCTTCCTCCGGTTCCGACGCCGGCAGCGCGCGCATGACCGCTGTCCGCAAAGGGAATACCTGGGTGCTGAACGGCACCAAGACTTTCATCACCAATGGGCACTATGCGGATGTCGTGGTCGTAATCGCAGTGACCGACCGCTCGGCGCACACCCACGGGCTCTCCGCGTTTGTCGTTGAAAAGGGAACCAAAGGATTTCGTCCCGGGAAAAAAGAAGACAAGCTGGGTCTGCGAGCCAGCGACACCGCGGAACTGATCTTCGAAGACTGTGTCCTTCCGGCGGAAAACCTACTTGGCACCGAAGGCCAGGGATTCGTCGATTCGATGCGGGTGCTGGATGGCGGACGCATCTCGATTGCGGCTTTGTCGCTGGGCATGGCGGAAGGCGCGTATGAAGCTGCGCTCAACTATTCCAAGCAGCGTAAGCAGTTCGGACGCGCTATCAGTGATTTTCAGGCCATCCAATGGAAGCTGGCCGACATGGCCACCGAAATCGAAGCTGCAAAACTTTTAACGTTCCGAGCTGCCGCGATGAAAGACGCTGGCCTCAAGACTACGCTGGAATCATCCATGGCGAAGCTCTTCGCCAGCGAAGTGGCGGTCAAGGTCGCCAACGAAGGCGTGCAGATTCACGGCGGATATGGATTCATCAAGGATTATCCGGCGGAAAAGTTTTACCGCGACGTGAAGCTGTGCACCATCGGCGAGGGGACGAGTGAGATTCAGCGGCTGGTGATTGCGCGGCAGTTGTTGAGGGATTAGCGTTGTCATTTCTTCCAAAGATCTTCGGCTCCAAGAAAAGCCCCGAACGAGCCTTTATTTCAGCAACGGCGGCGGAATCCCGGGCTTGGGCCCTCACGAAGGGCCGCGAAGAGCAGCTCTTAGCCTTCTAGAGTTCGCCCCGCGCTTTGAGGAGCATTGCAAGTCGACGCAGGGTACCCTGTGCCAAACACAGGGAATACTCGCTTCTACCTGATTGGATCGGGCTCGACTCTGACCGCAGAAGCCAATGAAGGCGATTTGGGACACGGACGAAATATTCTGTCGCCACTCTTCCATAAGTGTCATGAACTGATGACCGAGATAATGAAGGTGAATGAGAGACTCAAAGCAGAGCGATCCAGTGGTTCGCCCCCCAGTTCTTAACAGCCTGAATTTCTCCGGCGCGGCCTTTTCTGCTTTACACTTACTCGTTTGACCCCTGAAGCCCAAAGATTGGTTGCGGAACTTCGCACCGGCGATCCGCGCTCCCTCGCCCGCGCCATCTCGACCGTCGAGAATCATGCGCAGGGATGGCTTGACCTGCTCAAGGCCCTCTTTCCTTACAGTGGAAAAGCCCGCACCATCGGCCTCACCGGCGCTCCCGGCGCGGGCAAGAGCACGCTGGTCGATCAACTCGCCAAGCACTACCGCAAAGAAAATAGGACCGTAGGAATCATCGCGGTTGACCCGAGCAGTCCTTACACCGGCGGCGCGATCCTCGGCGACCGGATTCGCATGCAGGAGCACTTTGCGGATTCCGGGATTTACATTCGCAGCATGGCGACACGTGGTTCTCTGGGAGGTCTTGCGCGGACGACTGCGGATGTTGCGATGGTTCTGGATGCTTCAGGCCGCGATCTGGTCATGATTGAAACCGTCGGCGTGGGGCAGGACGAAGTGGACATTGTGCGCGTCGCCGACATCACGGTGGTGATTCTCGTCCCGGGCATGGGCGACGACGTGCAGACCATCAAAGCCGGCATCATGGAAATCGCGGATATTTTTGTGATCAACAAAAGCGACCACGAAGGTGCCGAGCGAGTCGAGCACGAGATACGCGCGTTGCAATCGCTGGCCATGCGTGCCGACAACTGGACGCCGCCGATCGTCAAAACCGTCGCAACTGCTGGGCAAGGAATGCAGGAACTGGCGTCGGCGATCGGTGAGTACGAGTCGCATCTGGGCAAGCAGAATCTGCTGGTGAAAAAGCGAACGCAGAATTGGGAGACACGTTTGCTCGAAATGTTGCGTGACGCGTTACTCGAAAAGGCCCGCGGCGCGCTTTCGGATGGCGACTTGTCTCGCTGGGCCGCGGAAGTGGCGGAGAACAAGCGCGATCCGTATTCTGTGATAGAAGAAATCGCGCAGAAAGTAATTCGCTAAATGAATTTTGCCCTCGATCATGTCGGAGTCGCAGTCCGCTCGCTGGCGGCGGCGAAGTCTATTTATGAAAAGCTCGGGCTGACGATCTCGCCGGAAGAAACCGTGCCCAGCGAAAAGGTGCGCGTGGTAATGATTCCAGTTGGCAAGACGCGGTTGGAATTGCTGGAAGCGACATCGGACGATTCGAAGATCGCAAAGTTCATCGCCAAACGCGGAGAAGGCCTGCACCACATTTCGCTGCAGGTCCCCGACCTTGCGGCGGCGGTCGCGAAACTCAAGGCTGACGGAGTGCGGCTGGTTTCGGATGAAATCAAGACTGGCGCCGGTGGGCATCGCTACATTTTTGTGCATCCTTCAAGCGCCGGAGGCGTGCTGCTGGAACTCGTGGAATCGGGCTACTAACGGCCATGCTCATCCTCGCCGCCGACACTTCTGGAAAAAACGGCAGTCTTGCACTGGTGCGATTTGAGGCGGAGGCTTCGCGCACCCTCGAACTGGTTTCGCTTGAAGGAGGAACTTTCTCGGCGCAACTGGTCCCGCAAATTTCTGCATTATTGACCAAGCACACGCTTGCAAAACGCGACATCGACGCTTTCGCGGTGGCGTCCGGCCCGGGGTCGTTCACTGGGTTGCGCGTCGGGCTTGCCGCCATCAAAGCGCTGGCGGAAATCTTGCAGAAACCTATCGCAGCCATTTCCGTGTTGGAAGCAGTTGCCTGCGCTGCGGAACGCGAAGGCCGCGTGATTGCCGCGTTGGATGCCGGGCGAGGCGAAATCTATTGCGGTGAGTACGAGATTCAGGACTCGCGCGCGACTCTGATTGCGCAGCAGCTCTGGACTGCGGCCGAATTTGTTGCCAACCCAGCTGGCCGCATAGTCGTTACTCCGGATGCGAAAGTTGCGGATCTCGCGCGGGAGAAGAATTTGCAGTTCATCTTGGTGTATCCGCCCCGGGCAGATGCTATCGCTCACTTGGGAGCGGAAAAAATCCTGGCGGGTGAGATTGTGTCCCCGGAGGCGCTGGATGCGACTTATATTCGCCGCACCGACGCGGAAATCAAGAAAGATGTTCAGGCCTAGGCCGTGGCGATCAAGAAGAAGTCGGTGAAGGCAGAGTTTGTTGTCATATGGGAATTCCGCGTCAAATCCGGCAAGCGGCGCGAGTTTCAGAGGGTCTATGGTCCCAACGGCGATTGGGCAAGATTATTTCGCAGCGGCAAAGGTTATGTCCGCACGGAGTTGATTGGCGACTTGAAAACACCGCGCCGTTATTTGACGATTGATTACTGGTCGTCCCGCGCGGCGTATCTGCGATTCAAGAAAGAGAATCGAGCCGAGTATCAGCGGATCGATGAGAAATGCGCGTCGCTGACGGAGGGTGAAGCTTTGGTCGGAGAATTCCAAGGATTACATTAGTAGCGAACCGTGACGAAATTGGACATCCAGACTCGCAGGGCCCGTCTCGCAGATACTTCGACCATGGTGGCGTTGGAGCGACAATCTCCGACCGCCGCGCACGGGGCGGAGTCTTTCTATCTTGGCCTTTTTGCAGACGGCGCGGTGGCACGAATTTCGCTGGTCGCCGAAGAAGATGGGGTGCTGCGCGGCTTCCTGATCGCGCGAATCACCGGCGACGAATGCGAACTTGAGAATGTCGTAGTAGCTGAGGCCAGCCAGCGGCGCGGTGTAGGGTCAAAGCTGATTCGCGCGCTCATCGTTGCTGCACGTGATCGCAACGTAGCCCGCATTTTTCTCGAAGTCCGCGAATCCAACGCGGCTGCGCGCGCTTTGTATGAGAAATGCGGCTTCGCAATCCACGGCCGCCGCAAGTCCTACTACACGGCTCCAGCGGAAGATGCAGCCCTCTACAGCGTGGCGCTCTGAAAGTTGGGCACTGTGAACTGCCCTGATTCCTGTGCAAATGTAAATCATTACAGCTCTGTGACTTACAGGTTGATATCTGTTGAAAAATCTTCGTTGATCGGTTTCTTCTCCTGTGCTAGGTTTAGCTCATATATGAATACTAGGAGGTGTGGATGCTAGCCTCTAGAGACCAACTCCTGGCCACGCATGAGGAATTTCGCAAGCTGGCTACGGAGCACACGCAGTACGAGCAACGTCTCTCCTCTCTCACCCACAAGCGTTACCTTACCGACGATGAAAAACTGGAAGAAGTCAGGCTGAAGAAGCTGAAGCTGCGCCTGCGCGACCAGATGGAGTCGATCGAGCGGCAGTATCGCGAGCACGTCTCCAAGGGCCAAGTAGCCTAAGGGTTTTGTCCATTCCACCCTCCGTTGCACGCGGTGCGGGATTCATTTATCCAGAGTCCGGCCCAGATCCAGCGCCAGAGCCAAAACCGGACCGAGCCTTTGTTTTGTTCGCAAAAACCCCGGTTGCACGCTTCGCGTGGCCTATAATTCTTCTGTCCCCCTATGGTTCGTGACGGCTACTACTACGGATTGGTGCTGCTTGCGGCGGCGCTGCTGGTGGGATGGCTGACCACTCCGACCTGGGCGGTGGTTCCGATCCTGCTGGCCGCGTTCTTCCTGTGGTTCTTTCGTGATCCGGAGCGCGTGATTCCGGCTGACGCCGGTGCGGTGGTTTCACCAGCCGACGGCAAGGTGACTGCGGTGTCAACCGTCATGCTGAACGGGAAGCCGGTCCAACGGATTAGCATCTTTCTGAATGTGTTTAATGTGCATGTGAATCGCTCGCCGGTTTCGGGAGTGATACGCCGCGTCGGCTATCAGACGGGAAAATTCCTGAACGCCATGAACGCCTTGAGCGCCGAGCAGAACGAGCAGAATACGGTGACGGTCGAAGGAGACGGGCATACGGTTGTGTTTAAGCAGATTGCGGGCTTGCTGGCGCGGCGTATTGTATTCACCAAGACTATCGGCGACCGGGTAGAGCGCGGAGAGCGCGTGGGCCTGATCAAGTTTGGCTCGCGCGTCGATGTGATGCTTGAGGCTTCGGCGGCGATCGGAGTCAAAGTCGGCGACCACGTGAAAGGTGGGTCCAGCGTTCTCGCTTTTCTCAACAGCGAAACCAAGCAACTGGCCGAAACGGGCGCCGGACATGCGCAGCAGGGGGCGCGCTGATGGACGAAGAACTCTACCTCAAGCGCCGAAAAGAAGAGCGCGCGTCACGCAGGCTGCGCAAAGGCATGTACATTCTGCCGTCTTTGTTTACGACCGCCAATATGTATCTCGGCTTTTACGCTTTGCAGCAGATCACGCAGGGATCGCTGGCCGAGTACTGGCACTTCGATCACGCGGCAATCGCAATCGGGTTCGCGGTCTTGTTCGACGGATTGGATGGACGAATTGCCCGCATGACCAACACCACCAGCGAATTTGGACGCGAATTGGATTCGCTGGCGGACGTCATCACCTTTGGAGTGGCTCCGGCGTTCCTGGCGTGGATGTGGGGCTTCCGCAGTATTTCTCCGTATATCTCGTATCCGGATATGGTCGTAAAGCTGTCGAATCTGGGCGCGATCGCGGCATTCGCGTTTCTGATCGCGGGAGCGAGCCGGCTGGCTCGGTTCAACATCACCACCAATCCCCAGCCTTCGAATCCCGGACGGCCGGGAAGAAAATACTTTGTGGGGATGCCGATTCCGGCGGGAGCCGGCGTGATTGCTGCGGTGGTGCACTTTACCGGAGGCGATCCTCCGGAATGGTGGGGAACCTCGGTTACATGGCTGGTGGTGATTGTGATCGCGGCCTACCTGATGGTCAGCACCTGGCGCTTTTATAGTCTGAAGGATGTTAATTTCAATTCCCGACAGCCGTTTCGGTTGATCGTCATCCTGAGCTTCTTGTTCGGAGCCATCTGGTTATTTTCGCGGCCGGTGCTGTTCGGGGTGGCGCTGTTGTATATGTTTTCAGGAGTGTTCTGGCGATTACAGTGGGTGTTTCGGCGCAAGCGAAATCTACCGCCTCCAAATTATACGGAGGCTTCACAGACTTCATGAATTCGAATATCAAATCTGGCGGTATCGCGCACGTGGACGCGGCACGCGGTTTCTACCGGGTGGCGATTGTGGGCGCCGGATCGTTGAAGGGCAAAGAGGTCGCGGAAGTCCTCGACCAGCGCAATTTTCCGTCCCTCGAAGTGAAGTTGCTGGATGACGACGAATCCCTCGGCCAACTGGAAGCGGTGAAAGATGAAATCACTTTCATTCAGAGCGTGCGGTCAGAGCAGTTTGAGCACGTGGATTTCACGTTCTTTGTCTCTGACGCCGATTGCACGCGCAGGAACTGGCAGCATGTACTGAAGTCGGGTAGCGCGATTGTTGATCTCTCGTACGCGCTTGAGGATGAACCCGGCGCAGTGGTGCGGGCTCCCTGGGTCGAGCGCCAGCTGGGACAGTTCTTTACTCTTGAGTTGCAACCGGGACCGGCAGTGGTGGCCCATCCGGCGGCGGTCGTGCTGGCCCTGCTGCTGGCACGCTTGCATGCAGCTGCGCCCATCAAGCGTGTGGTAGCGACGGTGTGTGAGCCGGCTTCCGAGCATGGGCAAAAAGGAATGGACGAGTTGCACGAGCAGACCATCAATCTGCTCTCGTTCCAGCCGCTGCCAAAAAACATCTACGACGTGCAGGTGGCGTTCAGCATGGTCGCGCGCTACGGTGAGCAGTCGGCCCCGCCTTTGTCCTCGGTGACGGAGCGGGTGGTGAAGCATTACAAGAAAATTGTCGGCGGCCATGCACCGATGCCTTCGCTGCTCGTGGTGCAGGCGCCGGTGTTCCACGGCCACGCGTTTTCGTTGAACGTTCAATTCGAACAGCCGACTGCGGTTTCGCAGGTGTCTTTGGCGCTGGCCGGCGAACACGTCTCGGTAATCGGAGAATCGGAAGAAGCTCCCAACAACGTGAACGCCGCTGGACAGGGGGACATTCTGGTTTCGGTTACTCCGGATCCAGCCGACGCGCGGAGTGTCTGGCTGTGGGCGACGTCGGATAATTTTCGGGTAGCTGCGATTACGGCAGTCGAGTCAGCCGAGGGCATGGCCGCGAGCCGGCCCCGGGGGCAGATCCAGTGAGCCGAGTGATCGTCCTGTTGGCCTGTCTTCTCGGTGCGGGATGCGGCTATCACACTGCTGGACACGCGAACCTGCTGCCCCCCGACGTCCGAACGCTGGCGGTGCCGGCATTCGTGAATCAGACGCAGACTTACAAGATCGAGCAGACGCTCACCGCTGCGGTAGTCCAGGAATTCACCACGCGAACCAAGTACCACATCACCACCGATCCCGCTTCTGCGGATGCGACCTTGCGCGGCTCCGTCCTCTCCACCTACACCACGCCGTTGACTTACGATTCACAGACCGGCCGCGCTTCGAGTGTGCTGGTGATCGTGACTATGAAGGTCGTTCTGACCGACCGAGATGGGAGAGAGTTGTATCAGAACCCTTCCTATAGTTTTCGTGAGCAGTACCAGGTTTCGCAGGACCTGAGCAGTTTTTTCGAGGAAGACTCGCCCGCCTTTCAGCGCCTTGCGCAGGAGTTCGCTCGAACCCTGGTCTCGAACGTACTGGAGGCCTTCTGATGCGGGCATTCGCACAAGCCGAGCGGTTCGTCTCCGAAGTCGAAGCCCGAAAGCTGCGGCCGGCCTACGTTTTCGTCGGGGATGAAGTCTTTTTCCGCAAACATTGCCGCGACGCCATTCTCCGTTCTCTGGTGCCGAGTGACCTGCGCGAATTCAGCCTGTTCGATTTTGATCTAGGGGAAACCGATCTTGCCGAGGTGCTGGACCGGGCCCGCACCCCTTCGTTGATGGCGCCGTTCCAGATATTTTTTGTGCGCGGAGTGAA
>Ga0066789_10000100_pt1 | contig 24964 bp, 25 predicted proteins | sample OrgsoiDNA2013049_FD_70960 | JGI IMG/M metagenome (GOLD analysis project Ga0066789, IMG submission 70960) | Permafrost soil microbial communities from the Arctic, to analyse light accelerated degradation of dissolved organic matter (DOM) -... | ecosystem: Environmental > Terrestrial > Soil >...
AAAATGCGCCGCGATGCAGTGCAATCTGCAGGGAACTGAGACCGCACAGGATCTTGTCGGTGCGTGTGTGCAGCGGTTCGGCCGGCTCGACGTTCTGGTGGCAAATCACGGAGTGTGGCCTGCGGAACCCGCTTCCATCGATCAGATGACGGACGAGCAGTGGCGTCGGACGGTGGCCATCAACCTCGACTCTGTTTTTGGACTGGTGAAGCACTCAGTGCGCGAGATGCGGAAGGTGGCTGGTTCGGAATCGCCGTGCCACGTCGTGCTCATCAGCTCCACGGCTGGGCAAAGAGGGGAAGCCTTTCACTGCGATTACGCTGCGACCAAAGGTGCGCTCATCAGTATGGTGAAAGGGTTGGCGGCGGAGCTGGCGCCGGACCATATCTACGTGAACTGCGTTGCGCCGGGCTGGGTCGCAACCGACATGTCCCAGCCGGCGTTGGACGATCCGAAATCGGCGAAACAGATTTTCAGTGTCATTCCCCTCGGACGAGTGGGTACGCCGGAAGAGATTGCAGCTCCGATTCTGTTCCTCTGCACTCCGCTGGCAGGGTTCATTACCGGCGAAGTATTCAACGTGAATGGCGGAGCGGTGCTAGTAGGATAAGGAAAGCGCCGCAAGCGGGCAGCTAATCGTCAGGCTTGCCGCGTCTAATCACCAAGAGATGAAATATGCCCTCATCGTCATACTGCTGACGGCGCTTGCTTTCTCACAGAGCGCGCCTGCGAACTCGACCGAGAGCGCGCGCCAGGACAGCGGATCCCAGGACACAGATTCCCAACCGATTCCTACCGACCAGGAGAATGTTCGCAAAGCGCAGGCAATTCTGAACCAGGGGATTCAGGCCTTGGGCGGGCAGGCTTACCTCAACGCGCAGGACATGACCCAGGAAGGCCGCAGCTACAGCTTTCATCACGGCGAGCCAAACAGCCTGGGGACTCTATTCTGGCGCTTCCGCAAGTTCCCCGACCAGGACCGCATCGAGTTGACCAAGAAGCGCGACGTGATCGAAATCTACAGCGGCGACAAGGGATACGAAGTCACGTACAAAGGCGTTCGCAATTTGGACGATAAAGAGATGGCACCGTATTTGCGCCTGCGTCACTTCTCGCTTGATGCCGTGCTGAAGCACTGGCTAAACGAGCCCGGGGTGGCGTTGTTCTACGAAGGGCAAACCGTCGCCGCCCAGAAGCAAGCCGAAAAGGTCACGGTGATGAACGCGAAGAACGAGGCCGTAAGCCTGTACTTCGATTTAGAGACTCACCTGCCGGTGAAAAAGCGCTTTACCTGGCGAGATCCAGCGGATAAACAGAGGAACGTGGAAGAGGAGATTTTCGACAATTACCGGATGGCGCAGAACATCATGACGCCCTACGACACCACGAGGTTCTTCAACGGAGAAATGGCAGCACAGTTCTTCCTCACCAACGCCAGCTTCAACCAGGGGCTGAGCGACGCCCTATTTGACCCCAAGGCCGCCAGCGCGGCCAAGCACTGAAAGCAGCCTAAGAGGGCCCTCTTAGTTACCTAAGGGGTTCCACCATCGCGTCGTCACGATGTGAGTTTGTAAACAATTGTAAATATAGATAGTTACGCGATCCGCGCTGTGTCCTTCCGCGTGGATGGTGTGGCTTTTTTGCCACAGACGGATTCCCCCCGCCGCGCCTTACCCTATTAGTTCGGGAAAGGCATTTCTGGTCCAGGAACAGACAATTCGCACGGCGGTGGAGTGCAGCGGAGTCGGGCTGCATTCAGGAGCACCCGTCAGCCTGCGAATTCTTCCCGCCCCCGCCAATACCGGCATCATTTTCCGCCGAACTGACCTTGATGGATTTGAAGTGGAAGCCACCGGCCGCAATGTGGCCCGGGTCAGCTACGCCACCAGTTTGATGAAGAAAGGCGTTCTGATCTCAACCACGGAACACCTGCTGTCGGCGTTTGTTGGCATGGGAATCGATAACGCGTACGTCGAATTGGATAACCTGGAGTTGCCGATTCTCGACGGCAGCGCGCGGCCGTTTGTGGACCTGATCCGCCGTGCCGGGATACGAAAACAGCGCCGCCCGCGAACTTACATCCGGATTCTTCAGGCCCTGGAACTTCGCGAAGGCAACAAGTTCATCGGCGTTTATCCGGCGGACGGCTATTCGGTTTCCTACACTATCGATTTTTCCCATCCGCTCATCGGGCGCGAGACTTTCACCCAAACCCTGACCAACGGGCATTATGTAGCCAACATTGCTCCGGCGCGCACCTTCGGATTTTTGCATGATGCCGAAGCCATGCGGCAGCAGGGGCTGATTCGCGGGGCGTCGAACGAAAATGTGGTTGTGCTTACGCGCGACGCGGTGGTGAACCCTCCGCTGCGTTTCGCCGACGAGTTTGTGCGGCACAAGGTTCTGGATCTGATCGGAGACTTGGCGCTCATCGGCCACCAGATTCTGGGTAACGTGGTCGCCGATCGCGCCGGTCACGCCATGCATACCGCCCTGGTATCACGGCTGCTGCGCGACCCGTCGTTGTGGGAAGAGACCACACTGTCGGAAGAAAGAACGGTCGAGTATCTCCACGCCGAGGCGGCCGCCGGGCAGGCGCTTTAAGCTTCTAATCCGCAGCGTGCGGACTTAGCTCAGCCGATTCGGCGAAGGCTTTTTCTTCAAGCAGGCGTTTCAGCTCGGCGCGTGCGTGCGTAGCCAGTTGAGCGGCGTAAGATTTCGTGGATTCCTGATGCTCGCGGGAAAGCGGGGCGACGCGGACGGCCAGAAGCGGGGCGTCGTCCTCGATCATGCGAACCAGGCGCTGGGCGCGGTCAATTCTTAGTTCAATGGGTAACATAGGCTGACTTGTCAGGAAAGCATGACCGACACCGCCGGGAGGGGCAAGTCTTAAACTGGGTTCCCTCAAAGCCCCCAGCGCCTGATTTTTCTCTGGAATCCTACCCCGGAAAACCTGACACTTAAGCCCTGCATGCACAAGATCGTCTATCTTTCATTGGGATCGAACCTGGGAGACCGGGCCGCGAATTTGCAAACCGCGATTGCCCAGCTCGACAGCCTCGGAAAAGTCGAGGCGGTTTCCTCATTTTACGAAACCGAGCCGGTCGAGCTGACGTCCCAGCCCTGGTTCCTGAACTGCGCCGTCAAACTGGACACTGAGAAAATGCCTCGGCAACTGATTGCCGGCATTCTCGCGCTGGAGCGGGGTATGGGTCGCCAGCGCAGGCACAAGCAGACGAAAGGCCCGCGCGTTATTGACATCGATATTCTCTTGTTCGGGAGCTCGATCATTGATCTCCCGTCGCTGACCGTGCCGCATCCGAAAATGCATGAGCGCCGGTTTGTGCTGGAGCCGCTGGCTGAGATTGCTCCGGACGCGCGGCATCCGGCGCTCAAGCGCACGGTGCGGGAGCTGCGCGATGGGGTGCCGCCGGGGCAGGCGGTGAAGAAGTTTGTGGCTAAGTCGTAGGCCTGCTTGTTTTCCAATTTTATTTTGCACTGTCATTCCGAGCCGGCTCTGCCGGCGAGGAACCTGCTGTTCGCCGACAGTCATGACGCTGCATGCAAACAGCAGGTTCCTCGGCCGCTGCGCGGCTCGGAATGACAGAGTTGTTTAGGGGCTCAGGGCTGCGGAACAATAATCCGGCTGGCTTCATCGGGCGCGGCGATGACCGACTCCTGTTTGGGGAACTGCTGGAAGAGAAACTCCACAAACGCGCGCCCCTTCGGCCGTCCGGAAGTGCGGGTCAGGCCCAAGCGCAGCAGAAAAACCAGGGTGCGCAAAACATCGGAATCCCGCAACCGGGTGCGGCCCGAATGCTTCTGTTCCGCCTCGCGGAATTCCTTAACCATCGTCTGGATCTCCGCTGCGATTGCCTGGTGGACGATATTCGTCCCCGTGCTCTCGTAGTGCAGTCCGGAGGTTGCGAGGGTTTCATAGCTTGTGGCCAGGCTGGTTAGAGCCGCCAGCAAATCTGAATCACAGATGCAGGGATCCGCCTTGGCGCATTTGGCTAGCGCAAAGCTCAGGCCCAAAATCAGGTGCTCCTGCTCGTAGAGAAACTGGTCGCCGATATCCACGTTTGGAAACAACGAATTCCGGTCCAAAGTTTCAAGCGAGCGCTGCCGCTCATGTTGCCGCGCCTGCTGCAGATACACGCACCCGCTGGGACAGTCGAGGGTGACTTCGCGCTGCTCGCCGCAACATTGCGGGCAGATGCGTCCGTGAACAGCCGGACAGAAGCGCTTCTCCTTACGTTTTTCGCAGATGGCACAGGTCAAGTGGCGGGCTCCGAGATTTATTATGTCACGGGAAAAACGGCGTTGGTCGTTGGTCGTCAGTCGTTGGTCGTCAGTCGTCGGCACGAGCGGCCTTCGCAGGGTTTGACTGCGTGCATGCGGTCGGATTCCTTAGTCAAGCCTTCGTGCTCTCTACGAACTGTCGTCTCGTGAGCCGGTTGCCAATGACCAACGACCAACGACCGACGACGGTTTTCCGTCCATACAGGCTGCGATATTTCAGCGCCAACGCGTCCGCACCTGCGATTTATGTGGCTGTTTCTGGTTCCAAATCGAGAAACCCGCATAAAATGGGGTAAATTGGCTACTTTTCCACAGGCTGCGAGGATTAAGATAGCGGGGCATCGGCAGGAAAATTCATTTTGCACATTCAGGAGGATTCATGGCAACAGGTTTGACCAAGACCCAACTGGTTCGCCATTTGGCCGAGAAGCTGGAAGTTAACAACAAAACCGCGGCGGCATTTTTGGAGCACCTCGCCGACACCGCGATCAAAGAAACCAAGAAGAACGGCTTGTTTGTCGTTCCCGGCATTGGACGTCTGGTGAAGGCGCACCGCAAGGCGCGCGTCGGACGCAATCCGCAGACCGGCGAGCCTATCCAGATCAAGGCGAAGACGGTAGTGAAGTTCCGCGTCGCAAAAGCTGCAAAAGACGCGATCGCCCCCAAGAAGTAGTTTCCCTCGGCGTCCAAGAAAGGCCGGCCTCGTGCCGGCCTTTTTTATTCCCCCAACTTTCTTCCAAAATCCTCTTGACAATTAGTACTGTGTGGTGCATAGTATGTATCGTACACTATATGACGCAAGGTACTAACAACGCTGAAGCCAACGACGGATTGTTGGAAAACCTCCGCCTGGAGCTGCGCCGCGGATGCCTGGTTCTGGCCGTTCTGGCGGAACTTCGCAACGAACAGTATGGGTATACCTTGCGCAAGGGGCTTGCCGAACGCGGCCTGGAGGTGGACGAAGGCACGCTGTATCCGCTGCTTCGCCGGCTGGAGAGCCAGGGGCTACTGGCCAGCGAATGGCGCGAGGAAGAAAAGCGCAACAAGCGTTTCTACAAGATCTCGCGCGACGGCAAGCTGGTGCTGAAGCAGCTGCTCGCCGAATGGCAGGGCATTGGACGGTCGCTCGAAGGAATTTTGAAGGAGTCAGGTCATGGAACTTCTTGATCGTTACTTGAAGGCAGTGAAATTCTGGCTGCCCAGCGAACAGAAGCAAGACATCATTGCGGAGTTATCGGAAGACCTGCACGCGCAGATCGAAGACAAGGAATCCGAGCTCGGGCGTCCGCTCAACGACGCCGAAGTCGAAGCCATCCTCAAGAAGGGCGGGCCCCCGATGCTGGTGGCGCAGCGCTATATGCCGAAGCGCTATTTGATCGGCCCGGCGCTGTTTCCGATGTACTGGTTTGTGCTGAAGCTGGGCTGGCTGTTTTTCTTTGGCCCCTGGCTCATCTTGGGCGTCGGCGTGAATTTGTTTGCGGGCGGACATTTTCAGGGGCTGCTGGAGCCGTTCCTTCGCGCCGTCCTCATTAACTTCGCCGCGGTCACCGGAGTATTCGCGCTGATCGAACGCTCCCATTCCAAGGCTGGAATGCTAAAGGATTGGAGTCCGCGCAAACTGCCCGCGGTGCGCGATCCCAACCGGGTTCGGCGGAGCTCATCGATCAGCGAGCTGGCGTGGTACCTAATGCTGCTGCTTTGGTGGGCGAACGTTCTGCGTATCCCCGCCATTCCCGGAGTAAACGTTGAACTCGCGCCGATGCTTTCGCGGTGGTTGTTTTGGCCGACTCTTGTGCTGATTCTCTGCCAGGGAATGATTGCTTGCCTCAACGCAATTCGGCCGCAGTGGAATCCCCGGCGCGCTGCTTTTCGGGGAATTGTCGATGGGCTGAGTTTCCTGGTGGTTGGGTACTTTCTCTTGATCTGGGCGCAGGGAGGTACTTTGGTCGCCGTCACTGGCGCGAAGCTTTCGAGCGCGGAAATCGCCTCTGCTGAAAAGGGGATCACCTATGGATGGTCGGTGCTGCTGCTGATCTGGGCTGCCGTCAGCTATGCCGCGAGAGTCGTCCAGGACGCAAGGCGAGCGGCGAGCAAGCCGCCGATCCGCAACTGGGCGTTGCAACTCCTGGTGGGAGAGTAAGTCGCGGCTGGTTTTCGTGCGGTCGTCGAAAGAAACGAATTTCTTACGAGGTGTAGGTCATGGAACTCATTGATCGCTACTTGCAGGCAGTGAAATTCTGGCTGCCGAAGAATCAGAAGCAGGACATTGTTACCGAGCTGTCGGAAGATCTGCGCTCGCAAGTCGAGGACCGCGAATCCGAACTCGGCCGCAAGCTGAACGAATCAGAAGTGGCCGAGATGCTCAAGCAGCGCGGTCGCCCGCTACTGGTGGCAAACCGCTTTCTGCCGCAGCAGTCCCTGATCGGGCCAGTGCTGTTTCCAATTTATGTGTTCGTGTTGAAGGTCGTGTCGGCCTTCTACCTGCTGCCCTGGATGCTGGTTTGGATCGGTCTTAGGGTCTTTGGCGCTGTCCATTCCGGCCAGAGTTTGATTGAGTCGGCGGGATCGTTCTGGACCACGCTCTGGTCGATGGCGTTCTCGCTGATGGCCAGCGTCACCATTATCTTCGCGATTTTGGAGAGGGTGCAAAGCAAGTCCGGGTTTCTGGAAAAGTGGGACCCGCTCAAGCTGCCCCCGGTGCGCGACCCCAACAAGATCCTGCGCTCTTCCTCGGTCGCAGAACTGATTGCCAACATGGTGTTTTGCGTCTGGTGGATTTCCTGGGGCGCAGGCCTGTGGTATCCGACGCTCATTCACTTTGCCGGGGTGACCATCACGCTGGCGCCGGCATGGCGTTATTTCTTCTGGGGCTATCTGCTCCTCGGAGTCGGCAGCATGATTCTTTCCGCGGTGAACCTGGTTCGGCCTTACTGGACGCCAGCTCGAGCCAGCGTGCGACTGGTGAGTGATGGCGTCGGTTCAGTTCTGTTTTGCGGGCTGACAAAGGCCAACATTGTGGCCGGCCTCGCCGTCGTGAATGTGGTTCCGGAGAAGACCACGCAGATCGCGTATGCGATCAACTGGTGGTCGGCAAAAATGTTTCCCTGGGCGGCCGTTTTCTGCGTACTCCTCGCCATGAACGACGTGTATCGGATCATTCGGGTGCGGTCGAAGACTGGGCCGGAGCCGTTCTGAGCCTAACCCGGTAAGCATAAAGAGAGATTGAAGGAGAGCTACTATGAACGCCAGCCAAACAGTCGTACTCGCAACCAGACCGCAGGCTTCAGGGCCGCTGCCGGTAAACAAGTCCAACCTGCAATATAACGTGAGCCTAGGCTACTTGCGGGCGTTTATCACCGTGCTGGTGGTGGCGCATCACGCCGCACTGGCGTATCACCCGTTTGCTCCGCCATCGCCGGCGAGTCTTGTCGCCCAGCCGCGCTTGTGGCCGGCATTTCCGGTGGTGGACAACGCGCACTGGAGCGGGTTCGCTTTGCTGGTCGGGTTCAACGACGTGTTCTTCATGTCGCTGATGTTTTTTCTCTCCGGGCTGTTCGTATGGAAAAGCCTGCAGCACAAAGGCGCCCGCGCCTTCCTGCGTGACCGTGTGGTCAGGCTGGGTGTGCCGTTTGTGGTGGCTGCGGCATTGCTTGCGCCGCTGGCGTACTACCCGACTTATCTGACCACACCCTCGCATTCCGGCCTGGCCGGGTTCTGGCAGCAATGGCGCTCGCTGGGGAACTGGCCGGCGGGGCCAGCGTGGTTCATCTGGGTGCTGCTGGCATTTGACTGCGTGGCGACTGCGCTATTTCTGGTACTTCCCAAGTGGGGAGAGGCGCTGGGCCGAATGACCGCGCGTGCATCGCGTCGCCCGGCAGTGTTCTTCGGATTGGTGATCGCACTCTCGGCGCTGGCGTATATCCCGATGGAGCTGAAGTTCACTGGGTTCGACTGGGCCTCCTGGGGTCCATTTTTCTTCCAGACCAGCCGTATCGTTCACTACTTGGTTTACTTCATGCTCGGCGCTGGGGTGGGAGCTCTCGGCATCGGTAAGGGTCTACTCGCACCGGATGGAAAACTGGCACGACGGTGGATCCTGCGGGCGGTCGCTGCGCTGGTTGCCTTCATCGTAGAAACCGCGGCGGTCATCGCGGTATTTTCTCCCCACGCTTCGCCGCGGCCATGGGAACTGGCTGCGGACTGCGGCTTTGTGCTGTCCTGCGCAGCGTCCAGCTTTGCTTTCCTGGCGCTGTTCATACGGTTCGCGAGGAGACGAAGCAAAATATGGGACAGCCTAACCGCGAATGCTTACGGGATTTACCTGGTCCACTACGCATTCGTCAGTTGGCTGCAGTATTCGCTGCTGAAGACGACGTTGCCGGGGATTGCCAAAGGATCGCTGGTACTCTTCGGGGCGCTGGTGTTGAGTTGGGGGACCGTCGCGTCGCTGCGGCGGATTCCCGTGGTCGCGCGAGTGATCTGAGTGATGAAATCGCGAACCGTTCTCCCACACTTCGAACGCGTTTGGACAACAATTAGGGGTCGCTATTCGCGGCCCCTACTTCCCGTACTCATTCTTTACCACTTCGCCGCCCTTCATCACGAAACGCACGTGCTGCAGAGTCGTGATGTCCTGTAGCGGGTCGCCGTCAACCGCGATGATGTCGGCCCACTTGCCGGTTTCGATCGTGCCGACCTTGTCTTGCCAGCCGAGCAGGTCGGCGTCATTGATGGTGGCGGTTCGGATCGCCTGCAACGGCGTCATTCCCAGACTCACATACACCGCCAGCTCATGCGCGTTCAAGCCGTGCGGATAAACCGCCGCGTCCGTTCCCATCGCAATCTTCACTCCGGCCTCAAAAGCTTTTTTTATGTTCTGCTTTCCCTCTGCCGAAACGATTGCCATTTTCTGCCGCGCAAAATCGGGCAGATTCGCCTTGGCCGCATTTTCCCGGTTCCAGTCCATGAGATACAGCGTTGGCACCAGATAGGTGCCGTTCTTCTTGAGCGTGGCAATGGCCTCATCGTTCATCAGGTGACCGTGTTCGACTGAATCCACGCCCGCTTCCGACGCCCAGATCACGCCTTGCGCGCCATGGGCATGGGCCGCGACTTTCCTTCCCAGCCGATGTGCATCGGCGACAATCGCCTTCAGTTCTTCGAGCGTGTACTGCGAAGCGTTGGGGTCATCTCCTTTGGAAAGCACGCCCCCGGTTGCGCAAACTTTTATCAGGTCCGCGCCGTACTTGATCACCTCGCGGACCTTATGCTGCACTTGCTCCACGCCGTCCGCCACGCCGTCACCGGTGGCGTGGTACTCGTAAGGAAGCAGATCGTTGTCGCAGTGGCCTCCGGTGATGCCCAGCGGCGGCCCACTTACCAGCATTCGGGGGCCAGGTACATCGCCGGCATTGATGGCGTCCCGCAGAGCGACGTCGCTGTATCCGTCAGCGCCAACATTGCGCACCGTGGTGAAGCCCGCTTCCAGCGTCAGGCGCGCATTGTGCGCACCAATGAGCGCCGACCGTGGCACGGAGATCGCAAGTGCGTCATACCCAAACTGCGGGTTGCCGGTGAGGTGGGTATGCGCGTCAATCAGGCCGGGCAGCACGGTTGCATTCGGCAGATCAATCACGCTGTCTCCAGACGCCGGCTTGGTTTCCGCAGCGGGGCCTACACTGGCTATCCGGTCGCCTTCGATGACGATGACCTGACCGCCAAGGATTTTGCCCGTCTTCACATCCAGCAGTTTGCCCGGATGAATCAGCGTCCGCTTGGCGGGCTGCTGGCCTGCTGCCATCACGCACAGCGAAAGACACACTATCCACGCTAACGTGCATACGCCAGTGCTGCTTCTCGTTCTCGTCCTCATTCTCATTGCGTTTTCTCTCCCGATTCCCCAGTGGAGACTACAGCATCCGCTTCAATTTCGACCAGCATATCCGGAGAAACCAACGCCGTGATTCCGATCATCGCTGTCGCGGGGCGGATGTCGCGAAAAAATTCACCGTGGGCTTTGCCGACCTTTTCCCAATCGGCGATGTTGGTGACGTACATGCGCGTGCGGACGACATCTTTCATGCTGGCTCCCGCTTTTTCGAGCGCTGCGGAAATATTCTTCAGAGTCTGTACTGTTTGAGCGTAAGCATCGCCGCGTCCGATGATGCCGCCGTCGGGTCCGGTGGCAGTAGTTCCCGCTACGTGCACGTACTGTCCAACTCTCACGGCGCGTGAGTATCCGACGATCGGCTCCCACGGCGTGCCACTCGAAATATTTGTTCGCTGCATCACTTTTGTTTCTCCTTCGGACGCTTTCAAATCTTCCCGCAGATTCCTCATCCTGGGACGACAGGGAATAGATTGTAATTGCTGCTCTCCCGATTCGCTTGAGACTCAGACACTTGCGGCACGCCCGCGCCATTAGCAGCCGCATTGTGTGTTTGCCAACAATCGCCCGATGAAACATTCTCCGGATTCGGGGTTTCTAACTAGTAGTAGCCAGGCGGGATACGCGACTTACGGAAGTCACTTGTATTTGGTTCCAGGCTGCTATAACAAAGGCGCATGGCCTGAAATCTGGCAACCGGCGCGCGGTTCGAGGAGGACACATGATTCCCGATGATCATCCGCTGCAGAGACTCTTTATGGATCTCGTAGGACAGCACTATGCCCACGAGATCGGGATTCGCGATCCGGAGCTGGTAGGATATGTGGCGCATCTGCTGGCGGAATTCTGTGACGCGGACCAGTTGTTCAAACTTCAAAACGCCGCAGGCCAGCCAATCACTGATGTGGGAGAAATGCTGTTGCAATCGGACCCGGTCTTTGGTCCCGCGCCTTCGTTTGATCGCGAGCGGCAGATTCGCAAGCACATCGGCGATTACACGCTGTTCTTCGCCGGAATGTTTCCCGAAAGCATCAATCATCTGCGGCTGCGGCGGCATCGCCTGGAAAACTTTGTGGACTGGATGAAAGCGGGAAAAGAGAGCTACTACATTGTTTCGAAATTCGATTGCTTCGAATACACCAAGGTGGCGCCTCTTTTTGAAAAACTGTCGAACCGGTTCGAGCAGTGCGTGTACGGATTGAACTGCGTGAAGAACGACCTGCAGGAAATGCAGCATCCCATTGTGCGGCAGCCGAAACAATTGATGATGTAAGTCAGGAGCATCTGCTTGTGGAGAGACGGGCCTCCCCGCCCGTCTTCTTATTAAGATTGTTCTGGCAAGCGGCGATAGAAACTTAACCCGGCATCGCCCTGCTGCAGCTTGCGACTCCGTTGAAGACAACCAAACGCTTCGCCGGGATCGAACTGTTTCTCATGCTCGACAATCACTAAGGCGCGCTCGTTCAGGCTGCAGTTCCCTAACTTTTCCAGAGTCTGCCGATAGGCCTCCCGCAATTGGTACGGGGGATCGACAAAAATGTAATCGGGCTTGATCTGCTGGCGCGCGAGTTGAGAGATTGCCTGCGCGCTTTCCTGCTGCAGAATCTGGAAACCTTCAGCGATTGCGAGCGATTGCAGATTCTGGCGAATAAGTTCGGCGGCGGGCTTCGCGGAGTCCACGAAATAGACCATGGCTGCGTCGCGGCTCAGGGCTTCGATTCCGACAGCGCCGGTTCCGGCGAACAAATCCAGCCAAACGGACCCTTCGAGCGCCTGCGGATTTCCGGCGGTGAGAACGTTGAACAGGGTTTCACGCAGGCGGTCTGAGGTCGGGCGGATGTCCACGCCACGGAGAGGGCGCAAGGGGCGGCTGCGAAATTGTCCGGCGATGATTCGCATTTGTGTTCCAGTGGTTCCGAGTGCGCTTCTCGGACCCTTTCTTTCGCCCTTTCAGGGCTGGTCATCTTTGCGCTTCTACCCGGGGCTTACGCCCCTTCGACAAGCTCAGGGCAGGCTCTGGGCTGTAATCTTCCGCCGATTCGCGGCTGGGGCATCGGTGCTGCAGAGCGCTCGGCGCGGCCATCCTGCGCAAGCGGCATCCTAACCGTATAAGATTACAGAAACTGATGAGAAGCTGGTCTATTCCCGCGGGCAGAATTTTCGGAGTCGAGATTCGGGTTGATTTTTCCTTCTTACTCCTGCTGGCGTTTATTGGCGTGAGCCAGGAACTGGCACACTCGAGCGTGAACCCGTGGCGCGGCGGCGCGCTGGTGGGCATCATCTTCGGTTCGGTGGTGCTTCACGAACTGGGACATGCGCTGGTGGGAAGGCACTCAGGAGTTTCTCCGCGGGCGATCGTGCTGCTGCCGATTGGCGGGGTCACGATTTTCGATGAGACGCAGCCCGCGCTGCCTGCGAACTGGAGGCGCGACGCGCGCATTGCCGCCGCGGGCCCGGCGGTCAATTTCGTCGTCGCCGGAATTGCGGCAGTCTGCCTTAGCCTCGCCGATCATAACGCGCATATCTGGGCCTATCCGTTCGTAACTTCGGTCAATCTGCCGCACAGTATTTTGTGGGTGAACCTGTGGCTGGGGCTGTTTAATCTGCTGCCAGCGTATCCCATGGACGGAGGCCGCGTGCTGCGCGCCATTTTCAGCCGCACCATGGAACCGGTGCGGGCGACTCGCCGCGCCATCAGCCTGGGCAGGGGGTTTTCGCTGGCGTTTCTGCTGGCCGGCATCTGGAGCTTTGGGTCGCGGAATTCCCTGGGAGACTCCGGATGGTTTTTCATGATCGGCTTATTCCTGCTGCTGGCGGCGCAGATGGAAGAGCGTTCCGCGGTTTTCCATTCCGTGCTCGAAACCGTGCATCTCGGTGACATCATGCTGACCGACTTTGCGACGCTCTCGCCGGCGGACACGCTGGAGGACGCCCTCGAAAAAGCAGTGCACTGCCTGCAAGATGATTTCCCGGTCATCCGCAGCGGCGACATGGTGGGCGTGGTCTCGAAACAGAGACTTTTGCAGACCCTGCGCAGTGAGGGCAACGGTTATGTGCAGGCGGTCATGAGCCGCATGTTTGATGTGGCTCCAACATCCGAAACCCTGGCCTCGGCTTTTCGCAAGTTGAGCGCGCGCAATTCGAGCATTCTTCCCGTGGTTGAAGGTCAACAACTGGTGGGGATCGTTACCCTACAGAACCTGATGCACTCCATGGCGCTGCTGGCGGAGACCCGGAAACTCCGCAAACAAGCCCTCGAATCCTGATCAGAATTTGAAGACGATTCCAATCGAGGGTTCGCCCATGTGTCCGTTCGCCCCGGTGTACAGCGCGGGGACGCTAAAGTCGGGCGCTTTGTAGAGCAAACCCCGATACTGCATCCGCAGAGCGATCGATTTCTTGAGGGGGTAGTCCAACCCGCCGCCGTAGAGAAACGCCAGGGTCCGGTCACTCTTGGCGCCAAATGGAGCTAGATTTCCGTCAAGATATTGACTGCCCGGATTGAATTTCAGGCTTCCTCCCCCAGCGAAAAAAAAGGGCTCGATTTTCCTGGTGTGAAAGGGGCTGATCACAAGTGCGCCAGTGAATTCAGTTATCCCGTTCATGACACGATAGGTGTCTCCGGGGACGGAGTAGACCTGTGAATTATCGGTATGGCTGTAGTTTGCTTCGAGTCTCCCCAGGTGCTTGAGGTGGTATCGGAAGCTCGCGAGAATGCCCCCCGAAGTTGTGGGGGTTAGCGTGACGGTGCCGAGGGACGCATTCGAAGTTTTGCTGTACACGCCGATGAGGCCGAGGCTGGCCTCAAAGCGCGCGTTGTCTTGCGCCGACGCGACTGAAGCAACCGCAAGAATGGTTACCGCCAGCCCTGCTCTTTTCAACAACAGCCCCAGCATTCGCATCAGTTCTCCGTTCCTTTCCGATTTAGATGCACCGCAGGTTTAAGTGCGCGGCGGGGCTAATCCAGATGGACGGCCTTGGCCTGCTGCACCGCGGGAATGCCACGCAGTTCGCTCACTACCGCCTCAGGCACACTTCCATCCACGTGCACAACCGCGATAGCCTCCTGCGGAACCCCGGGCTGGGCTTCGCCACTGCGGCGTCCCAGAGCAAAATTGGCAATATTGATCCCATGCTTGCCCAGAATGGTGCCGACCTTGCCGATCACGCCGGGGACGTCCTGATTGCGCATGTAGATCAGGTTCTGCTCCAGTGGCGCTTCAACGTCGATTCCGTCCACGTGCAGCAGGCGGGGAGTATCTTCGCGTAAAACCGCGCCTTTGACGACGTGCTCCTGTTTCTGTGTCTTGATGGAAATGGAGAGCACGCTGCCTACGCCTCCGGTGGAGGTTTTCGGCTTGCGCTCCTCGCGAACCGTCAAACCGCGGGCCGCCGCCAGGCTCGCGGCGTTGACCAGATTCGCCTTTTCCTCGACCGCAACATTCAGAATGCCTTTGATGGCGGCGTTACGGATGAGCTCGGTTTTCCATTCCGCGATGTGTCCGGTGTAGCTGAGAGAGATTTCTTCCAGCGAGCTTCCGCTGATCTGTGCCAGAAATGCTCCCAGCCGCTCCGCCAGCACGATGTAAGGCTTCATCACCAGATATTCTTCGTGCGAAACCGAGGGCACATTGACCGCGTTCTGAATGACCCCGTGCATCAGATATTCCTTTACCTGCATGGCGATCTGATGGCCGACGGCTTCCTGGGCTTCGTTGGTGGAACCGGCGATGTGGGGAGTGAGGATTACGTTGTCCAGTTTCTGCAGCGGCGAATCCTTCAGCGGCTCTTTCGCGAAAACATCCAGCGCCGCGGCGGCGACTTGACCTTCCTGCAACGCGGCGGCGAGAGCGGCTTCATCCACCAGTTCGCCGCGGGCGCAGTTCACCAAGCGGACCCCACGCTTCATTTTCTTGATTGATTCCCCATTGATCATGTTCTGGGTTTGCGGCGTGAGGCCGACGTGCAGGGACAAGTAATCTGCTGCCGCATAGACTTCGTCAAGCGTGGCCAAGCGGATGCCATTGTCCTTCGCCAGAGAGGAAGAAACGAACGGGTCATGGGCAATGATCTGCATCTCGAAGGCGCGCGCGCGCTTGGCCACTTCCAGGCCAATCTTGCCGAGGCCGACGATGCCCAGCGTCTTGCCGCGCAGCTCGGTCCCTTGCAGCGACTTCTTTTCCCATTTGCCTTCATGCATCAACTGATTGGCGCGGGGGATAGACCGCCCCATAGCCAGCATCAGCCCCAGAGTAATTTCGGCCACGGCCGCGGCATTGGCGCCGGGGGTGTTCATGACCGCGATGCCCTGGCGGGTGGCAGGTTCAAGCTCAATGTTGTCCACGCCCACGCCGGCGCGTCCGATCACGCGCAATTTCCCGGCGTTAGCCAATAGCGCGGCATCCACCTGTACCGCCGAGCGCACCAGCAGGGCATCGGCGTTTGCAAGCTCCTGATTGAGGTTGCCGTTTAACTGGTCGGCGGTTACCACGATCCATCCCGGCTCGCGCAACAGGTCTACCGCCGAGGAGGACATTTTTTCTGCAACTACGATTTTCATATGGATGATTCCTTTACAAGAAAATGACAGCCCTCAGACACCCTGAGGACGGTGCGCTTCTAGACTTTTTCCAGCCACTCCCCCAGGAGGATCTTTATGAGGCTTTTCTTCGTGTTGTTGCTTTCCACTATGTTCGTTGGATGCGGATACTCTTCATCCACAATGCCCACAAAGCCGGGCACAACGCCCGTCATCGGCCAGTTGGTGCCAAACGGCGCCGTTGCCGGCGGCTCGGCCGTGCCCTTCGAAGTCGATGGCACGAGCTTTGCCACGAATGCAGGCATTAACTTTAATGGCGTCGCCCAAGCCACCACTTGGGTAAGCGCGACCAAGCTTGCGACCACAATTCCGGCGGCAGCGATCATGAATTCTGGGACCGTGCCGGTTACGGTGACAAATCCCGGTACTCCCGGCGGCCTGTACGGTGGCGGCACAGCGGCTGTGACTTCGGCGCCGATGAACTTTACCATCAACTAGAGCAAAGGACTGCCGGACCGGCAGTCCTTTAAGTTCCCACTAGTTGTCGTTTATCAGCCAGGCTGCGGGCATAGACTTGCTGGGCGGCGCGCACTGCTGCTCCGTACTCGACCGGGTTTCCCGTGACCGTGGCCAGCACCTGCTCGAGCGCGGCAAGGATCCCGACGGTGTCCAGATAATCGTAGTAGCCGATGTGGGCGACGCGGAACAACTTGCCTTTCATGTCGCCCTGACCGTTCGCCACCACCGCCGAAAATGTCTCGCGGAACTCCTTCACAATCTTGCCTGAGTCGAGACCCGCCGGAGAATTGATGGCGGTGAGTGCAGCGCCCGGCGCGGAGCTGAATAAACTCAGTCCGAGTGCCTTGACGCCGGCGCGAGTCATTTCAGCGGCGAGTTCGGCATTGTCCACCAGCGCCTTGCGGCCGGTGGCGAGATCGCCGTTACCCATCTGCCGAATGAAGTCGAGGGCCGCGCCCAGGGCCGCAAACAGCGACGTGGCAGGAGTGTAAGCCGTCTCTCCCTTGGCTGCCGACTTGCGCTCTTTGCGGAAGTCGAAGTAGTAGCGCGGATTCTTCGCGGTCTCCATGCGCTTCCAGGCGCGCTCGCTGACCGCGCAATAGGCAAGGCCGGGAGGAATCATCAGCGCCTTCTGCGATCCGCCGATGATGACGTCAATTCCCCATCCTTCCACGTCGAAGTGGGTGGTGCCGAGGCCGGTGATTGCGTCAACGATGAACAGCGTATCGCCGCCGTTCTCGCGGACGAGTTTCGCAATTCCTTTTATGTCGTGGCGCGCGCCGGTCGAGCTTTCGGTCGCCTGCACATAGACCGCGCGAATCTCAGGCGTGAGCCGGGCGCGGATTTCATCCAGCGAAAACGTCTCGCCGTAAGGCTTTTCGATCACATCCACATTGCAGCCGTAGGCTTTGGTCAGATCGCACCAGCGCTCACCGAATTTTCCAGCGGTAAGAACAAGAACTTTGTCGCCCGGGGAGGTCAGGTTTGAGACCGAACCTTCCATCACGCCGGTCCCAGATGAGGCCAGCACCAGCACGTCGTTCGACGTCCCGATGAAGTCCTTCATGTCGGCAAGCACGCGGGTGAACAGGGCCTTGAAATCCGCGGTGCGGTGATGCGCCGTATACGCGGCCATTGCGTTCTGGGCCGCCGGTAAAAGCGGAGTGGGGCCCGGGGTAAAGAGACGGTTTTTCAGCAGCATGGTAATAGTCCTTTGATATGAATTCGGGATACTCCGGAATACCTATTAGTGTATCGCGGAACGCGGGGTTCGTGGATCGGTATCTGCTATGGCGGGCATCGGGAAAAACGATGCTGGCAAGGTACTATCGAGGGCCCTCGCGGGCGACTGGAACGCTCAAATCTTAGGGCCCGAAGGTGATCAGGGCGGCGCTGGCCGCCGGCAGTGCGATGACGGCGGCTCCGTTCTCCACAGATAGCGTTTCCTGCCGCGTTGCCGACCAAGCGCCGCTAGCGCCAACCGGAGTTCCACCGAAGGTTGTGTCCGTGGTGTCGTCCACTCGCGGTGCATGCAGACGCAGCGCAGTTGCGCGCTCAGCTCCTCGTCCGGTATCAATCGTGAGACGAACGCCGTGATCCAGATTCTTATTGAAGACCGCTGCTTTCATAGCCCCGGTATCGCCGCGGAGGCCATAAGCCGTCAACAGCGGCGACAGGTCGGACGCATCCAGTTTGCTTTCCACCCGTTGTCCGGCGCCGGACTGTGCAAACAACAACATGCCGTAATAGTCCGGCCGCGCCAGAAATCCATCTTCCACGGTTCCTGCAATCGGGGTGTACCAGCCATAACCGCCGCCATGAAAGTTGATGCCTATGCCGCCTTCTGAGGCGAGTTGATACATGAGGTCCGCGCTCCACAGCGCGGAGGCAAAAGTGTCGCTGACCCCCGGCTTGCCGCCCTGATAGCAGGAATTGGTTTCCGCCAGCCGGAAGGGCAAACCTGACTCTTGCACGGTTTTCTTCATGCCTTCGAATTCGGCCTGCAGCTTGGGATTCGGCGCCAGCATCCGTTCAATCGTCATGGAAGGGTCGGTCGGCGGTCCCATCGCGTAATAGTGCTGCGAAAGAAACGCCACCTCGTGCTTGAATTGTTTTGCAAAGGGGACCAGCCACTCGTTGTTGTACGCCGTATCAGGTCCGGCAAACGCTGCGTGCGGAACCCGCGCCTTGATTGCCTGGTAAAAGTGCTGCCATTCGCCAGCAAATTGCGCGAAATCGTAATCGGTGTTGCGAATTCCGTTGCGATAGAAAAGATCGGGCTCGTTGCATAGCTGGAATGCGATCAGCTTCGGACCGGCCACCTGCATCACGTAGGCGGCTTCATCGGCTGCGTCCTCGGCCGTACCAGTGCCCATGTTCAGGCCATAGATCAGCTTCCAACCGCAGACATCGAGGAAGTCCCGCAAATTGCGGACGGCGAGCGGCGTTATGTTGACCGGCGCAGGAGCTTTGCGACCGGTATCGGGATTGACCGCCAATCCAAATGCGATGGGATTCGCCTTGTCTCCGGTGCGCATGCTTTCAGGATTCTGCAGGTTCGCCGGTTTTGAGGGATCGGGCGTCCAGTAGCAATACTCGCTGGTGTTGCCGCCAATCCGCAGAACTCCTGACGCCCCCAGCCGCCGGATAAAGCCGGCCAGGTCGGTATTTTCTCCGGAGAAGAAATGCGGATTCCCGAGCTGCGCCGATTCATAGCTCAGGCCAGTGAAGTCACTCCCGATCTTGTTGCCGAGGCGATCGGGCCGAAGCGTCAGCCGCACCGAAATCTGCGGGTTGCTGTCGGCAAAACTGAGTGGGAGGCGAGAAGCGGCGAACGAAGCCGCGGCGGAGAGGCGAATGAAATCCCGGCGATTCATCGCAGCAAATCTACACCCTTGCGAGATGCAGCCCAAACCATTTTTGCTTGTCGTACCAGGTTTTTTCCAGCCGGAAACCCGAGGCGCAAAGCATTTTCTCGACCATGGGGAGCGTGTATTTGTAGCTGTTTTCGGTATGGATTCTTTCTCCGGCGCCGAACTTCACTCTGGTTCCCAGGGTGCGCAAAACCGCGACTTGCGGACGCGTACTTTCCAGATAGATTTCCATTCGCGACTTAGCCGGATTCCATTCGGCGATGTGGCGGAAGGAGTCGAGATCGAAGTCGGCGGCGAACTCGCGATTGATGCGGCGAAGAATATTCTTGTTGAACTCGGCGGTCACGCCTTGCGCGTCGTCGTAGGCGGGGACGAGAACCGCAGGGCTCTTCACCATGTCGGTGCCGAGCAAGAGCGCGTCGTCGGGCGAGAGGCGTTGGCGGACTTTGCTGAGCAGCGCGACCGCATCCTTGCCATCAAAGTTGCCGATACTGGATCCGAGATATAACACCAGCTTACGTCCGGAAATGTTCTGCAGAAAATTGAAACCGTTGCTGAAGTCGGCAATCACGGGCCGGACTACAGCACCGGGACAATCTTCGCGCACTCGCTGCTGAGCCGCGGCCAGCGCGGCGGGAGAAATGTCCACCGGAAAATACTGCACCCGCAACTGCTGACGTGCGAAGGCGCGAAGTAACGTCCCAGTTTTGGTGGCGGTGCCGGCTCCTAATTCAACAATGGAGACAGCCGGGCCCGCGGCCAGCGCGATTTCGCGGGAGCTAGTCTGCAGAATTTCCAGTTCGGTGCGAGTCGGGTAATACTCGCGCAGTTCCGTAATCCTTTCGAACAGCGCCGATCCGTGATCGTCATAAAACAGCTTGCAGGGAAGAGTCTTGGGGTGGGACGTCAGGCCGAAGACGACCTCGGCGGCGCAATCGGGAACCGCAGTCAGCTCACGGGCGGTCGTTTCGCGGACGGTCATCTGACGGGAGATCATTCCACGGCCGATCATTTGGCGAGCCTGATTCCCATGAATTGCCAGCGGGCGTGGGGAGGAAAGAAATTACGGTAGGTGGTACGGATATGGCTGGCGGGTGTCGCGCATGATCCGCCGCGAAGCACGAACTGGTTACACATGAATTTTCCGTTGTACTCGCCAACCAAACCCGGCGCGGGCAGGAATCCTGGATACCCGAGATACGGACTCGAGGTCCATTCCCATACGTCGCCGAAGAGTTGCTGCATTCCGGTTCCGCGCGCGGGTTGGGGATGGAAGGCGCCGTCTTCCTGCAAAGCGCCGTTTGCAGATTCAGAAGAGCCTTGCACCGCTGCGATCTCCCATTCTTCTTCGCGGGGAAGCCTCGCATTGCTCCAGCGGGCGAAGGAGTCGGCTTCGTAAAGGCTCACGTGGCAAACGGGCGCGGAGGGATCAACCTCTTGCATTCCTGCGAATGTGAATTCCTGCCAGGCTCCTTTGTTATCGCGCTCCCAGTACATCGGCGAATTCCAACCCTGTGCGCAGACGGCCTCCCAGCCGTCGGAGAGCCACAGTTCGGGTTTCTGATATCCACCGGCCTGCATGAATTCCAGATATTCGCCGTTGGTGACCAGGCGCGAAGCCAGCTTGAAGGGCTGCAAGAGAGCGTCATGCCGTGGGCCTTCGTTATCGAATGAAAAGCCTTCGCCGGCGTAACCGATCTGGTGTAGGCCTCCCTCGAGGCTGATCCACTCAATCGGACGAGCGATGCTGACAGCCCGCGGCCGGCGAACGTTGTCCGGACGCAGCGGCATGGACCATAGCGCATGTTTCAGATCTGTGAGGATTAACTCTTGGTGCTGCTGCTCGTGATTCAGACCTAGCTCGACCAGCGCCGCCGCGCTTTCGTCTGCATCGTCGCCTTCCAGACAGCGGAGCATGGCGTTGTCCACCCAGGCGCGATACGCGTGGACCTCCTCCAGGCTCGGCCGCGACATCAATCCGCGCGAGCCGCGCAAGGGATGAGATCCCAATTGTTTGTAATAGGAGTTGAAGAGCTGTCTGAATTCAGGATTAAAAGGCCGGTAGCCGGGAACGCGGCTGCTCAGAATGAAAGTCTCGAAGAACCAGGTGGTGTGCGCCTTGTGCCACTTGGCGGGGCTGGCGTCGGGCATGGACTGCAGAATCTGGTCTTCGGCGGAAAATGGCTCCGTCAGTTCCAGCGTGGTGTCGCGAATCGTCTGGTAACGACAGCGAAGCGAATTGGAATCGAGCTGCTGTGCGTGGCTGGCGTGCATCGTGCTCTCCGAAACCACAGATTCTAACCCGCGCCGCAACATCGTGCTACGGCTGCCTCAACATGGATGCGCGGGCGGGCGCTATTGTTACACTTTTTCGTCAGAAAGTCAGATGAGAGGTGCCGGGTAGCGGTTTCGGGGAGGCTGGAGCTTCTCGGCCTGGACCACGGTTCCGGACAGTCAGCGGCACAGAGCGTCGAACTGCGGGGCGGGCGTGGTATGCGTGGGAAAAGAAAGATGGCGCTCTGCCATCACACCTTCCAAAGTGGTGGCGCCCGGTGGTTGATGGAGATCGGTGTCCAGACGATAAAACTTGTCCCGCTCGGCTTCCTCGAGGGTCACGAATCGGACGCCCTTGGAACGATATAGATCCAGCAACCGGGGCAGCATCTCAGCGTCAAACGCGCCTATGTGCATCAGGAGCACGTAGGGAATATCACGTCCGTACAGCGTGTGCGATAGGGACCGGGAGTACTCGATACTGTCATCCGCCGCGGCGAGATAACTGTCTTGAAGCAATGCGATGGATTTTTCATCGCCCTTGGCCTTGCAGCGCGCGTACGGATCGTTCCACTGGTAGTCGCCGAAGCTCACGGCGACGGCGGCAACTTTATACCCGCGTTGGGCGAGAAAGGCTCGAATCCCGGCGTTCTTCGCCGGCGTGTCGCCTTCGGCGAGAAACGGGAAGCGGAACCATTGCCAGGCTTCGTTATTACCCTCCATCAACCTGCTCAGCAAAGGTTCGTTGTGGGTGACGTCGGCCTCGAACTCCTCCAGCGTATGTTGGTTCAGGTTCATGTGCGACCAGGCGTGGTTGCCGAGCGGATAGCCGGCAGCGCGCCAGGCCTGCAGCACTGCGGCGTCTGCAGGTTGCTCCTCGACCCGCAACCCGTTCACAAAACCGTAGGTTGGCGGCACGTGAGCGTTCTGCAGGGCGGCGATGGTTTTTGACACGACCTCCATCCTGGTTTCTCCAGGAGGCAGTGGACCATGTGCCGGGAGGTCATCGAAGGTAATCGCAATACGCAAGGGGGCGTCGCGGAGATCGCCTGCCGGGGGTGGCGGCGGTGAAGCCGCCGTTGAACCTGCCCCGCTGGTTTGGCCGTTAACAATTCCGACGGTCGCTAATAATAAGAAGAAGAGTGCCGCGACAGCGGTAGCCAGTGTCTTACGCATGATTCCTAGGCTGACTGAGGGGCAACGTAATCCGGCGGGGGCGCGGCGCCGGCGCCGAAGAAATACTGCTCCATCTGTTTGACGATGACTTCCTGATCTTCTCTACGGGCGGGGTTCAGGCGGTACTCATTGAGCAGCATTTTGCAGAATTCCGTCCACTGGTTCCAGGCTTGCTGGGACACATTCGCGTAAATCTTCTGGCCCAGTTCGGTGTCAAAGGGAGGCTCTTCCAACCCGGGAAGGTCTTTCTGCAGCTTCACGCAATGCACAATGTGCTCCGCCATGTTTCCATCCTCGTTAGTCGGGAAATTATCTCATAGCAGGGAGGACGCACGAGGGCACGCGGGCGACGGCCCCTTCGACTCCGCTCAGGGCAGGTCGGCGCCACACTGGGGCCAGCGCGGGCTGAAACTGCCCCGCGGTGAAATCTGTGAATTACAATACATCCATTCATCCCTGACTCGGAGTCTTAGATCAGGAGGGAGCAGTTTCGCTGCAGTCGCTGAGCTTTGACCTTAACCCTATGCGTTCCAGTTACTTTCGGTGGTTGGCTCCGGCTGCGATGCTCCTTCTGTTCATGGAGGGGACAGGGGTTGCGCAAAACACAGCAGGCACCACGCTGATCAGTCTGGACCAGGCCATCGATCTGGCCTTGGCGCACAACCACGCCATCCAAGCTACGCGGACGCTGATTCTTCAGAATCAGGCGCAGGAAATCACTGCGAATCTGCGGCCCAACCCGACCCTGGGAGCAGACGCCCAGTTCATCCCTATTTTCACTCCGCAGGATTTTTCCGCGGACGAAGTGAATGAAGACCAGCAGTTCGACATCGGGATCGGGTATCTCTTCGAGCGTGGTAAGAAGCGGCAGAGGCGCCTGCAAGCCGCGCGCGACCAGACCGCCGTCACTCGCGCTCAGGTCGCGGACGCCGAAAGGACCCTCGCATTCAGCGTGGGCCAGCAGTTTGTCAGCGTGTTGCTGGCGGAATCTACGCTGCAGTTTGCGCTGCAGGATCTGGAGGGTTTTCAGAAGACGGTTGATATTGGCGAGGCGCAATTCAAAGCCGGATACATCGGCGAAGGCGACTATCTCAAGATCAAGCTGCAGCTGCTGCAGTTTCAGACCGACGTGTCCTCTGCCCGCCTGGCGAAGGTACAGGCGTTGGTTGGTCTGCGTGCGTTACTCGGCTACAACGCGGTGCCGGCCGATTTCGACCTGACCGGCGATCTGGCGTACCAGCCGATCAAGGGAAGCGTGGAAGACTTTCAGATGAAGGCTATGCAGGAGCGTCCCGACTTTCATGCCGCGGAGCTGGGAGTCACGGCGGCGCGGAGCCAGATCCTTCTAGCAAAAGCCAACGGCAAGGTGGATGTGAACGGCACCGGCGACTATTCGCACGTCGGCGGCCAGAGTACGGCGTCCATCTTTGTGAATTTTGCGTTGCCGATCTTCAACCGCAATCAGGGAGAAATCGCGCGTACCGGTTACGCGCTTACCCAGGCTGAGCAGCTGCAGCAGGCGGCCAGCGATGCCGTTCTCTCCGACGTTGGGATTGCCTATGAGGCGGTGAGGAGCAATGACGAAGTGGTGCAACTCTACACTTCCGGTTATCTTAAGCAAGCCGAGGATTCGCGCGACATCAGCCAGTATGCGTATAAGCGTGGCGCGGCCAGCTTGTTGGATTTTCTCGACGCCGAGCGCAGCTATCGGTCGGTGCAATTGGCCTATCGCCAGGCGCTGGCCTCTTATATGACCGCATTGGAACAGCTCAAAGAAGCGGTCGGAACGAGGAACCTGCCATGAGCTTGCAGAATCGTTGGAAGGAATTGGCTGCGCTGGCCGCCGTACCGGCGATCCTGCTAGCGCTCGCCGGCTGCGACTCGGGATTGCCGGCTGCAAACTCGAGCGCCAAGAATCCAAACGACGCCGAGCTTTTTACCATTCCACAGAACCAGATGTCGCATGTACAGGTTCTGACGGTTGCGCCTACCACGCTGACTCGCTCTCTGCGGCTGACCGGTGCGGTGGCATACAACAGTTTTCGCACCACGCCGGTCATCACCCAGGTCAGCGGGCCAGTCAGCCGGGTCGTGGTGGTTCCCGGGCAGAGAGTGAAGCAGGGCGAACCCATGTTGTACGTGGCAAGTCCGGACTACTCACAACTCCGCACCAACTATTTGAAGGCCAAAGACGCTTACGCTCTGGCGCAAAAGGCCAACGCCCGCGCCCAGGACTTGTATCAGCATCAGGCGATTGCCGAGCAGAACGTGGAGCAGGCCGAATCAGCCGAGGTGCAGGCGAACGGCGACCTGGTGTCGGTGCAGGCGGCATTGAAAGTCATGGGAGTCACTGATCCCGACGCGCTGGTGAAAGCCCCGCCGTCTTTTGAAATT
>Ga0066789_10000102_pt1 | contig 24868 bp, 21 predicted proteins | sample OrgsoiDNA2013049_FD_70960 | JGI IMG/M metagenome (GOLD analysis project Ga0066789, IMG submission 70960) | Permafrost soil microbial communities from the Arctic, to analyse light accelerated degradation of dissolved organic matter (DOM) -... | ecosystem: Environmental > Terrestrial > Soil >...
GCACCGGAAGGACGGGGCATTCGCGCACGGGCGTCGGCTCGGGCTCGGGACCCCGACTGCAGGTGGATTCGAGCAGCCGGTCGTACCGGCCACCCCCGGTCAGCGTACCGTTCCCGGAGCCGGCGCCACCGCCCGCTAAGGCTTCGTCGCGTCTTGCCGTTCCCGTCGGCATAGTCCTGTCGCTGGTGGGAGTGACCGCACTGGTTGTGGCACTCTCCGGCCACAAACCGGCAGGTACTCCCGCCCCCGAGGTCAAGCCTGCCGCGGCGGTTCGCCCGACCGTGGAAATCCTGCCCGCTGTCCCAAGCGCCCAGGTAGCTCCGACCGATCCCGAGCCGGCGCCCTCACCCAAAGCGCAGAAGCCCGGTCCGGTCGAGTCGCCCGAGCAGACTGCGAGCAAGAAAAAGCCCCCCTCGGATGCCGAGAAACGCGCGATACTGCGGAGTCATAGTCGGTCCAAGACGTCTATGCGCTCGACCATCACCAGGAAGAAGCCTCGTCCCAACCCCTTCTAACAACCAGGCCTACAATCATGAAGTACACCCTCTTCGCCCGACAAGCTACGCAGCGACTAGCGGCCACTTGCTTCGCGATGCTGATTCTCATGCCTGGGGCAGCACGTGCCGCCGAGTGCCCGGCATCCTCGCCCGAGGATCCGCAAGAGCGCCGCAAATTGGCCAAAGAATGGTTCGCCACGGCTGAGAGTGCCGAGAATGCTGGCAACGATGCCGAAGCGACGCGGGCTTACGCGTGCTCGTACAAGATGGTGGCCCACCCATTCACCGCCTACAACTTGGGACGCGTGGCCGAGCGCAGCGGCGATGGCGAGCTCGCGCTCAAGATGTACAAGGCCTATCTCACGCTGAAGCCGGACGCCCAGGACAAAGATGAAGTGAAGGACAAGGTCAAGGCGCTCGAGGAGAAGTTGGCGGCCGGACCGACCGCGCCAGCCGAGCCGCCGCAGGCGACCGAAGGGTCAACGGAAAACCCGCCACCCCAGGAAGAGCTGGCACCGCCGCCTGAGCCGAAGCCTCCCGTCGTGCGTGCCCGCGCCCCCGAGCCTGAGCCCGAGCCTCGCGGCCATGTGGTCGAGTGGGTGGTTGGCGGCGCCAGCGTGGCCGCCCTCGTCGGCGGGCTTGCGCTGAATCTCGGCGCCCGAAGCAAGATGAGCTCGTGCGAGACGCACTCCGACCAAGGCAAGCAGGCCACCGCGCTCAGCGAGTGCGATGCTGCCAAGCCTCTGGCCTACTGGTCGTATGGACTGTTCGGCGTGGCCGTTGTCGGCGCGGCGGTCGATACCGCTCTGCTCATCCTGCGCGGCGGTGAGGGCGGGTCTTCCTCGTCGCACAACGACGAGGCATCGCTCGGGTTCATGCCATTGCCCGGTGGCGGCGCGGTGACCGCGCGTGGCCGATTCTAGGCCCGACCTGAGGACCGACAACTCTTCCGAGCGCGAAGCTCTCCTGCGCCATGCCCGGGCCTTGATAGGCACGAGCTTGGCGGAGATCGCCGATGGGCTTGGCATGCCGGTTCCCATCGGCGCCGTCACGACCAAGGGCTGGTCGGGGCAGATCATCGAACGCGAGCTCGGCGTTGGAAGCACCGGCCACGGCCCAGATTTCGCCGCGCTCGGCATCGAGCTCAAAACAGTCCCGGTGCGAACCGATCTGGTTCCCCTCGAGTCGACCGCCGTCTGCCACATCGATCCCGTGGCCATCGCCGGCGAATCCTGGATGACGAGCTACGCGCGCCAGAAACTGTCGCAGGTGCTCTTCGTGGCGCTGGAAGTTCGCCAAGGCACAACCTCGGTCGGCGAGCGACACGTGGTTGCCGTGAAGCTGTGGAGCCCAACGCCTGCCCAGGAGGCGGCTTTGCGCGCCGACTTCGAGCTCTTCGTGCGCGACTACTTCCGCCGCGGGCGAGCCGCCGAAATCACGGGTCACTTGGGCCAGGTCCTGCAAGTGCGTCCCAAGGCCCGCAATGCCAGCGAGCGCAGAGGGGCCTTCGGTCCCGACGGAAAGAACACGTCCATCGGTCGCTGTGGCTTCTATCTACGACCCGCTTTCGTCTGCGGCATAATGCGCACCAGAGACGCGAATCCATGAAGCCTCGTCGGTCCCACCTCGTCGTGGTCGCTTTCGTCCTCGGAGATCCGCTGCTCATCGCCAGCGAAGCGTCCGCGCAAGAATCACCGACATTGTCGCTCAAGCAAGCCGTCGAGCGCGCGGTGGGCGGCAATCCCGACCTGCGGCGCGAACGCGTCGCCATCGCTCAGGCACGAGCCGCCGAGCTGAGCGCTGCGGGAAATTTCGACGTGCGCCTCGACGGTGCCTTCGGTCTCACCCGCCAGCTGGCGCCGCCCGTGACGTGTCCGCCATTTTGCGACAGTGTCAACATCGGCAAGACCACGACGACCGCGCTGAGTCTCGGCGTCGCACGCAACCTGGAATCGGGCGGAACGTTGCGCCTCGGGGGCCAGGCCAGCCGCGAAAGCTATGACTTTTCTGCTCCCAATACCGGGACGTTCTACAGCAGTGGCCTGGCGCTGACCTTCTCGCATCCGCTCTTGCGTGGCCTTGGCAGCGACGCCACGCTGGCCCAACTCCACAAGGCGCGCGTTCAGACCGACATGGCCTTGCTGCAAAGACAGATGCGTGCGTGCAACGTGATCCGCGACGTCATCGTCGCCTATTGGGAACTGGCCTACGCCACGCAGAATCTGGCCATCGTGCGCTCGGCGCTGCAGCTGGCGCAAGAGCAGCTGCACACGACCCAGGCCATGATCGCCGTCGGCCGCCTTGCCGATGCCGATGCCGCTTCGGTCGAACGAGCGATCGCACAGAGAATGGAAGACGTCGCCCTAGGCGAGCAGCTTCTCTTCTTTCGCAGCTTGGACGTGCAGCGCCTGCTGGGGGCCACCGCCACCGCCGGCGCATCGCTTGTCGCCGCCGACCAGCCCGCAAGCGCCGCGTCGACCATCGACGAACCTGCCGAGGTCAGTCGGGCCATCGAGGTCAATCCCCAGCTGCGTGCGCTCAAGCTCGGTCGTAAGCTCTCCGAAATCGACATGGCCACCGCACGCAACACCTTGCGACCACGCCTCGATTTCGTGGGCAGCGTCGGGCCCGTCGGATGGAATGCCAGCTTGAACGATTCGCTCAAGCAAACGGCGAAGCTGGGTGACCTTGCGTGGTCGGCCGGGCTGACCTTCGAGCTACCCGTGCAGAATCGCAGCGCCCGCGGCCAGGCCCAGGCCGCCGAAGAAGGATTGAATCTCGCCACGATCAACGCCGAGGACTTCGCCCTTCAGCTGCGCGATCTCGTGCTCCGCGCGGCCCGCAGTGCCCGCACCGCCAATCAGCGCAGCGAGCTCGGCCGGCGCGAAGTGGAATTCGCCAAACAAAATCTCGACGCCGAACGCGCCCGCTTTCACGCCGGGCGTGCCACCAACAACGACGTCCTTTTGCGCCAGCAAGAGCTGAAGGACGCCGAGAAGCGACTTCTGCGCGCGACCATCGACCAAAGTGAATCGGAAGTCGCGCTGGCCGCCGCCACTGCCGACGTGCTCGATCAGTTTGGGGTTGTGCTCGGGCCGTAGCGCAATCACACGACGATTCGACCGCGTAGCCGGCGAATGGCCACGGTGGCGGCGACGGTCGTGACGACGACAAGAAACGCCAGATCTACCAGCAGAATCCACGACAGGTGGAACATTGCTGTTCCTCGCGCCAGGCGAACCGCGTGCGTGAGCGGAAGCAGCTCCGCCACCGGACGCAAGGCCCGCGGCAGACTGTCGAGCGGAAAGATCGTGCCGGAAAAGAAGAACATCGGCGACAGAAGGCCGGTGAAGTAGAAATTGAAGTGGTTGATGTTCCGCACGAACGACGTCACCACCAGCGACAGCGCGCCGAACATGGCTCCTGTCAAAAAGCCGACCGGCACGGCGAAAAGGCCCGTCGGCATGGGAATGGCACCGAAGAGTGACATGACCAGAACCACGCAGGCGCTGAAGAAGAGCCCCTTGGTTCCAGCCCACAAGATTTCGCCCACGAAAATATCCTGGACAGTGACCGGGGCGGCGATGAGCCCGTCGTACGACTTCTGAAACTCCATGCGCACGAAGGTGCCGAAGGTGCATTCGTAGGCCGAGGTGAACATGGCAGACGTGATGGGCAGCGCGGTCGCCAGGAACACGATGTAGCGCACGCCTTCCATCTGGTTGATGTAGCGTCCAAGCCCAAGTCCCACGCCGAGAAGGAATATGACTGGTTCCAAGAATGGCGGCAGACCGTTGCTGATAAGGTTGCGGGTGTAGACGCGCATGTGGCGGTACCACACGCTGAAAAGCCGCCAGCCGAGTGTCGGCGGAAGGTTACTGTCTCGCATCGAGCCTCCGGCCTGTAGCCTTGAGAAAGACGTCTTCGAGCGTGCTCGGGCGCAGGTGGTAGTCGCCGGGGGGAAGCCCGTCGGCGACGCTGCGCAACGACTCGTAGGCGCCGCCGTACACGCGCACCGACTCGTTCGATTTCTCCACCCGGGCCTGGCCCTGGTCCACCTTGGCCAGCACCTGCGGCGCCAGTTTGGCGTCGGTTAATTCCAGGACGTACGGCTCGATGCTACGCTCGACGAGCAGCTTGGGATTGCCACGCAGAACCGCCTTGCCGCTTTCCACGATGAGCACGTCGTCGCACAGCTGAAACGCCTCTTCCATGTAGTGCGTGGTCAGCATGATGGTTAGGCCGCCGCGTTTGAGCTGGCGCAGCTTTTCCCAGATCGTGTGGCGAACCTGCGGATCGAGGCCCGTCGTCGGCTCGTCGAGAATCAGGAGGCGGGGCTCGTTGAGTAAGGCGCGCACGATAACCAGACGCCGCTTCATGCCGCCGGAAAGCTCGCGAATGGCGGCGTCCGCCTTTTCGTGCAGCTCCATGAATTCCAGCAGCTCGGCAATGCGCGCGTCGGCGCGCTGGCGGGGCATGCCGTAAAGCTGGGCGAAGATGAGCAGGTTTTGCCGGACGTTCAGCTCGTCGTCGAGATTGTCGTCTTGCGGAACCACGCCCGAGCGGCACTTGATGGCCAGCTCGTCTTCTTCAGGATCGAAACCGAACACCGACACGCGGCTCTTCGGCAGGCGGTCGCGCTCGGCCTTGCGGTAAAGGATGCGCATGATGGTGCTTTTGCCGGCGCCGTTGCGGCCGAGAAGCCCAAAGCAAATGCCCGGCGGGACATCGAAGCTGATTCCGTCCACCGCTTTGACCTTGCGGTAGGATTTGTGCACGTTTTCGAAAACGATGACCGGCTCGTCGGACATGGCCCGCTAGAGTTAGCACAACCTGGTCGCTATAGGACGAGTCGAAGCACCCCAAATCGCAGAGCCGACGCGGCACAAGCGGCGGGAAGTGCGACCAAGACGATAGACGAAGGCAAGCGTCGGGTTCAAACTTGCCTTCGATGACGAGAAGGACCGCGCGCACGATAGCCATGCTCTTGGGATGGCTCACGGCGTGCTCGAGCGCGAACAAGGTGCAGACAGACGGCGGGCGGGACGACGCCCGGGCCGAGCCAGCGACTGACAGCGCAGCCGACGTGGTTACCGCGGTCGACGCGACAGAGGCCGGCACACCTGCCGTCGATGCGGGTGACTCCGCCGCGTTCGTGCATCCCGGCCTACTGCATACCCAAGCCGATTTCGACCGCATGAAGGCGAAGGTCGACGCCAAAGCTTCGCCCTGGATCGACAGTTGGAACATCCTCATGGCCAACCGCCACGCCGACCTCAACTGGACGCCGAACCCGCAGACCGAGATCCATCGCAACGATGGGATGAACCCCGATAACTACATGACCTTCGTCAACGACGTGGCAGCGGCCTACGCCTGTGCCGTGCGCTGGAAGGTGAGCGGCGATGCCCGCTATGCCGACAAGGCGATCCAAATCCTCAACGCCTGGGCAGCGAAACTGACGGCCATCACGTGGAGCGATGGCCACTACGACGGCAGCCTGGTGGCCGGCATTCAGGGGTATCAAATCGCCAACGCGGCGGAAATCATGCGCACCTATCCCGGCTGGGCAGCCGCCGATTTCGCCGCGTTCACGGACATGCTTCGCAAGGCATTTTCGGGAAACCAGGGCATCCTGACCGGGCCGTCGAGTCTCCTCGTCTATTCGAACTGGGACTTGGCAGCGATGGCCGCTGATTTGGCGATGGCCGTCGTCTGCGACGACCGCGAATGGTTCGATTCGACGATCAGGTACTTCAAGACCGGGCTCGGCAACGGCGGAATCATGCGCACCGTGAACCGTGTCCATCCCGGCTATCTCGGACAAACGCAGGAGTCAGGACGCGACCAGGGCCACAACACGCTCAGCATCGCACTGCTAACGACGTTTTGCGAGATGGCCTGGAATCAGGGCGTCGATCTGTACGGCTATGAAAACAATCGCGTGCTGGCCGGCGCGGAGTACGTGGCCAAAGGCAATCTCATCGAAAGCGGGTCGACCTACTTCGCGGTGCCGTTTGCGGCTTACACCAACGGCAGTGTGCACGACACCGTCTTCGCGACGGGTTCCATCGGCTCCAAACGTCCCGAGTGGGCGTTGGTCTTCAATCACTACGTGAACCGCAAGGGGCTGGCGGCTCCCTACGTCGAAAAGTTCATGCTGGCGACAGAGCCCGAGGGGGGCGGCGGCAACTACGGAGAAACCAGCGGCGGCTACGATCAGTTAGGCTACGGCACGCTGACCTACTCGCGGGATCCGATTGCGGCCGGCGCGCCTCCGAGCGGACTTACGGCCCACGTGAGCCAGGGCCAGGTCACTCTGTCGTGGTGGGGCACGGCCTATGCCACCGCGTACAACCTCAAACGCAGCGACGTTTCCGGCGGCCCGTACAAGTCAATCGCTAGCGATATTCACGATCTGCTGACGTATGCCGATTCCCCGGCGGCCGGAACCGCCTACTACGTCGTCACCGCCACCACGCCCGAGGGTGAAACCGCGGCGTCGAACGAAGCGCGCGCAGCTACGACGCCTACCCAGCTGCAGACTCAGCTGTTGTTCGACGAAGGCAGTGGAGAAACCGCCGCCGATGCGACTGGCAATGGCCATGCCGGCACGTTGATGGGCGGCGCGACCTGGAGCGCCGGCAAGGTTGGCAAAGCCGTGGCGCTCAATGGGGTGGACGCCTACGTCCGCTTGCCGAGCGCCGTGCTCGTCGACCTGGAGGATTTCACCATTGCCGCCTGGGTCTACCTGAACAAGGAAAATGGCAACGCCCACATCTTCGACTTCGGCAGCGATTCGGGGACGTACATGATGCTGACCCCGCGCAACGGCCCCAACATTGCTCGCTTTGCCATCACCACGAGCTTGGCCGTGGGCGAGCAAAGTATCAAAGGCAGCGTGCCCGTCCCGGCCGGACGCTGGGTCCATGTTGCCGTGACCCGGGGAGGAAACGTGGGCACGCTCTACATCGACAAAGTCGCAGTAGGCAGCAACACCAGCATGGACTTGGCGCCCTTCCAGCTTGGTCACACCCCTCAAAACTGGATCGGTCGTTCGTCGCAGTCGGCAGATCCCTACTTGGACGGTCTGGTTGACGACTTCCGCATCTACCCAGGCGCGCTGACCGCCGACCAAATCAGCGCGCTGTAGAACATCCCACCGGTCGGCCCCTTCACTATTTTCATGGCCACTTCACTCCATGCCGGGGAACCAGCACCTGGAATCCAACGTGAGCTTCGAAGTCCGTCCGATGAAGGCCAGACCTGGACTCTCTTGTGCCGGATCCCGCGCGGTCGCCACTACCCGAACAAGTGCCAGAACCTTCTGGTCCCCGTGACCGCACTGGACTACAGTTTTCGACCGTAGCGCACAGGTCTTGAGCGGCGCGGCTAAGGACACCTACAACGACTTTGGCAAGGCCGAAGCGATCAACGCTCAAGATTTGCCAGCCTTGAGCTACAGCATCTGCGGCAAGACGCTCTTTGCCTGCCAAGAGCGTCGTCATGCTCGTCCTGAGCCCTCAATAGGAGGAAGACGCGAAATCGACGGATCATTCCTCAAAGCTCGTACGCCGGTCACATCGGGCCGACGACGGAGCCGTTGAACCACCGAACCTGATACGTGCAACTGTTGTCGCCTCCGCACGTGAAGAGGGTTACGAACACCTCGTTGGCAGAGTTGCCCCAAAGGTCTTCGTAGGCCCAGTCGCTCGTGGCAAGGGTGATCATGCGCGTTCCATCCCATTCGGCCAGCTCCGTTGCAGTGAGGACGAAGAGCTTGCCGTCGCTCCCCCACAGCTTGAGGATGCCCCGTGTTTTTTCTGAGAACGAGGCCTGCAGCGACCACCCTGCGCCGTCGTAGTGATAAAGGCGCCCGTCCTTCGTGCCCACCCAAATGTCGGCGCTGCCAAATCCCCAAGCGGCGGTGTAGCCGATGGTCGGCAGCCCCGTCTGCCGTACGGGTGTGCCTTCGGCGCTGAGGAGGAAGACGAACCCTTCGAGGGTCCCCACAGCCATGGCCGACGAGTCTGCCCAAAGCGCATAGGCAGAGACATCGACTCCGTTTACGGCCGGTAATGGATCGCCGAGCTGGGTCCAAAGACTGCCGTCGAAGCGCAGGATACGATTCGAGTAGACCGCGTATGCCAGGTCCGAGCGCACCGGCATGACGTCGGCGATGTCTCTGGCCGCTCCACTGCAACGTGCGCCGTCACTGTCCACGGCGTGGATGGAACAAGGCAGAAAACCATAGGCGAGCAGCATCCCATCGGTGAATCCCTTGAGACCGACACGACCGGTCCCGTCGGTCAGCGTGGTTCCCTCCGGCCAGGTGTAGGTGCTTTTCCATCCGGATCCCAGGTTGCTCCAGACCGCCGGTGGATGCTCGTCGTCGTAACGGACGAACAGGAAGACGCCGCGATCGTCGCTCCAGACCGAGTTCACCGTCATCGCCACGATGCGTGCCGGTTGAACGAATGGCTGATAGCTGTTTCGCCACAGAGGTTTGGCGGACGAACCATCAGGTGCGCCCGAGTCTCTTGCTGCGTCGGCCACGTCGACATGAAGGCCCGCATCGCCCCGGCCCGCGTCCGCGCCCCCACCGCTGCCAAGGCCGCCCGTCCCTCTACCACCACTCGTGCCACCGCTCGCGACGCCTCCGCTGCCGGCTCCTCCGAGGATTGTGCCGCCTCGACCGCCAATCGCCGCAGCGCCACCCCCGGCCGAGATACCGCCGCCCGCACCACCCGTGACGCTTGCGCTGGTTCCACCGATGGGCACGACGCCGCCGCCGATTCCACCCGTCGTTGCGCCGCCTCTTCCAGTGCCACCCCTTCCGCCACTGTCGATGCTGTCCGTCGACGGTGTTCCCGGCTTGCCACCGATACCGCCGATGGACAGCGTGGTTCGGCCGCCGCAGCCATAGCCGCCAAGCCCCAGCGCCATCGGGATAGCGAGCAAAACCATCAGATAGCCGTGTTGTTCACGCATCCGTGTCGCCCTTCGCATCGTCATGTCCTAGAACGAGTGAAACTCGACGCCGTCAAACCAGAGCATGAAGGCGGTGCCGCAGACGTAGTTCTTGTAGGTCGAATCTCGCACTGGAATGAAGACCTCCTTGGCCGATCGACCCCAGAATCTCCCGACCGTGCCGGCGACGTTGTAGATGCCAACGTCGGCGGGCGGCTTGAGTAGTATCTCGACGCTCGAGCCATTCCATCGTCCGAATTCCGCGGCGGTGGAGAAGTAGAGGATGCCGGAATCGCCCCAGAGCTGTAAGATCCCCCCAGGCGTCCTGGACCCCGTGTCGTGGGGCTGCCACTTGCTCCCATCGAAATGTACGAGCTGGCCGCCGCTGTTCCCAAGCCAAATGTCGGTCGAGCTGAAGCCCCACACAGCCATGTAATCCCCGGCAGGAACGCCTGCAACCGGGGCAAGTTGGTCGTCTGTCGGTCCCATCAAGACCGTCTGATCTGGGCCGACCGCGACGACGATCTTGTCATCCGCCCAGGTGGCCATCAGCAGTCTGCTGCCCTCTCCGACCGTCGACCAATTGCCGCCAGCATACTTCAGCAGTTGCGTACCGCTCACGATATACGCCCGATCGGCACCAGAGGCGTCTTTGCCCGCAGCGAACAACCCGAATGATTGCAACAACGTCTTCTGGAACACCCAACCGTTCTGGTCGAGAAAGGCCAGCCCGTCTGGGTCCCCGAATTCTCCCGTGACCAACAGCGAGCTACCCGGGAAGCCGCCCCACAGCCGCACGGTGCGGGCCTCATCGGATGCGAAACGATAGTAGGGCTGCCATCCCGAGCCACCGTTGAGCTGCACCGATGTGTCTTGCCGCCCATCGCTGTGGGAGGATGCCAGCAGGGCAAAAACCCCGCGTTCATCGGCCCACACATCAATCGCCGAATCTGATCCCTGATTGGTATCGCAGATGGGGGTCGTGCTTTGCTGCCAGCCGGGCGCTGCGAGCGGGGTCGTGAAGGGCGGCGTCCACACGGCCGGTCGATCGATGATCGGCACGGTGCCCGACCCACCGCCCACAGCGGAACCTCCCCCGCCCCCAAAGCCCGACGCGAGGCCGCCGGTGTTCGATCCCCCTGCCCCGCCAACCCACGTACCACCCATGCCGACTACCACCCATCCGCCGAGGCCGCCCGCGGCCGTCATGGCGCCGGACTGTCCGCCGATGCCCGCACTGTTGCCGGCCCCTCCGGCGGGATTGCCGCCTTGGCCGCCAGAGGCCGAGCTGCCACCACCGCCTGCGCCTCCGTGGACCAAGCGGTCGCCCGCCGTGCCTCCTGCACCAGGGCTGTCACCGCCGTCGACGGAACCGTCGGCGCCTGCTCCACCGGCATTTAGCTTGCCCGTGTGCATGGCTCCTTTGCAGCCCGCAATACAGACCCCCGCGACGATGAGAGCGGCCGAGGCCGAGGACGGAAAGCAAGGGCAGCGAGGTTTCATATTCTTGCTCATGTCACTTCGCTGGCTAACCTTTCCGGTATTTCGCTCGGTCAGAATACGTAGCTTGCGCCCAGCGCCCATTGAAGGTCCCACGTTGGCAGCGAGACCATGGCGGTGCTTCCTGCAGCGTCCGAGTCAACCTGGACGCTCTGCCGATGAAGCCACCCGAAGATGCGCACATCGGTCCAGATCCTGAAGCGGCGCCACGGCAAGCTTCCTCGCAGGCCGGCGGTCACACCGTAAGTAAGCGACTGATCGGTCTGATTCGTGTCGTATCCCTGGCCCCAGGCCAGAGTGTAGGCGGTAGCGACGCCCACGTCGCCGGAGAGCAAGAATCGTCGCACCGGAAGGCCGCCACGGACCGCAACGCTGGCCGCAGCACGGGTGAACAGGGTTTTGCCGCCAGCAACCGCAACCTCACGCGGCGCCGACCAGGCAAGGCTGGCCTGCCACCCGAGGCGACCATCCCGTCGCAGTCGGGCGTATTCCACGCGCACGCCGGGAACCATGCCTCCGCCTAGCGTCGCGAGGACGCCCGCACCAATTTCGTTTTTGCTGGGCGGTGGCGGCAGGGTCCACGGTTGCAAGATGGGTTGCGAGATGGCTTGCGGGAGTGGTTGCAGGTCGGGGGCGCTCGCCACTTCGGCAGGAAATTCGCCAAACCACGTTGCGACGATCAACGCCACCGCCGCTGCTCGCTTGGCGCAATCGGTGCCCACCGTCAGTTGCCTCGCCCGCGTACCGCCCAGCTCGATGCGAAGGAACTGCTCCTTCGCAAAGATGGCCACCTGGGCGGGCGGCCAGTCGTCGACGGACCGGAGGCCGACCAGCGCCGCGCGAACCGCCTCGGCCGATGGGCACGCGGAATCACTTTCGATGACGAGCGCAGCCGCCGGAGGTTCCGCTTGGGGCGCGGCACCAGTCGCCATCGCGACCAACAGCACTGGCAACGAGGAAAACATCATCAACGCCGAGGACCGGCCAGACGGGCGGCCTCGGCAGCGAAATGACCGCGCGGGAATCGCTGAAGGTATTCGCGAAGGTCGGCGCGGGCGCCGGCGGCGTCCCCCGAATGGCTGCGCGCCGATGCCCGGCCCCACAGCGCGCGCTCGATGCATTCACGCAAGCGCCGGGCTGGCGTCCCATCCGCACCGACCTGATCGGGAGGATGGCTGCGTAGCACAGCTTCGAAATCGGTCAGGGCGAGCCGCCATTGTCCTGCCCTTGCGTGCAGCTCGCCCCTGAACACGCAACGTTCGTCCCTGTCGGGCAGCACATCGGACCCATCTCGGTCCAACTCGGCGAGAGCCGCCTCTCGGCGCCCCGTCAGCCACAGCGCTTCTACACGCAACCTGGCGGCTTCCGGCGCCAATACGCCGCCAGGGAACCTCGCCCGATGCTCGTCTAGAACCGCGAGCGCGCTCTCGGGATCACGCTCGACCCGCAGGCGGCGCAGCGCTTTCGTCAACAAAGCCTGCTCGTCAGGCAGGACTGCCACGGGAGCGTTCACTGTGAGTGGCTCGGTTGGCCGGCGCGACGCCGCGGGTTGCGAGGATGCCGTTACCGGCGGCACAGGCGACGTTCGTGCATTCCCCGACGGTGGAATCTGGGCCTCGGAGAGAGGCGGCGGGGGTGGAGTATTCAAGGCAATTTGCGGCGTCCCCACGGGTGTGCCCGCGACGATGGAGGTCCCCGCCACGACGGGTGTGCCGGCGACGGCAGCACTGCGTCCGAGGACGGGTGTGCCCGCCATGACAGGCGGGATCGGCGTTGCGGCGGGCGGTATCCCGAGCAAAATCGCGGATGCTTCGAACGGCGCGGCGGTAGTCGGTGACGCCTTGGGAGCCGCGACCGTTGCGACGGGCGTGGGCGCGCTGGGCGGCACGTTGGGAGCGGCGACCGATTGGCCCGGCCTCGCGGTCTTTGCCGTCGCTTGCCACGCCACCCGATTGGCAGCAGACAACGGTTCGGCGGACGCTTGGGGAGCGACTGCGACGGCGGGCTCGGCTGCCGTGAGGGATTTTGCCGCCTCGCCCGAGGCGGGCGTCGATTCCGATTCCGCGTCCGAAGGTGCAAACCGCGGCAAGCTCGCGCGCCTGCCCGTGCCGCGTGCGAGAGGCCTCGCCGGCTCGATCGATGGCTGGGCTTGCAAGTGAAGGCGCGAAATCAACAGGGGTTGGACCACTGCCCCGACCACCCCCCCGGCGATGAACATCAGCACGCCGACCAGCGCGACTCGCAGCGCACGCCGGCGCCACTCCATCCGCCGTCGCAGCGTGCTGCGAATTCGCCATTGGACCAGCGGCAAGTCCCAAGCCGGCGCTTGGCTGGCGCTCTCGACCAACACTGCCAGTCGCGACAGATCATGCTCGGGCGGCAGGTCGGCAATGCGAACCGGATCGGGCGCACGCCTTTTCATCGCCAGTCCCCCGGCTTGAGGACCGTGACGAGCTTACTCCTCCCGCGGTGCAATCGAACCCACACCGTGCCGATGCTCGTGCCGGTCAGCTCGGCCACCTCTTCACCCGACAGCCGTTCTATTTCGAACAGGATCACGGTGGTCCGGTAACAGTCAGGAAGCCGATCCAACGCTTGGTAGAGTCGGCAGTGCCGCTCGTGTCGCTCGATCTCTTCTTCCGGGGTAGCAGGTGTCGGGGTCGCGGCGATCAGCGCGTCTTGGTGTCGGCGAAAAAGCACACTGCGAATGAAAGCACGGCGTCTTCGGTTTCGTACGACGTTGCTGGTGATGCGAAACAGCCACGTCCTGATATGGGCATCGCCGCGAAAAGCGAAACGTCGCCGAAGCGCGATAACGAAGACGTCATGGACCAGGTCTTCCAGGTCCATCGCCCGTGGACCGGCCAGACGAGACGCCCAGCGCATTACATCCTTTGCGTACGTCTCGTACAGCTCGTCGGCGGAGTCGGCGTGCACTCGCGAGCCTTCCTGCTCGGGCTTTGCTGTGCCTTCCTGGTCGGGCTTTGCTGTGACGAGATGAAGGGTCATGGGGGTCAGCACCACCTACTAATCGCCCTGCGGACCAATACCTTACCGCTTTTGAAGCCTCCCGGTTGAGGCGTCCTTGCCGTCCGCGTCGCTGCCGCCAGCGCCGCCGCCCCCCGAGGTGGCGCGCATGAAGCTGCCGATCCCGCGGCGACGCCTCGGGCGGGCCGTACGGGACGCTCGCCAGCGATACTCGCGATCTGCTGAGGTATGTATGCCGATTCCTTGGCACTGACCGCCGACCAAATCAGCGCGCTATAGAGCTCTGTCTACGGACATGCTTCGTAGCGTACGTCGCAACCGCCGTTTTCGGCCGGCACGATGCTCGCGGACCCATCGTCGGGATCGGCTTCGGCAAAATAACCGTCCCCGTCGGCGTCGAGGCGCACCGGATCGGTGGCCACGTAACGATCTTTACCAACCGTGTAGTCGATGCCTGTCGACGTGCGCACAACGACGTGGCCCATGACCTTTGCGTCTCGCAGATCCGTGCCGACGTTGCCGTGTTCTGTGAGGTAAAGCCGCGACGTCGCGAGCAAGCGATTGACGGTCGTCTGAGTCGGGTGGCCGTTGGTGTTGCCATCGCCGACCTGAATGATGGAAATCCGCGGCGACAGCTCGGCTAGCAGGGACGCATTGGAGGCGTGACTGCTGCCGTGGTGGCTCACCCGAAGGACGTCGACGTCTTTCACCTTGGGCGCCACGCGGGTTTCCATGTCGTGGTACGAGTACCCCTGGGAAGAGACCAGCGTCTGGCCCGAGAGATCGCCGGCGGTAAAATAGTCGAGGCGCCCCATGCGCAGAAGAGCCGCAACCGAATAATCGTTCTCGTCGGGAGGCGCGCCGTCCGTCGACACGTCCGAGGCTGGCAAGATACCGTTGCCGTCGACGGCGACAATCGAGAACGAGACGCCCCCGCCGAGCTGAACCTGCGCCGAGCCGAGGACTGCCAGCTCGGGATGGAGCGACTGTCCGTCGGGACTTTGCAGATACGTTCGCCAGCTGGTGAGCGTGGCGCTTGCCGCGCCGACGATGCGAAAGAGATCGCGATGCAAGAGCTTGCCGACGGAAAAGCCCTGTTCGTGCACCAGGTGCCACAGCCCGCCGTAGCCAGGAAACCCGACATGGTCGAGGTGAAAGTGCGAAAGCAGAACGTAGTCGAGGCGCGCGCAGCCAAGGACCGCCCGCACGTAAGCGCCGATCACCTTCGCCCCGTCATTTTGGTCCCAGTTTGCCTCGCCCGCGTCGATGAGCAGGCTCTTGCCGATGGGACTGACCATCAACGTGGAGACCGCTTCGCCGGCATCGATGTGATGAATCTCCAGCCAGCCCGGCTGCCACGAGCCACTGCCACAAATGCCCGTACTCTCCGCTGAAACACCCGTCGTGCCATCACCAGCGCTATCCGGAACCGGGGGCAGACAGCTCACAACGGCCAGCACGGCCCCAAGTACGATCGCCTTCGCCATGCATCGGTTCTCGGATGGGGCCGCGAAAAGTTGCGCGCGGCCCGCAACAAAGGCACGGAAGCCAGGCGCGCTCACCGGCTTCCGTGCGATGCGATGGTTGGGTCTAAGGCGGCCGTCGAACTACTTCGTCGCCGGCTCGGCGGCTTTCGGCGCTGCGATCTTCTCGGCAGCTGCGGGCTTGGCGGTCTTCTCGGCGGCGGGCTTCGCGGCTTTCGGCGCGGCGGCCTTCGGCTCGGCGGCCGGCGCGGTCGCTTTCGGCTCGGGGCCTTTCTCGTCCGCGACGGGCGCCTTTTCCTTCTTCATCTTCTTGTCGGCCTTGGCAGCGCCAGGCTTCGCTTCGCCAGCCTGGGCGAGCTTGTGTACGATCGGCGTCTTCGGGCTCTTGGGCGCTTTCGTAGCTGCAAAGGCCGAGCTGGTGATGGCGGCGATTCCGAGGACGACGAGGATGTTCTTGAGCATGGTGGATTCTCCTTTGGGTTGTTGCGGGGCTCGCTATTCGGCTAGTGCACTCGTCGTGCCAGCCGCGCCCGCCGAGAAAAGCGCGCGAAAGCGCCACTTTGTTGAGCGTGGATTCTTGCGCACGCCATTTCGCCTCGCTCGTGCACACAAAGCTGTCCACGTGAAAAGTGGCGTCGCCGACGCAGGCGGGACAAGGTGAGCCCATGGGCGCATTCATCGATGCCTTTCGCAGCAAGCGCGTCTTCGCGATGCTCGGCCTGGGGTTTGCGTCGGGCTTGCCACTTGCCATGTCGGGCTCGACGCTCGGCACGTGGATGACCAAGGTCGGCGTCAACCTGAAGACCATCGGATTGTTCGCGCTCGTCAGCCTGCCCTATTCCTTCAAGTTCTTATGGGCGCCGCTGCTCGATCGGTTCAGCCTTCCGTTCCTTGGCCGGCGGCGCGGTTGGATGGCGGCAAGCCAGCTTGGCTTGGCCGCCGGCATCTGGATTGCCAGCACCGTGGATCCGCGCTCGGCGCCGCTGGCGATGGCCGCGGCGGCGCTGATGGTGGCCTGGCTCTCTGCAACCCAAGACATCGTCAGCGACGCCTACCGCGCCGATGTGTTACCCGCGAACGAGCGCGCCTCGGGCACCTCGACCTTCGTGCTCGGCTATCGCATCGCCATGCTGGTGTCCGGGGCCGGCGCGCTGGCGCTGTCCGATTACCTCGCGTGGCCGACGGTATTCAAGATCATAGCGCTGCTCATGATCCCCACCATCATCATCACATGGGTTGCCCCCGAACCGGAAGCCGTACGGCCACCGCGCACCATCGCCGACGCCTTCACCAAGCCATTCCTCGATTTCTTTTCGCGCACGGGTGCGCTCATCGGCATCGTCTTCGTCATGCTGTACAAGCTCGGCGACTACGTCGCCTCGGGCATGATTCAGCCGTTCCTCATCAAGACGGGCTTTTCCGGCACCGAGATCGCCGCCTGGTACAAAGCCGTGGGCTTCACCGCGATGACCGTCGGCGTTCTGCTGGGCGGCGGGATGGTCGCCAAGCTGGGCGTGCGCAAAGCGCTGCTCATTTTCGGCGTACTCGCCTCAATCACCAACAGCGGGTATCTCGCACTGGCCTTGGTTGGGAAGAACCACGCCCTGCTCGCCGCCGCCATCGGCATTCACAACCTATCGAGTGGTATGGCCGAAGCGGCTTTCATGGCGTTCCTGATGTCCCTGTGTAACAAGTCCTACTCGGCCACGCAGTTCGCCCTGCTCTCCAGCGCCTCGACCGTGCTCGGCCGAACGCTCGGCGCGGGATCCGGCTATCTGGTCTCGTCGGCCGGCTGGCCGGCCTTCTTCGCCACGACGATGGCCATGGCCGCGCCCGCGCTGATCGTGTTGTGGTTCCTGCCCGCCGCAAAAGCCGCAGAGGCTTCGCCGACCTCGCCTTAGCGCCGCGCGATTTCGGATCTTGACCACAGCATCTGTGTTGTCTGTGGTCAAAGCATTGTTGGTTTCCCTGTTGGGACGCAGAAAGGAGCGTCGATCGGAACAACGGCGGGTGACCACGTAGTCGCAACCGGACAGGACCTGGCGCGCGAGAGTCATGCTGGTTTATCGGTTGAGAGCGCGGAGTAGTTGCTTGAAAATTACCGTCGGTCAGGATCGTCGAACTTCTTCCGTCAACTACAGCCACCTATACTCCAACCCAGGCTGAACTATCCCCATACCCAGGCGATGCTCTGGTCGAATATGCACTACCTACCAGCGCACTGCGTATGCAATGTTCCTGGCTCTTTCCAGGAGGGAACCGTGCAAAAGATCGCAGTACTCGCTTTGGGACTCCCAATTATCCTTGTCGCTAGCTTGCTCGCGCCCGGCTGTGGCGATGGCAATGGCAGCTCAGGCGGCAAGGACTCTGGCCCGAGCGCAGGTGGCGTCAATGGTACGGGAGGCAGCCCAGGCCTGGGCAGTTCGACCGGCAGTGAGAGCGCGGGCGGCAGGATCGGCTCAGGCGGCATGATAGGCGTCGGCGGCACGGCCGGCACCGACGCCGCAACCAACGCTGGCGGTTCGGGCGGAGCCGATGCAGGCACGACCACCCTGCCCGCATGCACTGGCTTCAACGCCTGTGGCGGCTCGATCGTCGGGACGTGGAAGTTGCCGGCCAAGGTCCTATGTGGCTCGGCCGGATCAGCGACACCACCTCCATCGAGCTGCTCCGCCAACAACAATTTGGGTGATCTGCTACAAAGCGGAACTCTCACGTTCTCCGACAGTGGCACCTGGGTCTCATCCATGACCTTCAAAGGCACGGAGACACTCACCTATCCCGCGAGTTGCCTCAGCGGCGGCGCCACCTGCGCCGATCGAGCAGCTAACAACCCTGACGCCGGTATGGTTGGATCATGCGTCGAGAACACTTCCGGTATTTGTGTATGTGCCTACACCCTGGACGACATGTCCATCGGCGGCCAGGGAACCTACACCACGTCTGGTGGAACGCTGTCTGTGGTTGGAAGCGACCCCAGCTCCATGGACTATTGCGTTCAAAGCAATAGCTTATCGATGTACGCCGTCAATTCCAGTACGGGTGATTCTGCGACCCAGGTGTACGAACGGCAGTAGCTCTCAGCAAGGACACTCGCAGGCGTGGCGTCGGGGTCGAGCACGATGCGCACGGGGGAGCGCTTGTGCGCAGGGCCGGCGGGAGAGGCGCCAGCGGTGGCGGCGGCCAACAAGCGGGCCAGGAGCGGATCTTTCTCGCCCATGGTCTCGTCGGTGACGACGGTGACCTCACCGTCGCCTGGCGCGGTGACGGCGGCAAGTTCGGATGCCAGCTTGCGACTCTTGCCGCTTTTCGATTGGCGCGCGTGTTGCTATTGAGGGGACCAGCTCCCAGCCGACGAGGACCGAAGCCATGGACCTGTCCCACGCACGCACGCGAGCCTTTTGCCGGTCACCGCTGTTGGTGGCGTTCCTGCTGTCCGCGCCTTGCTGGGCAGATCCGGTGACGGCCGACCAGGAAGTGCCCCGGCGCTTCGTCGAGGCCGGCCTTGGCCCCGGCGTCTACCAGATCTCGGACGACATCGTACGCGGCCTGCGCTGGCGGGGACCGTCCGTCGAGTTCGACTCCAGCTTCCGCTACGCCACCCCAACCGAACGACACGAGGCCTTCCTTCGCATCGGCGCCGCCTACTTGGAAGACCGTTACGATCACGCCGCGGTCTCGGCGTCCCATCACCTCGGGTACGGCTTTTCCCGCCGCGTGCTTCGCGCTGGCCGGTGGGGCTCGCTGTTTCTCGGCGGACAGATCCGTGAGGACGTGGACCTGCAGTACTACATCGATTGGGACGAGGAGCACGCCTACTGGCTGTCTTCCTACGGGCTCGCCGCGGCCGCGCGCTACGAAGTCCAGGTCGCTCCGGGGCACGGCTTCGACGTGAGCCTGGCCGTGCCGGTGCTCGGTTGGGTCGGCCGGCCGTCCGAATTCCACTACTACAAGGCGGACGACCTGAAGTCCGCGGGCTGGATCGTCGAGAAGCCCTTCGACGGGCTTTCCTTCGCCAGCCTCGACAAGTACCAGGCCGCGCACCTCGGCGTCGGGTACACCCTGCATCCCCGTCGGGGCTGGTCGCTCCGGCTCGCCTACCTCCTCGACTACCGCCGGGCTTCGTTCCCGCGGCCAACGCAGATCCTGGTCAACACCCTCACCGCAGGAGTCGTCTATGCGTACTAGTCGCATCAACAATCTCCTCGCCGTCGCGCTGCCGGTGCTGGCCTTCGGCTGCCTGCCCGATGCGAAGGTCAAGATCGCTTACAACGACGTGCCCAGCCCGCGCGACGACTGGCCGACCAGCGCACCCGAGGCGCAAGGCTTCGATCCGTCGGGGCTGCGCACCGCCTACCAGCGTTTCTTCTCCGAAGACGAGTTCGCGCCGGCCATCAGCCTGCTGGTGGCGCGGTACGGAGTGCTGGTGGCCGAGGGTTACTGCCGCGATCTGGCCGACATCGATCGGGTCAATGCGCTTCAGTCCGCGACCAAGTCGGTGACCTCGATGCTGTTCGGGATCGCAAAGGCCCAGGGCATCGTCGACGATCTGAACCGACCCTTCGTCGCGCACCTGCCCGCCGCCTATGCGACAGGTGGAGACATGGCCGAGGTCACGCTTCGGCACCTTCTGACCATGCGCTCGGGAATCGACTTCCTGAATGGCGACTTCACCATGGAGATGGCGTACCACTCGGGCAGCGACAGTCTGGCCCACATCATGGCAAAGCCCGTCGTCACGCCGCCCGGCCAGGTCTTTCTGTACAAGGACGCCGATCCCACCGTGGCGGCAGACGTGCTGCAGAAGCGCGCGGGAAACACGCTGGCCGCCTTCGCCGACGCCAACCTGTTCGGTCCGCTCGGCATCACGAACTACGTTTGGACCGCGGCGCCCGACGGCCTCGGGTACGGCGCCTTCGGCCTTTACCTGCGGCCCCGGGACTTGCTCAAGCTCGGGCAGGTCATGCTTGACGGCGGGCGATGGCACGGCCAACAACTGATCCCCGCGGACTGGGTGGCCGAGTCCACCAGCGCCCAGGTCACCCCGCCCGATTCCTATCAGCCCGCCTCAATGCATTTCGACTATGGCTACTACTGGTGGCTCATTCCCGACCGCGGCTCTTACACCGCCGACGGACACGGCGGTCAATACGCGTACGTGGTCCCGAGCAAGGACCTGGTCATCGTCTTCACCGCCGAACCCGATACATCCGACAAAGAGAGGACCGGCAGGCTCGAGTATTTCACGGGCCTCGCCGACATGATCGTGGCCGCGGCGAATTGAGCTGCGTCCTTCTCGCGCGCGGTGGCGGGGTCGAGGCCAATTCGCCGCGACAACCAATGCCGGCAGAACTGTACTGTCGTCGCAGATGGCATCGAGCACCTCTCCGGCACGACGCGTTTCCCGGATCTTCCGCGGTGGCGCGCGTCCGCCCGAGGACGACCTGGTGCCGGGAACGGCTGCCGATCGCCTGCAGATGATGTGGCCGCTGACGCTGGATGGGTGGGCCTTTCGTGAAGAGCCGATTGAACCGCGACTACAACGACATACTGTCCGCATTGTGCGCGGAAGGCGCTGAGTTCCTCAACGTCGGCGCTTACGCAGTCGGCGTGCACGGAATTCCGCGCGCCACCGGTGACATCGTCGTCGAGTTGGGAGGCGCGCGCCTTGCGGGACGCTAGGACGAAGACGAACGGGTCGAGGCGAGCTGCGCCGGGACCACGTGTCCGGCGCGCTCGCGGTATTTCTGTAGGCGCTCGACATAGTCACGCGTACTCTTCGGCATGGGCACTCTGGCGCGGGTCATGTGGAAGATCAGATCCTTGCCGATAGTCTCACCCCTTCGCCCAATGCCATTCCTAACGTGGCGTTGTACTCGGGCTGTTGCTGGCCTTCACGGGTCGCAGCGGATCGACGGCGACTAGCGCCCGCGTGAAACCGCGGTGCACCGGGCTTGTTGGTCCGTTCGTCGGAACCATGGCACTGCGAACAAAGGTCAGGCGGTAACGATGCCCAGGCCGCAAGACGGGCGCGTGCCCAAGACCGTCTCGTTCGCGGTCATCCGGATCGTAGTGATATAACTTCGCGTACTCGAGGCGAGACAGCTCCGGGCACGGCAAACTCGTTTCGACGCGAGACGGCCGAGCGGGCCATGGAGTCCGTCCGCTGGTCTCGAAGGCCACGACTCCGATGACGTCGTCCTCCAACGTGCACGGCTGGCGTGTGAGTCGACCGTCAAGCCAGCGGCCGCCAAGCCCGAGGTAGCGGCCGGTTACGGTGATCTGGTCTCGGTGCGCAGCCTGGCGCAGATCCTCGAGAACACACTGTTCGCACTCCGGCTTCCGGCGTGGCTCGACTGGTGCCGGCGCCATCCCAGCGGGCGCGTTGGTGGTGGACGCGGGCATACGCTGCTGGGTGCAACCGCCAAGCAATAGCAAAACAGCAACGCCAACGAATTGGCAACCACGAAGGCCCGCCATTGCATCGAGGACGTGGCACGCCTTACTAGAGGACAATCGACAAACTACTAAATGATAGTGCCCGATGGAATGACCGCGTTCTTGGGGATGATCACGATGCCGTCGCGCACGTAGTAAAGTGGGTGATCCACGCTGTCGGGCTTGCCCGCTGGCGAGATGACGACGTCGTCGCCGATGCGCGCGTTCTTGTCGATGATGGCGTTCTCGATACGCACGTTCTTGCCGATGCCCATGCGAGGAATGCCCTGCGCCTCGTGCAACTGGATGGATTCGATCGACTCGTAAGTGTCGCATCCCATCAGCACGGTTCGCGAAATCCTGCAGCCCATCCCGATGGTGCTGCGAATGCCGATCACGCAGTGGGAGATCTGCGCATCGTTGATGATGCAACCGTCGCACAGCATGGCGTGGTCCAGCGTGCCTCCGTTGATCTTCGAGCCGGGCAACCAGCGCGGACGGCTGAAGATGGGTGCCGCCATGTCGAAGAAGCTGAAGCGCGGCAGGTCAGCCGCCAGATCCAAGTGCGCCTCGAAGAACGCGCGAATAGTTCCGATGTCCTCCCAGTAGCCCTGGAATACGTACGAGTAGACGCTTCGTGACTGGATGGCATTCGGAATGATGTGCTTGCCGAAGTCAGTCTGGTCGTTCTTGAGCAGCTCGATCAGGACATCGCGATTGAACAGGTAGGTGCCCATGGACGCGAGGAAAAGCTCGTCGCTACTCTGGAGATTCAGTCGGCCGTACCACTCGCGCGGTAAGCGCAGCGAATCGAGAACGGCGGCATCCTGGGGCTTCTCGACGAAGCGGTGAATGCGCCCATCTTCGTGCATCTGCATGATCCCCAGCGAGGTTGCGTCGCGGCGGATGACCGGAATCGTGGCAATGGTGATTTCGGCACCCGTATCTTGGTGCTGTTCGAGGAGCTGCCGGAAATCCATGCGGTAGAGTTGGTCGCCACTCAAGATCAGGATGTGTTCAGGCGCATGAGTCAGAAAGTGGATCATGTTCTTGCGAACCGCATCCGCCGTGCCCTGCCACCACGAAGCGTCCGAGTACGTCTGCTGCGCAGCCAAAATCTCGACGAAGCCACCGGTGAACGGATCGAACTTGTACGACCCGGAGATGTGCTTGTGGATAGACGCCGACTGGAACTGGGTCAGCACGTAGATGTTACGAAGATCCGAGTTGATGCAATTCGAGATTGGGATGTCGACCAAGCGGTACTTTCCAGCAAGGGGAACCGCCGGTTTGGCCCGATCTTTGGTCAGCGGAAACAGGCGCGTGCCGGCGCCCCCACCGAGGATCACGCTCAAAACCTTCTTCGTGTTGATGGTCATCGGTGGGCCCTTCCCAAACATACGCGTCTACGTGTTGATTTCGTCGGGACCATGTCGTAGCACGGTCCCACGTTGTTCTGCTTTGGCAAAATTTCCAGCCCACGAAGTGTCGAGGCTCCCAAAGAATGAAAAGACTGAAAAATCGCGTTACACCACTGGCTCTTCGAGATCCCCGACGTTGGCAGGGCAGTGGACGCATCGCCGCAAGGGCCTTGGCGCTTTCCCTTCTTTTCCTTCCCTTCCTGGCCTGCGCCGGCGGCAGTGGCTCGGCTTCGCAGTCCGGAGGTAGCACCGACTCGGCCGGCAACGGCAGCGGCGGTAGCGCGAGCGGCGGCAGCACAGCGTCCGGAGGAACCGTCTCTGGCGGCGGAAACACGGGGCGCGGCGGCGAGAATGCCTCGGGCGGCAACAAGTCCGGTGGCACCGGCGGCGGCACCGGCGGCGTTGCAGGCGCCGGCGGATCCGCCGCACCAAGCGGCGGTGCCGGCGGCGCATCGCCGATGGGCGGCTCCTCCGGAAGTGGCGGCGCTCCAAACGATGCCGCAGCGGATGGAAGCGCATCCACCTCCTACGCCCTTCCGCCTCCGAGTCAATCGATGAATCAGTTCTTCATCCAGGGCTGCCAAGCGGGCGTCGCCACCTCCCCCGGCGGCGGCAACTGCACGCCCGGGCAAAACGCCTGCGAAGGCACCAAATCGGGCGCGCAGATCAACTTCATCTGTCCGCGGGTGATGCTTTTCTCCGATGAAATGGCACAAGCCGCGGCTGACGACGGCAACGGCGGGATAAACTACGGTGTGGTCGGCCACGACGCCGATACCGGCGGCATCGACAGCACCAGCAACAGCTGCTGCCAGTGCTACCAACTGGTCTTCAGCCTGCCCGAAAACGTGGCGCAGGTTGGCGGCAACGGCGCGGCGGCGATTCCCATTCCACCGCCGCTCGTGGTTCAATCGTTCAACACCGCTGCGGGCGGCGGCAAGAACTTCGACATCTTCATGGGCGCGGGCGGCTTCGGTGCTTTCAACGCGTGCGATCCGAATGCCTCGCAGAAAAGTCCTTCCGGCAAGTACCTTTACACGCAGTTTCCACCGGAGGGCGAACCTGGCTCGGGCGGCGTCAATGCAGCAACGCAAATCGCGGGCTGCCAGAGCAACAACCTGGTCACGACGGCCACGCTGTCATCGTCGACCTGCCAGACCAACGTCGCCACGGCGTGCAGCAAGTTCACGTCGGCGTCGAGCACCACGACCAGCGAATCGATCCGCTCGTGCACGAAGTCGAACGATGCGAACAGCTACTACCACATGAATTGGAAAGTCTACGCCAAGCACGTCGAGTGTCCGACGCACCTGATGGAGGTGACGGGGTGCAAGCTCGCGACTGCCGGATTACCCGCCGTCAACCCGGCGGTCAAGACACCCGAGCAAGCTGCTGCCGACGTCTCGTTCAAGTCCGGCTACACGATCACGACCATGCAGGACTGCTGCATGCCGACCTGCGCGTGGCAGAACAACGTCACCGGCCAGAACGTTTCGGTTACTGGCAAGTACAATTCGTTCTACTCGTGCGATGGCAACGGCGTGCCCCGCACCGAGCCCTAGTTCCGCCC
>Ga0066789_10000104_pt1 | contig 24814 bp, 25 predicted proteins | sample OrgsoiDNA2013049_FD_70960 | JGI IMG/M metagenome (GOLD analysis project Ga0066789, IMG submission 70960) | Permafrost soil microbial communities from the Arctic, to analyse light accelerated degradation of dissolved organic matter (DOM) -... | ecosystem: Environmental > Terrestrial > Soil >...
TCGAAGAGGTAGTGGGCGCCGACGCGGAGCCGACCGTCGACGATGTCGAAGGCGACCAGATCGTGTGTGTAGGGCGCGAAGCGTCCGGGCTCGATCCCTTCGACTTCGAGCGTGCCGCTGGCCGCAAGCGGCGTCAGGCGAAGCGTGCCCTGCTGCGTGAGGACGCCCCCCGGCACCGCGCGCAACCCTGCCTTCACCTGCGCCGTGACCCCCGGGGCGTTCGAGAGGCCGCGCACGGAGAGGGCGATGTCGCGCACGTCGCTCTGGAATTCGGGGCTCACGGTGTCGTCCCTGAAGTGCACCGCCGCCTTCTCGAGCGTGAAGATTCCGACGCTGAATCGCGCCGCGCCCGCCGCCTTGGGCTCGGCAGCGGCGGCGCGAACCGGCGCCGGCCGCGGACGCACCGCGGCCGACCGCCCCGGAGTCACCGGCGCCAGGTGCTCGAGGTTCAGCGTGCCGTCGCGCAATCGGCGAACGTGCACGTCCAGGCCCGACAGCAAGATCTTCTCCACCTGGAAGCGCTGGGCGGTCACGTCCGAGTCGCCGATGTCGATCTCGAGCTTGCTGAGGGACGCGAGCGGCGCCGACCCCGAGGGGTGCTTTTCGCGAACCTCGAGACCGTCCAGCGCCACCCGCCCCTTGAGCCTGAGCGAGGGCGCGTCGACGCGCGGGCGTACGAAGGAGAGATCCAGCGCCAGTGTCAGGCGCGCCGATTCGACCGAGAACGGCAGCGGCACCGGCACGAACGGCACGTACTTCGTCAGGTCGAGCGCGTCCAGGCGGAGCTCGAGCAGCGTCTCCAGTGAATCCTGGAACGGCTTGGTGCGTCCCGCGATCGCGAACGGCGTCCCGTCGACCTTCACGCTCAACCCGGGCTCGACGAACGAATCGAGGTCGACGGGCAGCGTCGAGACGAAGGGGACGCCCACCGCGAGGTCCGTGACGTCGTGTCGCGTGCCGGAAGGACGATCTTCGAGGCTGATGGCCGCGTCCGTGATCCGGATGTTGTTCAGCGAGAATCGTGGCGTTGACGTCTCTGGAGACGGCGGCTCCGCAGGACGCGCCGCCATACGCGCCAAGATGTCCGAGAAATTGTAGGCCGCGGTGTCGGCCCAGCCGTCGGGCGTGGCCTTGAACCTCACTGCCCGGACGCGGAGGCCGTCCAAGCTGATCTCCTTGATGACCGGCGCCCGCCGGTAGATCGACGACAGCTGGGCGTTGACGTACAGCCTCCCGAACCCGACGAACGGCGTCGTCTGATCGGCTTCGAAGATCTGGAAGCCGCCGATCGTCAACGACAGCGCGAAGGGATTGACTCGAACGCGCGCGATCGTCACTTTGCGGCCGAGCAGCTGACTGAGCTGCTCCTGGGCGACATGCCTGGCGATGGGAGGGACGACCAGAAACCCTAGCAGCGCGAACAGCGCCAGCGCCCCCAACGCCCCGATCGATAACCGACGCGGCCATCCGCCCGGCCGGAGTGTCTCCCGGACGCTCTTCATCCCTCGCCGTCGTCGTCGTCGTCGGGGCTGCGCGAGGGGGCGAAGGCCGGTGTGGTGGTCGGCGCGGGCTCTCCGGAGAGGGTCGGCGGGGCCGAAGGTGAGAGTCCTGCCTGCAGCGCGCGGAGCGCGGCGGTGGGATCGTCGACGAAGGTGAAGAGCTTCAGATCCTCCGGGCTCACCATGCCGTGCCGAACCAGGGCGTCGAAGTCGACGATCTCGCGCCAGTAGGCCTCCCCGTAGAGGAGCATGAGGATCTTGCGATCCAGCTTGGCCGTCTGCTGCAGGGTGAGGATCTCGAACATCTCGTCCAGCGTGCCGAAGCCCCCCGGAAACGCCACCAGCGCGCAGGCGGTGTGGGCGAACCAGAGCTTGCGCATGAAGAAGTAGTGAAACTCGAAGGAGAGGCCCGGCGTGATGTAGGGATTCGGCCGCTGCTCGCGGGGAAGACCGATGTTGAGCCCGATGGTCCGACCACCGGCCTCCCGCGCGCCGCGGTTGGCGGCCTCCATGATCCCCGGACCGCCGCCGGAGCAGACGATGCGACGGTGCGCCTGCCCCTCGAGCGTCATCGACCAGGCGGTGATGGCGCGGGCCAGCTCACGGGCTTCCGCATAGTAACGGCCGAGCGGCCCGTCGGGGACGATACGCGACGATCCGAAGAAGACGATGGTGTCACGGACCTCCTGCTCGCGCAGGGCTCGCAGCGGAGCCAGGTACTCGGCCAGGATGCGCAGCGGGCGGCCGTCGTCGCTGTCGAGAAAGTCCTGGTCGCGATAGGCGACCACCGGATCGACGGCGGCGCCGGCGGGGAGCTCGGGGGCCATCTGATTCAACCCCGCCGTGAGAAGTCGATGAACCCGCGCTCGACGTCGGTGTGCTCGAGCTTGACCGTCACCCGATCGCCGACATCGAGCCCCTCGAACCCGCGCACGACCCGCCCCTCGACCGGCGGTCGGAGCAGCCGGACCCAGGTCCCTTTCACAGAGGCGCCAGTCACGAACGCCTCGAAGGTCTCGCCGATCCGCGCGCGCATGAGCAGAGCGGCGGCCGACTTTCTCACCAGCCGCTCCACCTTGGCCGCGGCGTCCTCCGCGACGGTGCAGTGCTGCGCCAGCACGGCGAGCTCACCGAGCGGATAGGGCGACGGCTGGTCCGCGAGCGCCGCCTTGACCAGGCGCTGCGTGAGGAGGTCGGGAAACCGGCGGTTCGGCGCGGTCGAGTGGGTGTAGTCCCTCACCGCCAATCCGAAGTGCTCGGTCGCGCGCTCTCCCGGCGTCTCGAGGGCGTACTCGCCGCGGCCGAGAAGCTTCACCACCGCGAGCGACAGATCCGGAAAGCGTTCGGGGTCGGCCCGGCGGCGCTCGGCCAGAAAGTCCTCCAGCGCGCGCGCGTCGGGCGCGCCGGGCAGCTGCGTGCCGTGGATCGCCGCGAGCTCGACGATCCGCTCCCAGCGCTCGGGCGAGCGCAGTACCCGCCGCACCGACGGGAACCCCTTCTTCTCCAGGAAGCGCGCGGTCGAGACGTTCGCCGCCACCATGAAGTCCTCGATCAGCTGCTTGGCGCGGTTTTGCTGTTCCAGCCGAAGATCTGAGACGGCGTCTCCTTGGAACACGGCGCGCGGCTCGAGCGTCTCCAGCTCCAGCGCACCTTGCTCGTGGCGCCGCTGCCGGAGCGCCTGGGCGACGCGATCCTGGAGGCGCAGATTCTCGGCCAGCCCCGCGACGGCGGAGACCTTGGCGGGCGGGTCCGACTTCCCCTCGAACCAGGTGGCCACCGCGTTGTAGGCGAGCTTGGCCCTGTTGACGACCACCGCGCGGGAGAGAGCCGCTTCCGTCACCTGCCCGTCGCCGTCGACAATCATGTCGACGACCAGGGCCAGCCGCTCCGCCCCTTCGTTGAGTGAGGTGAGATCGGTGGAGAGCAGCTCCGGCAACATCGGGAAGATTCGCGCGTCGGTGTAGACCGACGTCGTGTTGGTCCGGGCGTGGTGATCGAGCGCCGAGCCCTGCTTGACCTTCGCATCGACGTCGGCGATCGCGATCAGGATCCTGGTCGCGGTCGGGGAGATCGCCTGGGCAACGGTGAGCTGATCGAGATCGCGAGAGTCGTCGTTGTCGATCGACGCCCACAGGAGCCCGCGCAGGTCGCGGATCTTGGGATCGAGGGGTCCGATCCCAGGCTCGAGCCCCCGCGCCTCCGCCATCTCGGCGGCAGAGAACTCGGGCACCAGGCCCCGCTCAAGCATCGCCCGGTGGGCGATACGCTGCAGATCACTTCGCATCGAGGTCATGGTCGGACGACCTTACCGCAGGAACGCCCTGGGCTCCGCGCCGCGAATGATCGAAATCGCCTCCTGAAACGAGCCGGCGAGAAACGCCGGCGTTTCGCGGGCGAGCGAAGCCGCCGGAACGTAACCCCAGGTCGCGGCCACGGCGGTGACGCCGAGCGCGCGGGCCAGGCGCAGATCGGGGAGGCCGTCCCCAACCATGACGGCGCGGTCAGGCGAGACGCCCACCTTGGCCAGGATCGACAGCGCGGCGGCCGGATCGGGCTTGCGGGGAAAGCCGTCGCCGTCCCCGATGATCGCGTCGAAGGAGGCGGCTATCCCCAGTGCCCCGAGCAGGGACCGGGCGAGGTCGCCGGGCTTGTTGGTCACGACCGCGAGCACCGCGCCGTCGCCGCGCAACGCCGCCAGCCCCTGGACCACGCCCGGATAGAGCCGCGAACCGACGCAGACACTCTCGCGATAGCTCGCGAGAAACCGGCCGAGGGCTGCCTCCTCGCCCGCGCCGTCCCGGTCGGCCACTGCGAGCGAGCGTCGGATCAGCTCGCGCGCGCCGTCGCCGACCATCCGCTTGACGGCGTCGAGCGGCGGCGGCAGTACGCCGCTCCCCTCCAGGGCGACGGCCAGCGCCCTTGCGATGTCCGGAGCCGTGTCGACCAACGTACCGTCCAGATCGAAGAGCACCAACGCCGGCGTCACGCCCCACGGTACTATCACGCCGCCTGGTTTTGCTCTCCTTGCTCCCTCCGTGCGCGGAGGACCGACCAGGCCAACAGGAAAGCCCCCGCCGTGACGTAGATGTCGGCGACGTTGAAGACCGGCCAGTGAGGGAGAGCGATCATCGCGGCGGCGCCCATCACGACCAGCAACGGCGCCCGGACGCGCTCCGGCACGGCCCGAAGAAGGTTGAAGGCGACGTCGGTGTTCTCCGTGTACCGCAGGTCGAGGAGGCCGTGGATGAGGGAACGGGGGCCGTGTCCCTCGAGCTCGCTCTTCGCGGCGAACTTCGTGGCGTGATCACACCCAACGAGGAGCGTGAGCCCGCTCAGGAGAACGAGGCGGCTGGTGAGTTGTCGGATCAGAATCAGACCGAGGAGACGCGGATCGATCGCGCGTCCTTGCCCCTCGGAGCCGCCAATCGGGCGTACCAATACATGCCCGTCTGGAAAATGGGCTGGTGCGGCTCGAACCCGAATTTGGCCAGCTCGTCTACCTTCTGAACGACGAGGTCACGCTTCGACGCCCAGACGATCGCGCCGCTTTGGAAGCAAGCCACTCCGTAGTCCATCTAGAGTCGACCCACAGCTCCACTCACACCTCACCCTACCCCTAGATGTATTTCCCATGTGTTTCCGAATCGTCGGCAAACGATTAACAATCTGACAATGGTCCAGCTGCCAGCTGGTCCAGCTGACAACGGTCCAGCTGGCAAGGGGGGGTCAGGCGCGGAGTGAGGGGCCGTGCGTCCCGTGAGTCGTATCTCCTCGCCGGCGTAGGATCAGGCGGTAGATCCCCAGCAGCACGAAGGCGCCGATTGCCGACGTGATGATCCCTGCGCGCCCTCCGGCCGCGTATAGATGAGTCGCTCTGCCGAAAAAGCTCGCCAGCAACGAGCCACCGACACCGAGCGCCATCGTCGTTCCGATGCCTCCGGGGTCGCGGCCAGGCATGGCCAACTTCGCGAGCGCACCCGCCACCAACCCAACAATCAAGGTCCAGATCAAACCCATCGCGGCACCACCTTTCACTGTCCACCGTGCCTCTCCGATCACAATTGGCAACCTCGAGGATGGTAGATCGACCTCGATGCACCCGGATCGGAGCCACTTTCTCGTCAGCGGATCGGTACAGGCGTCCTGCTGCTGCGGATCGGGTACGACGGCGGCACGGACGTCTGCTGGGAGCCGGATCAGACGTTCCACGTCGTCCGCTTCGGCTGCGTTCCTCGACTATAAAGGACAAGAAAGCGATTCATGAGCAACGATCCCGTCTCCTTGCCCAGTTCCACCTCAACGGCCGCGCCGCTCCCCGGTCACGGCACGCACGCCGGTCCGCCGCCTGCCTTCACGTCGTACCAGAAGTTCGTGGTCGGCATGCTCGCGTTCCTGCAGTTCACGATCATCCTCGATTTCATGATCATCTCGCCGCTGGGCGCGATCCTTCTGCGCGAGCTCCACCTCCCCACCCAGAAGTTCGGCCTGGTCGTGTCGGTGTACGCCTTCAGCGCCGCGGTCTCGGGTCTGCTCGCCGCGGGGTTCGCCGACCGCTTCGATCGCAAGAAGCTCCTGCTCTTCTTCTACACGGGCTTCACGGGTGGCACGCTGTTCTGCGGCCTCGCGCCGACCTACCAGCTGCTGCTCGCCGCGCGCATCGTCACCGGGATCTTCGGTGGTGTCATCGGCTCGATCTCGATGGCCATCATCACCGACCTCTTTCCGCTCAACGTGCGGGGCCGCGTGATGGGTGTCGTGCAGACCTCGTTCGCCGCCAGCCAGGTGCTCGGACTGCCGCTCGGCCTCTATCTGGCGAACCACTGGGGATGGCACGCCCCGTTCCTCATGATCGTCGCTCTGACGGTCGTCGCGGGCGGCCTCATCTTCGCGCGCCTCAAACCGATCGACGCCCACCTCAAGCTGCAGCGCGAGGGGAACCCCTTCGTCCACCTCTTCCGCACCGTCTCGCAGCGCCGTTATCTGCAGACCTTCGCGACGACCACCCTGCTGGCGACGGGCGGCTTCATGCTGATGCCGTTCGGCAGCACGTTCACCATCAACAACCTCGGCATCGCCTTCGCGCAGCTGCCGACGATCTACCTCGTGACGGGGCTCTGCACGCTGGTGAGCGGTCCCTTCATCGGGCGTCTCAGCGACAGGCTGGGCAAGTATCTCCTCTTCTGCGCCGGCACGGCGCTGACCATCATCATGGTCATCATCTACACCCACCTCGGTCGCACCGCGCTGCCCTGGGTCATCGTCATCAACGTGCTGCTCTTCGTCGGCGTCACCTCGCGCATGATCTCGGCCTCGGCGCTGATCTCGGGCGTGCCCGATCCGGCGCACCGCGGCTCGTTCATGTCGGTCAACTCGTCACTGCAGCAGGCAGCCGGCGGCGTCGGCGCGGCCGTCGCAGGCTTGATCGTCGTGCAGCAGCCGAACGGCTCCCTCGAGCACTACGACCTTCTCGGCTACGTGGTCGTGGCGGCGATGCTCGTCGTCGTGATCATGCTGCGATCCATAGATCGCATGGTGCGCACAGCTCGAACCTAATTCCCCAGCTGGATCGACTTGGAGGTGCCGTTGACCTCGAAGGTCAGGTTGTTGGTCTTGGACGAGCCGGCGGTGTTGTCGTCGATCTCGGTGCCGACCTCGATGCGGGTCAGGTACATGGTGTCCGTGAAGCCGCTGTACTGGCTCCTGATGTAGTCGAGCATGGCCTTGATGTCGACCTTGCCGGAGTAGTTGTTCGTCCCGCTGCCGGCGAGGAAGTTGAAGAAGCGCCACCCGCTGGCCCAGGTGTCGCTCTGGTGGCAGAGCGAGAAGGTGCTGTTGGGGACGGTCTTTCCGGTGATCTGGCAAGCCCAGCTGGTGGTGGCGCCGGTCTGCCGGGTGCTGTTCCAGCCCGTGAAGGTGATGATCTCCGCGTAGACACCGCCGTCGTTGTTCGTGGTCGGGTCGTTCTTGCTGATCCAGAACTCGAAGTTGGCGTCCCAGTAGGTCGGGTTCGTGAAGGTCGTCGAAAAGTTATCCATCGTGACGCTGGCGCTCTTCAGAGCCGAGAGCTGGATCGGCAGCAGCGTCGTCGACGAGTACGCCGGCGACGTCAGCAGCGAGCTCGTCTTTCCGAACGGCGCGACACCGAACTCCACCTCGGGGAAGTCCGGATTGGCGTGGTTCTGCTCGTTGCAGTTCCCGCGGTTGAAGGTCCAGCCGATCGTCTTGTCGTTGTTGACGAAAACACTTTGGTTCGAGGCCGAGCAGCCGAGCGCATCGGAGCCCCAGCGGTTGTTGATGAGGCGCATGTCGCCCAGGTTCAAGTACGCCTTCGTGGTGCTGGTCGTGGCGCCGGGCTTCGCGAGGGCCACGCCCCCTTGGTCGACCGGGGTGCCGCCGGTGCCGGGATTTCCGCCCGTGCCGGTCGAGCCGCCCGTGGAAGACGAGCCGCCGGTACCCGTCGAGCCGCCCGTGGAAGACGAGCCGCCGGTGCCCGTCGAGCCGCCCGTGGAAGACGAACCACCCGTGCCGGTCGAGCCACCCTTGCCCGCCGCACCGGTCGTCTGCAGACCGCCCGTGCCTGTCGAGCCGCCCGTGGAGCTCGTTCCGCCCGTCCCGGTCGTACCGCCCGTCGAAGACGAACCGCCCGTAGCCGTCGAGCCGCCCGTAGAAGACGAACCGCCTGTCCCCCCGCCGCCGGAACCAGGCGCTGCACACCGAGCGAACGAAAAGAGCGCAACGAGGCAGCTGCTGGCGAGGATGAGTCTCGAGCGGGGCATGGGTACTCCTGGGGGCTAAAGTTAGGCTGCGAGGTCGCCGTCCGACCTGACTCTACGAGGGTCGTCGAACATCTTGCCCCATAATTGCGCGCGAGGAAATCGAGGAGAAACGCTCCCTTTCCTGACGCACGGCTCTGTTTCAGGAAGTCCTGGCTGATCTCAGAAAAAGCCAATCGCGGTCCAGCGTTACGCCTCTCACAAAACAGTTTGATGACAGCACGGGCGTTCATGGCACGACACGCTCCAGGCCGGTCGCCGTTCCGTTGGATCGAGGTCCTTGGCCGTGCTTGCCTCGCGGACGGCCGCCCTTAAATCTCAGGTGGACCCGGCCCACGGAGGGCTGGTCCAGCGAAGGAGCTGAGCAATGACGAAGATCAGCGCGAAGCTACGGGCCGCGATTCTCAGCGGGGCGGTTGGATTGCTGCCCAGCATTGCGTTCGCCGAGAGCGGAAGCCGTGGCGGAGAGACGACGGTCGTGCCGGATCACGCCGCGGCCGAGGCGCGAAGCGTAGGAGACTCGTCGACCTCGGGCATCGAATCGCGGTCCAGCGTGCCAGACCACGCGGCGGCCGAGGCGCGGGGGCAAGGAGACATCCGCCCCCCGAGCGACGGAACCGCAGCAGCGGTGCCCGATCACGCCACGGTCGAGAGGCGAGGCGCCGAAGCAGAGTGACCTGAGCGACGCACGACGCACGACGCACGACGCACGACGCACGGTAAAGCAACTCCCGGGAGTCGCGCGCTCGTCGAGTGCGGTTTGTCCAGCCGATCGCCGCGCCGGTGATCTACCCTGCCGAGGTGAGCGCATCCTCAACTCCCTGCACCCTCTGCCCCGAACCGCGGGGCGCCCACCTTCCGCTCCTGCCGGGGGATGGCGCCGGCCGCCTTCGCTGCGCAGCCTGCGGCCAGCTCGGTCGGCCCCACGCACGTCTCGAGGGTGACCCGCGCGGCGCGATCATCTACATCTGCTCCAATCGCCACCACGCGGTCGGGGCGCTCCGCCACGACCGCGAACGTTCCTGAGTCAGCGCGCGGAGCGTGACACGGCGGGCGCGATGTCGAAGTGGTAGACGTCCTCGCGCGTCCCGAGGGATTCGTAGAGCCGAATGGCGGGATCATCTCCCCGATCCGCCTGCACGTACATCACGTACGCGCCGCGATCTTTGGCGATGCGCCCGAGCGCGCGGATGAGGCCGGTCGCCACCCCCTTGCGGCGATCGGCTTCCCGCACCGCGAGGTCGTAGATGTAGATCTCGCTGCGGGCTTGCTCGAACTTTTCCAGCTCGTACGCCGCGAGCCCTCCGACCACCTCACCGCCGCGCAGGGCCGCGAGCGCGATGAAATGGGGCTTGCCGAGCAGCGCCCCTAGGTACGCATCGCTCGGCACGGCGCCTTGATACGTGTCGGGCTCGCCGAACGCCTCTCCGAAGACCGCGAGCAGGGCTTTCAAGACCGGAAGGTCGCCAGCGGAGATCTGCTTGTAGGTGTGCTCCATGACAGGCAGCACTCTACCGCGGAGTCATCGCTCCGTTGCGCATCCCAGTTCTCAGCTGATCGGGATCGTGGGGAGACAGCAGCCGTTGGCGCAAACCAAACCGGAGGGACAGGTGAAGCCGTCCGGGCCACCGCCTCCGCACGCGCTGGTGCCCGAGGGGCAGCTCGGCCCGCCGCCTGTTCCGCCCGTTCCGCCGCACGTGCCTGTCGACTCGCAGTCTGAGGCGCCGCCCGCGCAAAAGAGCACACAGGCCTCGCCGGAGTCGCCGCCGGCCTTGTTTTGATCGCCGTCGTGGACGAGGACCTGAACCCGATACGAGTGGCCCGCGGTGAACGGAACGTTCCAGACCACCTCGGCGCCGTAGCCCTCGTTTGAGAGCCCCTGGGGAGCCGTATCCGGCCCGCCGAGGTTCCAATTGTTCTTGCTCGGATCGGCGTCGGGCGTGATCGAGACCGTGCTCGGTGAAACCGTCTCGTCGACGGTCCGCAGGGCCGCCTTCCAGGTCCCATAGACCGCGTTCGGCCCGCTCGGCCTCCCCCCTTGCTGCCAGTCACCGGCGCGGCTGGAGTGATCGACGGAGAGGTCGGTGATGAAGAGCGATGGCCACATCGGCCGCAGCGACGGGTCGAGCCCGCTCTGCTCTCCCGCGAGCGCGTTCGAGCCGGTCTGCGGGCTGATCACGCTCCCCGGATCGGCGGGAAGTGCGGAGACGGGGTAGTCGGTGGTCGTGGCGCCCGACGCCGTCTTGACGACGACGCTCCGCACCCCGAGCGTCAGCGCGTGCTCGTCGTTGTAAAAGAGCCTCACCACCCCCGACGAGGCCGAGCCCGACGGCTGGATGCCGCGCAGCACGCCGTCCTCGTTGAAAGTGATACTGGTGAGCGCACTGCCGCTCGTATACGGATATCCGCAGTCCACGATGATCGTCTGCTGGAGACCGGAGCAGGTCGTGCCGGCGCCGGCCGCTCCGGCCGCTCCGCTCGATCCGGGCCCCATCATCCCCATCCCGCCCGCGCCCGGACCGTGGGGGCCCCCGGCTGGTGCGCCGCCCATTCCGGCCATCATCGCTCCGCCGTGACCACCAGTCCCCGTAGCCGAGGAGCCTTGACCGCCGCAGCTGACCGCCAGCACGACGGCAGCCAGGCCGAGCAGAAAGGCGGGACGGTGAGTTTCGAAGCCAACAGATTTATCGCGGCGCACCATGGGCATTGCTGTCCTCCATTGGCTACGGTGGCGGCCAGACAGGAGAAGGTTAGGAAAATTCACGCGTGAGCCGCGCGATGCGCATGAAGCCTGGAGTTAGCCGCGCAAGCCCGGAGCTAACCTCTGCCCGTCAAGATGCCACCAAGCTTTCGGAGGGAGCTTCATGAGTGTCCTCGCCAGCAAACGAACGCCAACCGACCACGACCGGGTGAGCGACGGCCGGTCGACGCACTCGCCGAAGTTCGTTGGGATCGCCCGTTTCAGGAGCTCGACGATCGCCCGGCTGGACTGGGACTGCGCTTCATCGATACGCCACTCCACGCGCCTGGAGCGGATCATCGGTTCCAGCTGGAGACCTTGATCCAGTCGACGTCCGCGCCGGCGATCGCGCGTCATCTCGCGGGGCCCGGAGCCGCGGGCACGAGGCCCACGCGCCTTCCGAGGTCGGAGGTGAAGACGCCGTCCGGATCGTACTTGGCCTTGATCGCCAGCCAGCGCTCGAGCGCCGGGTACATGGCGCGAAAGGTCGCCGCCTCGACATACGCGTCCTTGCCCAGATAGACGCGGCCGCCGGCGGCGAGCACCATCGCGTCGAGCCGCCGCAAGAGCGCCACCGTGTTGGCGCGGATCGGAAAGTCGATCGCCAGCGTGTAGCCCTCGCACGGGAATGAGAGCACGCCGCCGCTCTCCTTGCCGAACCGCTTGAGCACGTTGAGAAACGGCAGCTCGCCGGCTGACAGGATCGCGCTCAGGATCTCGCGCATGCGCGGCAGACCGTCGGCGAACGGGATGACGAACTGGTACTGGGTGAAGCCGCGCCGGCCGTAGCCCCGGTTCCAGTGCGCGATCTTGTCGAGCGGGTAGAAGAACCCCTCGTAGTGGCCGAAGGGGGCGGCGGCCGCCTGCGTGCGCTGGATGAACGCATTCACGGCGCGGATGCTGAGACGGTTCAGCGTCAGCTCGGGGAGCTCGAAGGGGACCGTCAGCTTGGGCGGCCCGGAGACGCGCAGCGGGTCGGCGGCGAGGCCGGGCGGCAGCTCGTCCCGCCGCGCGTGGTCGCCGACGGTGATCACCCCGCGCCCAAGTCGCGGCCCGGTGGCGAGGACGTCGATGGTTGCCACCGAGTAGGGGAAGGTCCGGTCCTGTTCGTCGAGCGCCGCCAACATCTCGGCGAGGTCGCCGACCTTGATGGACCGCTGTCGGAAGAAGGTGGTCTCGATTCGGCGCAGCCGCATGGTCGCGGTCAGCACGACGCCGAGGAGCCCCATCCCGCCGAAGGTCCCCCAAAAGAGGTCGCTGTTGGTCTCGCGCGTGGCGTCGACGATCGCGCCGCTGGCCAGCAACACCGTCAGCGCGTCGACCGAGGCGCTGAAGCAGCCCTGGACGTGGTGCGCCTTGCCGTGCACGTCGTTGGCGATGCAGCCACCGACGGTCACGAACTTGGTCCCCGGCGTGATCATCGGGAACCAGCCCCGCGGCGCGAAGCTGCGAATGATCTCGTCGAGGCTCACCCCCGCCTCACAGGTCAGGGTGCCGGTCGCCTCGTCGAACGCCAGGAAGCGATCGAGCTTGCGCAGCCCCAGCACCTGGCCGCCGCTGTTGAGCGCGGCGTCGCCGTAGCTGCGTCCGAGGCCGCGCGCCACCGTCCCGGTGCGATCGAGAGAGGCCACCGCCTCGCTCGGAAGCTCGGGCTCTGCCAGCAGACAGTCGGCGCGCAGGTTGTTGCCCCACCCCGAGAGCGACGTCGGCGAAGGGCGCGGGATGCTGGTCTGCTGGGCCATGGTTGCTCGCGCCACCTCGTCCGATGTTAGCAGCCGGCGCGGGCGGGCAGCCTTCAGATCGAGCTGGGAAGGTCGACCGGCGCCGGAGCGCCGTGGGACAACGAATAGGCTGTCAGCTCGCGGCGCCCCGCCCGAAACGCGTTGCGAATGGCGACGTAGATATCCTCGTGGGCCCCGTTGTTGGGATGATCGTGGCCGACGGTGACAACCCCGTGCGGCATCGTGAGGTCCATCCGAACCCGATATCGCCGCTCTTTGTGGTCCTGATCGACCGCTTCGATCACCACGCGCCCCTCCGTCATGGGTGCGGTCAAGAGTCCGAGCTTTGCGAGCCAGGCGTGCACCTCTGCTCGAGGAGCCTCGCTCGCCGGCGTACCTACAAAGGCGATCTGACAGTTGACCCGCGGCGCGACGAGACGGACCGGTGCGGGGATTTCAATTTCAACGGGCGGTGTGGCCAGGTCTTCCAAGGTGTCCTCTCGACGGGGTGCACCAGGTCGCTATGCTGGCTGCTCGTCCGGTCGGCCCGCCGTGACGGGCCCTTCCGGTCAAGAGACCTTACGCTGCGGTGCTGTCCTAAGCAACGAACCGTGATGCTTTATCAGGCGATCACGCCATGACGCACCTCGCGTGCCCGCCTATGACTGCTCGACAATCTTCTTGATGCCCTCGAGCATCGTCGCCCAATTTCGCTGTGACTCGTCGCGGGCTTCCGTAGTCTTGTTGTTGTCCTGGGAGAGATCGACGCGGACCTCGTCATGCTGCTTCGAAAGATCGAGGGTCACTTGGTGATAGTTCTCGGGCTTGTCCGGGGTACCGGACAGAGGACTGAAGTGGCTGTACCGCAGCCGCTCCTCCGATCGGAGCTCGAGAATCCGGCCTTTGTCTTCGAATGGTTTGCCTTTCCATTCGCCCTTCCAGACGATGGGACTCCCTTCCTTCCAGTCGGACACCGCGGTGGCGCCGAACATGTAGCGTTTGATCACCTCTGGGTTGACGAAAGCGTCCCAGACCTTCGCAATCGGCGCGTGAATCGTGACGTTGGCCTTGGCGGTGAAATCCTGGTTCATCGTTTCTCCTTGGCTGAACCTTATTCATTGAATGCGGATGAGCCAGGGACGACGTGGTCTTGTCGAAGCTGACCTACGACTCAGGTCAACGGCCTGGTCATGCTCGCCGGCGAAGGTCGTCTGTCCCACGGCCCCGAGCACGCTCTTCGTCACCTCGAGGTAGAGCTTGTTGAAGCAGGAGATCCCGTCCGCGGGCGGCAGCGCCTGATCGATCGCGGTCATCCGGGCCACGACCTCCTCGATGCGACCGACCGGGGTCTGCGCCAGGATGGGCCCGAGCACGCTCGCACGACGACGATATCAGCAGGAGTGCCGCTGGACTAGGACGCCCCAGCGATCATCAGGAGGGGCAGAATGACCGACCGGCGCAGGCAGGGCGCCCCACGTTGGCAGCCGGCGAAATCCGCCGTAGCCTCAGCCTCGTGACTACAGAAATCGCCGTCCCGCCGCAGCCGACGTCCTTCTTTCGCCGGCACCGCTGGAAGATCATCCTGTTCGGGTTCATCGCCCTGGTGGTCGGGGCTGGCTCGCTCTGGACGCTCATCACGCTCACCTTCAGCTACTCGGACGGCGATCGGGTCGGCTACGTCCAGAAGTTCTCGCACCGCGGGTGGCTCTGCCGGACCTGGGAAGGCGAGCTGGCGATGACGCCGGTCCCGGGAGCCACGCCGCAGATCTTTTCGTTCAGCGTGCGCGACAACGACACAGTGAAGCGAATCAAGGACGCCGAGGGGAAGCGCGTCGCGCTGCACTACAAAGAGAAACGCGGCATCCCGAGCTCCTGCTTCGGCGACACGAACTACTTCATCTCGGACATTCGGGTCCTCGGTCCATGACCCGGTCAGTGCCCCGAGTCCGATGATCTCTCTCGACCCGGCGAGCGCAACGGAGCGTCCCGCGCTGGAAAACCTCTTCCAACTGTATGCCTATGACTGGAGCGAGCTTGGTTGGTTGGACGTCGGCCGCGACGGGCGCTTCGCCGACCCTTCGCTCGACGCTTACTGGCAAGACGACGACCGCCATCCGTTCCTGATCCGGATCGACGGTCGGCTCGCGGGCTTCGTGCTCGTCGCCGCGCGGAGCCGCCTCACGGGAGCGGCCGGCGTGTTCGACATGGCGGAGTTCTTCGTCATGAGGAGGTACCGACGGAAGGGAGTCGGCCTTGCCGCGGCGTCTGCGGCATTCGATCGATTCACCGGTCGGTGGGAGATCCGGCAACGCGACGAGAACGTGGCGGCGACTGCGTTTTGGCGGCGGGTCGTCGCCCGCTACACCGCCGGAAGCTATCAGGAGGTCCGCTCCGACGACGCGACCTGGGTTGGTCCCGTCCAGACCTTCACGAGCGGCTAGATCGCGTGGGGGAGAGCGAGCATTAGTCCACCCCACGCGCGCAGACGCGCGTGGGGACCCCGGGCTCGCGCGAGCCCGTCGCGGGGGGCCGCGGGACCCTTCGAGGGTCCCGAACTAGACGATGTCAGCTGGGCGAGGTCAGCTGCTTTTGCCGACCAGCACGTCGACCAACCGCGTGAGCTTTTCGGCGTCGACCGGCTTCACCAGGTGCGCGGCGAACCCCGCCTCCGCGCTGCGGCGCTGGTCCCGCTCCTGACCGTAGCCGGTGAGCGCGATGAGCTCGGGCGCGGCGCCCCCCATCCGGGCTCGCAACTCGCGCCCGAGCGTGTAGCCGTCCATCACTGGCAGTCCGATGTCGATGACGGCGACGTGAGGACGAACCACCAGCGCCGCCGATAGAGCTTGTGACGCGTCGCCGGCGATCTGCACCTCATACCCAACTTCCGACAAGAGCCTTCCGATGGTCGAGGCGGCGTCGCGGTTGTCGTCGACGACGAGCACCCGGTGGCCACAGCCGGCAGAGATCTCCCGCGTCCGCCGGAGGGGGAGATCCGCCAGCTCGCCGGGCGGCGCCGAGGCTGGCAGCCGCAACGTGAACTCGCTCCCCTGCCCCACCCCGGCGCTGTGGGCGCTGACGGTGCCCCCGTGAAGGGCGGTCAGTGTCCGCACCAGAGAGAGCCCCAACCCGAGCCCCCCTTGGGTGCGGTCGGAGCCGCGCGCATCCTGCACGAACATCTCGAACAGACGCGGAAGAAGGGACGGGTCGATGCCCGCCCCGTTGTCGCGTACCCGCAGGACGACCTCCTTCCCCTCGCGCGTCGCCGTCACGTCGATGCGTCCGTTGGGTTCGGTGTAGAGCGCGGCGTTGGTCAACAGATTGCCGATCACCTGCGAGAGGCGCATCTCGTCCGCCTCGATGGAGAGGCCGCGGGAGGCCACCGACAGATTCAGCCGGTGCCGTCGCTGCTCGAGCAGTGGCGCGGTGGCATCGACGGCCTTGCCGACCGCGGTGGCGAGCTCCATCGGAATCTTGGTCAGCGTGACCTTGCCGCGCGCGAGGCGCGAGACGTCGAGCAGATCGTCGACGAGGCGCACCAGGTGCTGGGCCTGGCGAACGATGACCTCGCGCTCGTACGGCGTGGCGACGTCCCCGCGCAGCTGCATGATCTGGGCGGCGGTGAGGATGGGGGCCAGCGGGTTGCGCAGCTCATGCGACAGGAGCGCCAGGAATTCGTCCTTCCGGCGATCGGCCTCCACCAACGCCGCCTCCGCCTGCTTGAGGCGGGTCACGTCGACGAAGGCCCCGATCGATCCCCGAGGTGCGCCGCTGGGATCGCGCAGGGGAACCGCGTTGCCATAGAGGTTGATCACCTGCCCGTCGTCGAAGCGAACCTCCTCATCGAAATTTCTCACCTCGACACCGCGGGCCGCTCGCTGCAGCGACAAATTCCCGGGCGGCACCTCCACTTCGTTGGCGAAGATCTTGTAATGTCTCGTCGCCGACGGGTCGACCGCCGTCTTGGAGATGTTCGCCCCCTCCTCGAGACGCAACAGCTCCCGGGCCGTGCGGTTCCCGCGCGCCTCGAGGCACTGGGGGTCCTGCGCGATCCAGACGACGGCGGGCACCGCATCCATGAGAGCCGCCAGCTCGTCGGCGCGCGCCCTGGCGAGCGCCTCGCTCTGTCTCAAGGCGGCCTCGGAGGCGCGGCGGCCCGTCACATCGACCGCCACGATGAGCAGACAGGGCTCGCCGCCGAAGTCGATGCGCGCGATGACGACCTCCAGCGTGAGAATCCGCCCGTCCTTGCATCGCAAGGGGAGGTCGAACTCGGTCGACCCCGCCTCCCATATCGGAGCGACGATCGCCGCGCGCTGCTCGGCGGTCAGGATGCCGAGCTCGACAGTGCTCTTCCCGACCACCTCGCCACGCGAGTAACCGGTCATCCTGAAGAACGCATCGTTGATGCTCACGAAGGTCCCGTCGGCGAGGCGCGTGATCGCCGTCGGCAACGGATTGAGGTGAAAGACCGTTTCGAATCGTCGTTCGGACGCGCGAAGCGCCTCCTCTGATTGACGACGATCCTGCATGTCGAAGGCCGCCGCCACCCAGCGCGTGATCACGCCGGCCTCGTCCCGGACCGGAGCGACCCGGCACAGGTGAAAGCGATAGGAGCCCTCGCGGTCGCGGATGCGGTACTCGATCTCACAGGGCCTACCCGCGGCGCGGGCCACGTCGAAACGCCGCCCCAGCTGCTCTCGATCGTCGGGGTGGACCGCGACCAGCGACTCCTTGTCGCGGAGGGCTTCCTCCTCGCTGAGGCCGGTCAGCTCCACCCACCGCTCGTTCACCCACTCGAGGCGTCCTTCGGCGTCGCAGGTCCAGATGATCTGCGGAAGGGCGTTGGCCAGCTTCTTTTGATCAGCGTCCATGCTGGTCAACGCGAGATCTAGATCGGAAACGAGCGCATTGCACCGCCGATCGCGCGGGCCCCATCCCAACAGCGTGTGAGCGTGGTCGAGGTCACTGGCGAAGCACACTAGCACGCAGCGGCGCCGGACCGCGTGACTCGAATCACCCTACGGGCGACGAGCCGTCTACTTCTTCCCCGCGGCGCGCATCCGGTTGTTCTTCGGGTTGTGCTCGACCTCGGCGAGACCCAGAGTCTCCAGCACCGGTGGAACGTACATCCCGAACCGGCCACGCAGCCCCTTCTTGAGTCCGTACCAGCCCTTGACCGGATTGCTGCTGGCACGGCCCCAGGCCTCGACAGTGTCGGGCGCGGCGGGCTTCTGCTCGTCGGCGCTCCCCAGCGGCACCCAGTCGCCGCTCTTTTTCAACATGGCGTGAAGATCGTCGAGGCAGCGCAGGTGATAGCGAAGCTGCGTCTTGCCGACCTGCACGACCAGCGCCGGCGGATCGGCCCCCTCGTCGCGGTACGCCAGATAGTCGGAGGTCCCCGGCGGCGTCTTCAGCTCCCACGGCTGGTCGGCGGTCCCCATTCCTTTGACCTTGCTCATGCGCTCTCCCCTTCGTTGTCGTCGGCCCGGAACGCTGCGCGGCCATGCAGCACCTCATCGGCGATGTACGGCACGTAGCGAAAGTCGCGAATCAGCATGATGCGCCCGTCGCGCCAATCGAGAAGCACGAAGGTGCTGGGGTGCTCGCTGGCGCGCGGCGAGTGAATGGCCAGCGCCGGCCGTCCACCCGCTGCGCCCGTCGCCGCGTCGTCGAGGACGCCGGGGACGACGCGAAAGTCGCGCAGCTCCGCGTAGCGCGTGAAGTACTCGCCCACCGCCGGGCCGCGCCGTTCGGTGCGCGACACCAGATCGAGCCGACAGTCCTCGGCGATGAACCGGCGGAGCGCCTCCCAGTCGCGCGCGTTGAAGAGCGTCGCGTAGCGGTGCAAGAGAGCGCGCTCTTCGGCCAGCGCCTTCGGATCCTTCCGAGGCGCCTCGGGACTTTGTTCGGGGCTTTGCGACGCCATCAGATCGGCACGCGCGCGCAGCGCCACCCGGCCCCGGTGGAGCGCGGCTTTGACGGCCGGCAGGCTCGCCCCCGTGCTGTCGCCGATCTCCTCCAGCGTGCAGCCGAGCACGTCCTTGAGGATCACCGCGCTTCGCTGCGCGATCGGCAGAGCGAGAAACGTGGCCAGCGCGGCGCGCATCACCTCGGGATCCGGCCGCTCGTCGACCGTGATGTCGTCGGGGATCTCCGCCACCAGATCGACGTGCTTGCGCTCGTAGCGACGCAGGACATCCATCGCCGTGTTGTGCGCGATCCGGAACAGAAAAGGGCGCAGAGGCGGCATCTCTTGCGCCATGCTGATCGCGTAGTACGCCTTCGCCAGCGTCTCCTGGACGATGTCTTCCCCCTCGACGACCGAGCCGGTGAGCCGGGCGCAATAGCGGTGCAGCTCGGGCCGAATCTCCCCGACCAGCTCGAGGAACCGCGCGCGCGCCTGCCCCAGCTCGGGCGGCGGGCTCTGGCCGTTGAAGCTCACAGCGGCTCGATCCCCTTTCCGCTCACGCCGACGATGTTCCCGTCCCGGGCGATCTCGCCGCCCGCGATATCTACAATGGTCCTCGCGAGATCGTTCGCCGTCAGCGGTGTGCCGAACCTCTCCATGAACTTCTCCGGTGTGATTCCTCCCAGCGCTCCATAGGCGCTGGCCACCGTGGCACCGAGCTCCGTCTCCGCGACGACCTGCTTCGGGACCAGCGCCAGGAACCGGATCCCCAGCTTGGCCGCATCGGCCGAGCGCTGCAGGTAGCTGGCGAGGAACATCTGCATCCGTTTCGCGCCGGCGTAGCCGCCCGAGAGCGGCGATCCCAACAGTCCCGCGCCGCTCGACACGATGATCACCAGGCTGCCGGGACGCAACGGCCGGCGGAGCGCAGTCTGGCCGACCTGAAACGCGATCTTGAGGTCGGTGTTCCAGGGGGCGGAGAAGCTCTCCCAGGTCTGCTCGTGGATGAGGGCCAGCCGCGCCCGCGCCCCCGCGCTCAGCACCAGCAGATCGGGATCGGCCTCGTCGATGAGCCGATCCATCGCCGCAGCGTCGGTCGCGTCGAAGGCGCGCACGACGACCTCGCCGGGCGCAGCCGCTTCTTCCCGCACCTTGTCGAGCCGCGCGCGGTCGCGCCCGACCGCCCAGACCCGCCTCCCCGCCGCCGCCAGCGCCAGCACGGCCGCCCGCCCAATCCCCGATCCGCCGCCGACGACAATCGCTGAGCCTGGTTGCTTGGTCATGGTCCGTTCCCTCCAGCCAGACGACGATCGAGGCGCGCCAAAAGATGCGCGCACCCGGCGAGACAGGAGACGAAATGATGCGCCGCTTCGCGATTCCGTTCTCGCGAAATCGCGCGATACTCGGTGCCGAAATGACTGCAGGGGTGGCAATCCGGATGGCCGGGTTGGGCGATGCGCCCGCGATCGCGGCCATCTACCGCCCGTACGTGACCGAGGCGGTGACCTCGTTCGAGGTGGAGGCGCCGGGCGCCGCCGAGATGGCCCGCCGCATCGAGGCCGTGCTCGCGCTCTGTCCCTGGCTGGTCGCGCTCGACGACGCCGGCGACCCGATCGGCTACGCCTATGCCTCGCGGCACGCCGAGCGCGAGGCCTACCAGTGGTCCGTCGATGCGACGGTCTACGTCCGGGACGGGCACCACCGTCGCGGCGTCGGTCGGGCGCTCTATGAAGCGCTCTTTCCGCTCCTGCGCCTGCAGGGGTTCTACGTCGCGCACGCCGGGATCACGCTCCCCAACGCGGGGAGCGTCGGGCTCCACGAATCGTTCGGTTTTCGCCCGGTCGGCGTCTACCCCGCGGTCGGCTGGAAGTTCGGCGCCTGGCGCGACGTCGGCTGGTGGCACCTCCCTCTACAAGAGAGGCCGGCGACACCGGCGCCCCCGCTGTCGCTCGCCGAAGCCCAGCGACTCCCGAGCTGGCCGGCAGCGCTCCTTTAAGGCCCTTCGCTCAAGGCCGCTTCGCCAGGCCGCCCCCGGCAACGTAGAGCAGTGGACGGCGCGCCCCGGCGGAGGTGTCAACCGGGCGCGGGCGTGGACGGCGTGAAGGCGCAGTCCTGGACGACGCCCGGACAGCCGATGTCGACCAGCGTGCAGGGATCGCCGATGCTGCAGGTGAGGCCGCTGTCCCTGCACTGCATCTGGGGCGACGACGTTCCGCAGGTCCAGAGGCCGTAGGTCCCGCCTGAATTGCCGTTCAAGCACGGCTCCACCACGCCGATCCCATTGCGCGCCAGGACCGAACAACTGTCGGCGGCTCCGGAGGTCGCCGCGTCGCCCGCCGCCGCGTCGGCCACCTGGAGGGCGCAGCAACGCCCCATCACAGCCTCGGCGCTCGAGCCGTCCGAGGCGTCGACCCCGGCCTCGCTCTCAATCAACATCACGGAGATCTTGGCGGGCGAGCTTTGGCCGCAGCCGTCCGCGAGCGCCAGCACCGCGACGAGCGCCAGGATGGTCCTCTGCACCGGCGGAGTCTCCGTCGATCCCCGGGTCGTTCATGTGTCGATTGTGCAAAAGATCCGCACCGTAGGCGGCTGTGCCCCTGTTCGTCGATCCAGGGGCGCACCCTGTCGCGGGTGCTCAGCGATCTCGAGCGCCGGATCCCAAAGCCGTGGGCGCGCCGAACGTCGTCGCGTCGACAATCGATCGGAGAAGCGGTTCGTGCTCCTTGGCCACGGTCTCCGGCGTGTTGTACGAGAAGAAGTACCCCTGGCCCCCGCGGACGAAGGCGCACCACCAACGCCGGCTGCGCGTTTGCGTCCCCGGCGGCTTCCAACTCGACAGGATCTCCAGTCCTGGCACGCCGTTGCACTTGGTCCTCGTCCTCGCCATCTCCCGGTACTCCCAGTCTGGCGGCTTCCTGGCTTCGGCGAGACCTGCAACGCGGGCAAACTCGCCAACCTCGTTGCTGATCGGATTGCGGATCGACGCGAAGTGGAGCACCTCGGAGTTTCCGTCGGGAAAATTGCGTGACAACACGAGCGTGCTCTCGTCGACCACCTGGGCCGCGAAGTCTGCGGGATAGTGGATGACCATCGACTGGTCTGGCGCCGCGAAGCTCTCGGAGAGTGTCTGACTGGCCCCCGGCGTCGTCTGGGCGGCGTTTCGGGCGTCATGCCCTCAGTGCTCGACCGGTAGGCGACGCGCGTTCCACTCCAGCATCCCGCCCGCCAGATTGCGGACGCGACCGAAACCAGCCTGGCGCAGGATCGCCGCCGCCGTCGCAGAACGGGCGCCCGATCGACAGATGACGACCACCTCGCGTCCAAGATAACCCGCCAGCTTGGGGAGACGCTTTTGCAGAACGTCCAGAGGGATGTGCAGCGCGCCCTTGATATGGCCCAGCTCGCCGACGAATTCCTCGGGCTCGCGCACGTCGAGCAACAGCGGTGGGGGTGCTCCCTTCTGCTCCACCGTGACCTGCTCGGGCGACACCACTGGCATCGCCGCGATGTCGGCGACCATCGGGAAGTGAACCTCCTCGGTCTCGAAGCCCGACTGGTTGACCTGCAACGACTGCTGAATCTTCTCCGGAAACGGCAGCCCGAGGCTCCCCATCAGCGCCACGTACTCGGCGCGGGTCCGCCCCACGAAGCGCGGGTTCGTCCGCTTCTCCTCGCCGATCGTCGTCGACGTCTTGCCGTGGTAGTCGTGCGCGGGCCAGACGACCGTGTCGTCGGGCAGCGTGAACAGGCGGCCATGAACAGCATCGTACTGCTGCCCCGCATCGGCGCCCGGGAAGTCGGTGCGCCCAGACCCGCCGACCATCAACGTGTCCCCGGTCAGCACCGCCCCCGCCACCCGGTAGGAGACCGAGTCCGGCGTGTGCCCCGGCGTGTGGAGCACCTCGATCCGCTCGCCCCCCAGCGTCAGCACGTCGCCGTCGTCGACATGCCGATCGACGAGCGGGCTCGGGCTCTCGCGGTGCATGACGATCGTCGCACCGAGCAGCTCCTTGGCCGCGCGATTGAGCATGAGGTGATCGGCGTGCATGTGGGTCTCCAACACCATCCGCAGCTTGAGCCCGCGCCGCCCGAGCAGCGAGCGATAGGTTTCGAGCCGCTCGCGCACGGGATCGACCAGCGCCGCTTCGTCACCCACCGTCAGCAGGTAGGTCTTGCAGTTGGTGTCGTTCAGCTCCTCGATCAGCAACGCCATCCCCATCGAACATATGCGCAACTGAACGGCCTGCGCCACCTCTGTGACACGGCGCCGCAACAGGAATTGACGGCGACCGCCGACGTTATAGTGAGCTGAGGAGATTGGATGCCCGACATTCTGCACAGGGTGGGGATGCAAGGCTCGCCCGCCAAGGTCTACGACGCCATCGCGACGACCAAGGGGTTGTCTCACTGGTGGATCACCGGGACCACCGGCGAGACGAGCGTGGGAGGCTTGGTGAAGGTTCGGCCCGAAAAGGGCCGAGGCGAAGACGGCTTCGACATGAGGGTGGTCGAGTCGAAGCCGGGCGAGGTGGTGCGCTGGCAGTGCGAGGGGGGCCCGCCGGAGTGGATCGGGACGCAGCTGACGTTCCGCCTCCTGGAAAAGGGCCCGGAGACCTACGTGCTGTTCACGCACGGCGGATGGAAGGACCCGGTCGAGTTCATGCACCACTGCAGCACGAAGTGGGCGGTGTTCCTGATGAGCCTCAAGAACTGGATCGAACGTGAAGAGGGGCGACCGCACCCCTACGACGTGAAGATCCACCTGCGCGACTGAAGACGATCGCGGCGCGCGCGGTCACTGCACGGCGTGCCGGACGCCCCAGTAGATGAGGCCGTTGATGTCGGCGATGCCGACCTGGGCGATCCAGCTGTCGAGCTGACCGGCCCCCGCGAACCTGTCGACCCCGGCGCCGAGTCGGAGCTTCCCGGCCAGGAAGTAGGCGCCCACCTCGCCGCCGAAGGTGCAGCTGCCGGCAAACCAGAGGCACTGCGCCTTGGGAAAGGCCTCGACGCCCGTCAGCAAGAAGCTGTCGATCGCGTAGAACAGCCCGACGCCGACCGACTGAAACGTCTGGTGCGTGCTGCGTTGCCAGATCCAGGGGGAGATCGGGGTGATGAGCGCGAGCTGCCCGCTCTCCCGTCCAAAGGTTGGCCGATAAGAGACGCGCCACCCGGAGTGGACGAAGTCGCCCGAGACCTCGTAGGGGAGCAGGTGAAAAAACAGCCGGGTCGGCGTGAGACGGCGATCGGGGATGCTGGAGGGGTCGAGATCGAGCGGCGTCAGCGGACGCAGCGGCTCGGTCTCGAGCACCATCTGCGCCCCGGCGGTCAGGTGCTGGCCCAGCGGGTAGCCGTCGATGTGCTCGATCTGATCGAGCCGCTCGGCGGCGTCGATCTCGGCGTTCTGCAGCCACTTGTCCGGCCGGCGCAGGAACCCGCGCTCGTCGTCGTCGGTGAAATAGAGGTCGGACTTCACCTTGTCGGCGGCGAGCGCCTCGCGCAAATGATCGACGACCTCGGTCAGATCCTGATCGTCGACCGGTCTGTCGTGTGGGCCACAGCCGGACGGCTTCGTCCCCGCCTGGCTCTCGCAAGAGAGGACGTCGACCAGCACGCGCAGGAACGGAATTCGCGGCGGCGATTCCTCCTCCGCCAGCTGATCGCGCCCCTTCAGCCAGGCGTCCAGCGTGACGCCGCCCGCGTCGGGCTGCTGCCGCAGGCGCACGCCGACCTCCGGAGAGACCGCCTGCGCGAGCTCCGCGTCGAGCAGGCGGCGGACGATGTACGACGCGGCGGCGGAGTGCGGCGCCGACAGCCCCAGCCGGTCGTGAAAGGCCCGTACGCTGCCGACCAGATGGGTCGCCTCATCATCGGTCAGCTGGCGATCGGCGGCGTTGATCTTCCACTGCTCGCGCGCGGCGTTGATGAGGCCGTCGTAGACCCCGACGTAGAAGTCGTGCTCGCGGAATGGCTCGGCGAAGAACGCACCGAAGTGGGCGAGGTACGAGCCCATCAGCGGATGAAACCGCGAGCTCAGTCGGGGGAGCGGCGGTGTGGGCGGCAGCTTCTCGCCGTTCGGCAGCCGACCGTCGGTCGGTTTGTAGAGGTAGCGCGCGACGGTCTGGAGCTCGTATTGCTCGGAGACAGCGATGAACGTCGAGATGAAGTCGAAG
>Ga0066789_10000106_pt1 | contig 24796 bp, 24 predicted proteins | sample OrgsoiDNA2013049_FD_70960 | JGI IMG/M metagenome (GOLD analysis project Ga0066789, IMG submission 70960) | Permafrost soil microbial communities from the Arctic, to analyse light accelerated degradation of dissolved organic matter (DOM) -... | ecosystem: Environmental > Terrestrial > Soil >...
CCCCAGTGCCCCAACAACATGCGCTTGACGTGCGCAAGCGTCAGCGGCTCCCGCAGCAGTGGGTTGTCGCAGAGATAAATCTGGCCGACGGACAAATAATTCGCCGCTCGCCAGTAGGCATCTATTTTCCGCGCGAGTTCCGCATCGAGAGTCCGCGCCGCAGCCGGTTGTTGCATGATTTCAAGTCTCCTTAAGTCGGTGCCAATTCCAGCAGGCGGATGCTCGATGCGGCGATCACGGACTCTTCGTTGGTGCGTATCACGCGCACCGTCACCTGCGATCCGGACTCGGTCGAAATACGCTGCGCGTGGCGGGTATTGGCGTCCTCGTCGATGTCGATCCCCAGATATTCCAAACCATCGCAGATGCGCTTGCGCACCGGCGCCGCGTTTTCGCCGATGCCGCCGGCAAACGCCAGGGTATCGACGCCGCCCAGCGCCGCGGCAAACGCGCCGATCCATTTCTTTGCCTGGTAGCAAAATAGCGCGAGCGCCTCCGCCGCACGCGGATCGCTCTTCTCTCGTTCCAGCAGATCCCGGACGTCGGCGCTCGTCTCCGACACTCCGAGCAGTCCCGACTCGTGATTGACCATGGTCCGAAACCGAACCGCACTCATCGCCTCGGTGACCGCCAGATAACTCATGAGCCCAGGGTCCAAGTCCCCCGATCGGGTGCCCATCACCAAACCTGCCGCCGGCGTGAATCCCATGCTGGTATCGATGCATCGGCCGTCCCGAACCGCCGCGAGGCTGGCGCCGCTGCCCAAGTGCGCCAGGATAACGCGGCCTTGCGCGGCGGCGGGGTCGCCGAGTCGCCGCAGTTCCTGCAATAGGAACGTATAAGACAAGCCGTGAAAGCCGTAGCGCTGCACACCCTTCGCCGCGTAGCGGCGCGGAATCGGCAATTGCGTGGCCACGAGCGGCATACTTCGATGAAACGCGGTATCGAAACAAACGACTTGCGGCAGCTTTGGATGGCGATGCCGCACAGCCTCGATGAGTTCGATCTCGCGCGGCAAATGCTCCGGATCGAAAGGAATAATGCTCTTCAGTTCGTCCAATAGCTGCGCCGTCACCCGCTCCGGGTCGGTGTGCTGCATGCCGTGCACCACACGGTGTCCCACCCCGCCGATCGAGTTGAACAAAGGCTGCAACTCCAGCCAGTCCAGCAGAAAGCCGACCGCCGAACTCTTGATCTCTGCCTTGATGCGGGTGGGCGCGCGCTCGGGGCCGTGATCGACGCAGAGGTTCGCGTCATCGCTGCCGATGCGCTCTATCTTTCCCTGCAGCAGAGGTTTCGGCGGCCGCTCCGGCGCAAAGACAGCGAAGCGAATGCTCGAGGAACCGCCATTGATGGTCAATAAATTCGGCACCGGCTCACTACCTTCGATCGAGTACGAGTGCTGGGCGCCGACGCTGCCGCGTGGACGCTCGTGACGGCATACAATAGACCATCGGACGCACGCGAGCGCTTAAGTTCAATAAGGACACATAAATGTCACACTATCATGCGGTTGTTTGGATCGACCACCAGAAGGCGACCGTCTGGCATTTTACGTCGACCGAGCAGGCCAGCACCGTCGTCCATTCGCACGACCAACATCAGCGAGTGCACAGCCGCAAAAGCACCCACGGCGGCCATAAGTCGCCCGCCGACCGCCACTTTTTCGACGACACCACGCACGCGCTCGAGGGTGCGCACGAAATTCTGGTGATTGGGCCCGCGCAGACCAAGCAAGAGTTCGCGACCTACCTGCGTGACAAACACCCGCAATTAGGCCGGGCCATCGTTGCCGTTGAAAACGCCGATCATCCCACCGACGCTGAAGTTCTCGCCTACGCGCGGCGGCACTTCACGGCGATCGACCGGATGTTCTCGCCGGGCGCCTAGACGATAGAACGATCCGCGATGCCGCTTTCATGCGCTTGCCCGTGCGGCATGCGCTTGAGTACCATGCACGCGATGCTGTGCAACCTCATCAATAAGGAGATTTCCGTGGGATTAGCTGCAGAATTCAAGGAATTTGCCATGAAGGGCAATGTGGTCGACTTGGCGGTCGGCGTGATCATCGGCGCGGCCTTCGGAAAAATCGTGTCTTCACTGGTCGGCGACGTCTTCATGCCGGGCATCGGCAGGCTCATAGGCGATTTTAATTTTTCGGACCTGGCCGTTGCTCTCGGCAAAGACCCGACGGGCAAGGATGTGCTGATCAAGTACGGCGCCTTTCTTCAGGCCACATTTGATTTCGTCATCATCGCGCTGGTCCTGTTCATCGCGATCAAGGGCATCAATAGACTCAAGAAGCCCTCGCCTGCGGCTGCGCCTCCGCCGCCCAGGTCAGAGGCGCTGCTGGAGGAAATTCGCGACCTGCTCGCAAGACGCGCTCAAATCCCCCAGGAGCCTGTCTGAGTATTCCCCGTGGCCGCGACCTAAGACGGATTTGCCTTCAATCGAGGCGGAGCCGACGCGGTTGGGTAAAGCCCAATGAGGAGGCGACAACGACGAGTGAAGGCAAATCCGTTAGGGTACTCCGGGTTGGCTCTGCAAGGGGCGTCTGCGACGTTGCGCGGCTTAAGCGCAATACTCAGACAGGCTCCTAGCCCAACGCGAAGATCCACGCCGCGAATATCAGCAATGCGGCCGCGGCGCCCGTTGCAATCTGCAGTGGCCGGCCGCGGTTGCGCGGCATCCCGGCGCGTGCATAGAACCAACCGACGCCGACCCCGAATAGAAAACCGAGCGCATGCCCGAGCACATCCACGTGCGCGCCGCCCGCGCCCAACAAGGTCAGCAAACAGATCCCGGCGACCAGGGGTGACCAGCGGTACCAGCGCCGTAGGCTCCGCGTCAACTGCTGCCGCCACGCCAAGCCCGTGAGCAGCCCCAAGGCCGCGAACACGGCGGTGGAAGCGCCGACCGCACGATGAGTGACCGGTGCAATGAGAGCCTCGGTATAGTTCGCGACCGCCGCCGCCCCCAAGATGCTCGCCCATGCGACGCCGGGTCCGAGCAACCGACCGGCGGCTATTCCGGCAACCGCACCGAATAGCAGATTGCCGAGCAGATGTTCCTGGTCCAGATGCAGAGTCAGCGCCGTCAATGCCCGCCACCATTCGCGCCCGGCGCCGGCGTCGAGAGCGCCCACCGACAGCCAGTCGACGCCGAACAAGCCAATGCCGGCGCAATAAGCCGTCAGCAATAGAATCAGCGCGTAGCCGATGGCGCCGGTTGCCGCGCCCGGGAACGGTTCCGTGGAGACGGGGTTGCTCCGCGGCACGCTGCGTTCGGCGGAATAGCGAGTGATCTCCTCGTAGGCTCGGTGCACCAGAGCCGGCGTCACCGTCAATATCCAAGAGCCCCCGGGTTCAGGAATCCCCAACCCTTGCACCTCATGTTCGATGCCCCTCGCTTCGAGCACCAAACTAAATTCGCGGCACAGCGCTTTCGATCCGCGAAAAACCACGGCAACCTGCGCGGGTTCGGCATTCATCGCACCCTTATGGGGACCGCAAGGGTCTAAATCAACGGGGTCCATGCATAAGACAGGCTATGGGGGGAGGGTAAATCTGGCCGCTGCGGATTACCATGGCGTGAGACCCCGAAGCAAAGCGCTCTCAGTCACAAGGAGAAAACCGTGAATTCACCGACGACAATGGGATCAATCGGGCAAATAGCGCGGACCGTGCGCAACATCGCCGAGGCGCAAGCTTGGTACAGCACCGTGCTTGGCATCCCCCACCTATACACCTTCGGCAGGCTCGCGTTCTTCGATTGCAGCGGTATCCGGCTCATGCTGACGCAAGAGGCGCAAGCTGCTTCGGAATCCACGCTGTACCTGCGCGTCGCAGATATCTCCGCCGCTCATGAGAATTTGAGGTCGCGCGGCGTCGAGTTCATCAGCGCGCCGCACATGATTCACAAGCATGCCGATGGGACAGAGGAATGGATGGCATTCTTCAAGGATCCGGAAGGGCGAACGCTGGCGATCATGTCGCAAGCCGTACGACCGTCGTAGAGGCTTGGTAAGTCACAGCTAACAGTAAGCGAACGCTTACGCTCGCGTCCTCGGTTCAGCTCGTGCGGGGCTGCTCCACGAGCATCCGGTATATCTTCAGCACCCGGGGCACGTAGGCCATCGTCTCGGTAAACGGCGGAATACGGCCGCCATTGCGCTCGACCGCCTGCTCGCCCGCGTTGTATGCGGCGAGCGCGAGGCTGACATCGTGACCGAATCGATTGATGAGGAACTTCAAATATCGCGCGCCCGCGTGCACGTTCTCGCGCGGATCATAGGGATTCGAAACACCGAAACGCGTGGCTGTCGCCGGCATCAATTGCATCAACCCCACTGCGCCCCGCCGCGAGACTGCGCGCGGATTGAACCCCGACTCCACCACAATCACGGCGCGCAACAGATTCGCTTCCACTGAGGATGCCATCGCCGCCTTTTCGATGATCGAATCGTACTGACCCGCCTTGGCCAGCAGCATGGAATCATAATGATCGCCGCTTACGGTCCGATCCGTCGATGACAGGACCAGTAATCGATACCGGTTGTTGTCCGGGACATCCGTGTAGTGCCGCATGCCATCCGCATCCACATAGGTGTATATCTGCGGCCGCGCCGTCACCGGCGATGCCATCAGCAGCGCTGCGATCAGAAACGGGGGCTTGAGCATCATGATTTTGCGGTTTCCTCCCCTGGAAGGCTAGCGCGAAGGGTGCAGGGCCCGCTGGGACCTACATCTAAGAAACGGCGATTTAACAAGATGTCGTGTATCCAATGAGTTATCGTCGGTAAAACCACGCGAAACGAAGCCCATGTCCGAAACGGCCGACTGGAAACAAAAATATCGCGACGCCCTCCTCGAAGCGGAAGCCGAGGAAAAACGTTGGCGGGAAATCGAGCGCGTGCTGCGTCGCCTGATCGGCCGACTGTGCGCGGCCGGCATGGGTGTGGATCGGCAGCTCGATGAGGAATTGACTGCGCTCGCGGCTGCAAATCGGCGCAATGCGGACGCCCTGGAGCTCGAGCGGCTGGCGCAATCGTTGACGACCGCCGTGGTGGCCGTCGATGCGGCGTCGCCGGCACCGCAACTTGTCGCGCCGCTGCCGCCGCGCACCTCTCCTCCCCCGCTGCCCCAGCGCTGGGATTCCACCTGTGCGGCCCTTGTCTCGCTGCTCGAACGCCTCAAAGCGGAGGAAACCGACCATTCGACGCTGCAGAATTTAATTGCCGGGTCGGCAACCGCCGCCACCGATGCCGAATTGGCCGTCATCGTGGCGCGCACCGCTGACCTCATTCATGAGCGCGGCGAATCGCTGATGCGCGAGCGGCTGCAGGCGGCGGCGGTATTGTCGGAGGTGACCCAGCGTCTCGAGGAAATGGCGGGTTTCTTGACCGAATCGAACAGCGCGAGCCGCAGTCACTTCGATGACACCCGTTCGCTCGACGACACGGTGATGTTGGAAGTCCGCGAGCTCACCGACGAAGTCAGCGGGGCAACGGAATTAGGAGTGCTGCAGGCAGCGGTCAGCGCACGCCTCGCTTCGGTTGCCGAGAAGTTCAGCGACTTTCGCGCTCGGGAGGCTGCCCGATTGGCGGAATACACCGGCCGCGCCCAACACATGCAGGTGCGCATCGCGGACCTCGAGCGTGAAGCGCAGGAGCTGCATTTCAAACTGGATCAGGAGAAACACGGCGCGCGACTCGATCCCTTGACAGGCGTCGCCAATCGAAAATCCTTCGACGAGCGTTTCGCCCAGGAGATCGCGCGGCGCGCGCAGGGTGCGGCGCCCTCGGTTTTGCTGTTGTGGGACATCGACAGTTTCAAGGTCATCAACGACAGCTACGGACATCGAGCGGGCGACCGCGTCCTGCAAAGCGTCGCCGCGTGTTTCACGGCCGCCCTGCGCGCCAGAGACTTTGTCGCCCGCATTGGCGGCGAGGAATTTGCCGTATTGTTGGGCGGACTTAGGGTAGCGGAAGCCCTGAATATCGCCAATCAAGTGCGAACGGCGGTCGAAGGCCTGCGATTTCATTTTCGGAAGACCCCGGTACGCATCACCGTCTCATGCGGGATCACCGAACTGCACCAAGATGACGCGTCGGAAGCGGCCTTCGAGCGCGCCGACGCGGCCCTGTACCGGGCCAAAAACGGCGGTAAGAATCTGTGCGTCGCTGCCTAGGCGCCCGATTCTTTAGATTCCCGTAGTTAACAGATATTTAACGTATTTTTCCCGGTTTCCTCACGGATTTTAGGCGCCTGCTGCGGCTAGAATCACTGCGCAATCAATATTCAAACACCTAGAGGCGATTCTACGCGTTGCGATCGGCAAAGGCTTGAGGCTGGCAAGTTATCAGTGCATTGCAGCATAATGGGGTCTCCGTAGAAAATTTATGTCCGTTCCCGAAAACATCGTCACTGAACCGGCAATCGCGGTCCCGATCGGACACGCCGGCGCTGCGGCCGACCGTCGCAGCGCAATGGGCGTGCGCGCATGGCTGCTCACCGCCGTGCTCCTTCTCCTGCCCTTGGCGACCTATTGGCCCGCGACTTTCCACGACTTTGGATTGCGCGACGATTACTCGAATTTGCGCGAAGCACACGAGGAGGCGGGCAAGATCGTCGAATTCTGCGCCTCGCATGCGCGACCCGTGTACGGCTGGCTGCTGCAAGCCACATACGGTCAGACCAGTAGCGTGCAGGATCTGCAGTGGATGCGCTTTGCTGCATCACTGCTGCTGGGCGCCCTGTCGTTGGTCGGTTTTCGCGGCCTGCGCGCGCTCGGCTGGTCGTTCAGCACCAGCCTGTGTTTCGCCGTGTTTCTGACTCTGATTCCTGCCGCGCAAGTGATGGCGGGATGGGCCATCGGATGGCCGTACGTCGCTACCGCGCTCCTCGCCTTCGGCGCATTCTTCGTCGTTGAGGGCGCGCTGAACGTGGGCATGAGCTTGGGTGCCGGCCGCGCCGCGGGTCAATGGCTGGTTGCGCTCGGCCTCATGGTTGTGAGCGCGCTCATTTATCAGCCGAGCGCCATGTTTTATGTAGTGCCGCTCGCGGCCGCCTTGATTGCGCAGCGGCATCGCACATTGACCCAGACCGCGCGCTGGGCTCTGATCCACATGGGATTCGTGGTCTGCGCTTTGGCCTTGGCTTACTGCACCATGAGCCTGCTGTACGCGACCGGGGTTTTCGTCAAATCCGTACGCATCGCCTTCGAGCATCACTGGGTCGAGAAGATTGCCTGGTTCGTGCAAGAAACATTGCCGAACGCGCTCAGTATGATTGTGCTGAACGACAACAACCATCGCGATCACGCGCTGTACTTCGGCTGCGCCGCACTCGTCGGCGCGATCTTGCTGGCCGGCGCTTATGTGGAGTGGCGCCGTTACGGAGCTTCGCGCGGCATCGTTTGGTTGACGGCGCTGCTGGGCCTGCCGGTGTTTGCCTGTGCGGTCAGCTTGGTCGCCTCGGAACACTATGCGACTTACCGCACGATATTGGCGATGACTGCCGTGCTGCTCTGCTTTCTGGTGGCGTCCGTCCGTGCGCTGACGGAAAGATGGGGCTCGAGCGGCCGCCGGATGCTGGCCGCCGTGATCGTGTCGATCGCCTTCTTCGCCGCGCAACATCATGTCTACGCGTTGATCGCGGTGCCCCAGGGCAATGAATGGCAGTTGATCATGGCGGGTGCCAAGCACGTCCACTTGGACGGCTTGCGGCCGCGCATCTTCGCCATCGCGTCGACTCCGGCGGACATCTCCACCGCGACTATTTATCACGACGAATTCGGTTCGCTGTCGTCGAACTCCGAGTGGGTACCGAGGGAAATGTTCAAGCGCGCGATGCACGACCTGCATCCCGGCATCGCGAATCTCGACTCCCGCTATGACTTTTATTCGGGTCCTAAGCTACCGACCGATCAGCGCTTCGACGTCATCATCAACCTGCACCGGCTTCACCAGTATTACACCGGCAATTGAGACGCATCGGGTTTGATCACGGCACCCCTGCAGTGGATATGCGCCATCCTGGGTGCCTTGATGGTCGGCATATCGAAAGCCGGCATCACCGGGTTGGGTCTCCTGTCGATCGCTCTTTTCGCACACGTGTTCCCCAGCAGCAAACAGGCCAGCGGCTTGATCCTCCCGCTGCTGATCTTCGGCGATTTCGTCGCGGTATTGTCCTATCGGACGCACACTCAATGGCGCTACCTTTGGAAGCTCCTGCCATGGACGGCGGTCGGTGTCGTGCTCGGCTATTTCGCGCTTGGCCACATTTCGGACCGAACCGCGCGGTACATGATCGGCGTGATCATCGTTTCTTTGTGTGTGCTGGGCTTTTGGCGGCGATACCTGGTCGTCCAAAGCCAGGAATCCGAAGCCTGGCATTGGGTGCTCGCGGCGGCTCTGGGAATCGCGGCCGGCTTCATCACCTTGGTCGCGAACGCGGCAGGTCCGCTGATGGCGATTTACCTGGTGGCCATGCGTTTGCCGAAAATGCAATTCGTGGGCACTGTCGCCGTGTTTTTCATGGTGCTCAATCTCTTCAAGGTACCCTTCATGGTCGACCTTGGCTTGATCACAGTGCAGAGTTTTAAGTTCAACCTGATGCTGGCGCCGGCCGTCTTCCTTGGCGCGCTCGCCGGCCGCTGGATATTGATCCGCATCAATCAGCGGCTCTTCGAGGACCTGGTATTGGCCTTGAGCGCGATCGCAGGAATTCTGTTGATTCTTTGACGCTTACCGAAGGGCTCGCAAAGGTGTAGCGTAGCGGCTTGGAAATAACAACGGGGATAAGAAATGCAATACCAGGGTATTTTCGGCCTCATTGTTCTGATTGCCGATGTGTGGGCGATCGTCAATGTCTTTCAAAGCAGCGCGGATACCGGTAGAAAAGTTCTCTGGACGGTGTTGGTGATCCTCCTGCCCGTGCTCGGGTTCATTCTTTGGTATTTTCTGGGCCCAAAAACCGGGAAGGCCTAGCGGCCTGCATGGGATGCGGCCGGTACTCATGCGTCCACGCAGTCACGAGCGCCACAGTTTGGGGGGAACCGGCTGGCTACGCGCCAGCGTGCTGGGCGCGAACGACGGCATCGTGTCGACCTCCAGTCTTATCCTCGGAGTTGCCGCGGCACATGCGTCGCACGCGAATATCGTGCTCAGCGGCACCGCGGCATTGGTCGCCGGGGCGATGTCGATGGCGACCGGAGAATACGTGTCCGTTCATTCGCAAGCGGACACCGAAGCAGCTGCGCTCGAACAGGAGCGCGCCGAGCTGGAAGGCGACTTCGCCGGCGAGCGCCGCGAGTTGACCGAAATCTACGTGCGCCGCGGACTCGATCAGAGTCTTGCCACTCAAGTGGCCACACAATTGATGGCGCACGATGCCTTGGGCTCCCATGCCCGCGATGAATTGGGATTGTCAGCGGGCATGCGCGCGAGGCCGTTGCAAGCCGCATTGGCGTCGGCCGGGAGTTTCGCGGCCGGCGCCGTCCTTCCTCTCATGGTGGCAGCATGGACTCCACAGCGCTATTTGATGGTGTCCGTCGTGGTCGTCTCTCTCGTGTGTTTGCTTTGCCTCGGCGGCTGGTCGGCCAAGGTCGGGGGCGCCAATGTGCGCACCGCGGCATTGCGCGTGGCGTTTTGGAGCGCTCTCGCCATGACGGTCACGGCCATCGTGGGCGCCATCGCCGGCGCCGTGGGTTGAACGGCTGAGCGCCGCGGATGACCGACGGTTTACAAACCGCGCTGCTCAGCGTCGCACAAATGACCGAGGCCGATCGTGCGGCCGTTGCCGCGGGCACCCCGGGATCCCAGCTCATGCTAAATGCCGGGAATGCCGTCGTGCGGGAGATCATGCGCCGGTGGCCGCCTCGAGCCGTGACCGTGTTGTGTGGTCCCGGAAATAACGGCGGCGACGGCTTCGTCGTGGCCGTCGCTCTCGCGCAAGCCGGCTGGCCCGTCCGGGTTGCGCTACTGGGTGATCGCGAAAATCTCCGCGGCGACGCTCGGTTTCATGCAGCGCGTTGGAGCGGCGGCGTCGAGGCCGTGACTCCCGCTGCGATCGACGGCGCCGCCTTGGTCGTTGATGCCCTGTTCGGCTCCGGCCTCCGCCGCGCGTTGGATAGCTCCGTCGTCGCCACGCTCCGTGCTGTGGCGCAGCGCGAGCTACCGCTGGTCGCGGTCGACGTGCCGAGCGGCGTCATGGGCGACACCGGCGAGAACGTGGGCGCGGCGCCGGCCACGTGCACCGTCACTTTCGCGCGCAAGAAGCGGGGTCATGCCTTGTTGCCCGGCCGAGAGCTGTGCGGAGACATTGTGGTGGCGGATATCGGAATTCCGGAGGCCGCGCTCGAATCACTGTCGATCGATTGCTGGGAGAACGATCCCGCTCTGTGGCGAGCACTATTGCCGCGGGCGAAATCTTCGGGCAACAAATACACGCGAGGCCATGCGCTGCTCTGCGGCGGTTATCCCATGACCGGTGCGGCGCGAATGGCGGCGCGCGCCGCGGCACGCGTCGGCGCCGGTCTCACGACGATCGCGGTGCCGGATGTCGCGTGGTCCGTCTATGCCTCAGCCCTCACCAGCATCATGGTGCAGCCCCTGGGGCCGGACGGCGGCTTGGCACGCCTGCTGTCCGACTCGCGTTACACCGCGTTCCTGATCGGGCCCGGCGTTGGCGTCAGCGACGCAACCCGTGAAAACGCACTCGCCCTGTTGCGGACCGCGCGTCCGGTTCTTCTCGATGCCGATGCGATCAGCGTATTCGCCTCCCGGGCTGCCGAACTCAAGCAAGCGATCCGCGGGCCCTGTGTGATGACACCTCATGAGGGGGAATTCGCAAGGGTTTTCGACATCAGCGGCGACAAGTTGAACCGCGCCCGCGCGGCCGCACGGCAGAGCGGCGCGATCATCGTGCTCAAGGGAGCAGACAGCGTGGTTGCGGCTCCCGATGGCCGCGCAATCATCAATACGAATGCCCCGGCGAGCCTGGCCACCGCCGGTTCCGGCGATGTTCTCGGCGGATTGATTCTGGGTCTGCTCGCTCAGGGAATGGATCCATACCCTGCGGCCGCGGCCGGAGTCTGGATGCACAGCGCCGCGGCCGCGGCCTTCGGACCCGGGCTGCTCGCGGAAGATCTCCCGGATCTCGTGCCCGCCGTGCTGCGGGCGCTGGAGCACGAGTGAGCTTGGGCCCGTGAACGCCTGGTTTCCGCGAATCACCTTTCATTCGCTGGTGATTGTCATCAGCGTGCTCACCTATGTCTTGACGACGCGCGTGGAACACGAGCGTCGTCCCCCGTCCATCGCCATCGCCTGGGTTCTGGGAATGATTGCGGTACCCTATTTTGCGTTGCCCATGTATATTTTTTTCGGCCGCCGCAAGCTGCCGCGCAAGGTGCTGCAGGCGCCCGCAACGTGGCCGCACGGCGGGCACTGGGCCGAAGATCTGATCGAGAGCTTCGGTCTGGCGCCGTCCGCACCCTCGTCGGTTCGCCTGCATCAGGATGGCGACGAATCCGCCTCGGCCTTGTTCGCCATCATGTCGGGCGCGGCTCTGCGGCTGGATATCTGTACCTATATCTTGGGCGATGACGCGTTCGGCCGCGACGCCATGCAGCGCATGATCGAACGAGCGCGCGCGGGCGTGCAGGTGAGATTGCTCATTGACGGTGTCGGTGCGATTCAGTTGCCGCGCTCGTCCTTCAGGCAATTGAAACGTGCCGGCATCGAGACCGCGATTTTCAGTCCCTTGTTGGCGCGCAAGACTCAGGGCCCGCGCAATTTGCGCAATCATCGCAAAATGGTCATCGCCGACGGAACGCGACTCTGGGCAGGGGGCAGAAACATCGCGGCGGAATATTTCATCGGTCTCAGAGGGGCAAAACCATGGGCCGATTTGACCTTCGATTTGGAAGGGCAGGTTGCGGCGGCCGCAGCCGCTCAATTCGAGGCCGACTGGGTGGCCGCCGGCGGTAGCCCCGCCGGGCGTGGCGAGGGCCGGCGCGCCGCCGCGGCGGGAGTCGCCGCGCCGCACATCGTTGCGTCCGCGCCCCGGTCAGCCGGCGGCCGCGCCCAATTCCTGCCAAGCGGTCCGGACCAGGCCGAAGATACCGTGCATGCCCTGCTGATCGACGCGTGTTTCCATGTCCGCGACCGGATGCTCGCCGTGACTCCGTACTTCGTCCCCGACGCCGGTCTGGAAACGGCTTTGAGGTTGGCAGCGCGGCGCGGCGTGCAGATTGACTTTTGTATTCCCGCCGTCTCGAATCATCGCTTGGCGGATTTTGCGCGCAACCGGGCGTTACGCGCTCTCTCTACTGCTGGTGTCAGGGTTCATTTGCTGCCTGAGATGAATCACGCGAAGGCCGTGGTGTTCGACGAGTCCCTCGCCCTGTCGGGGTCGGTCAATCTGGACTCGCGCAGCCTGCTGCTAAATTACGAATGCGCAGTGATTTTCTACGGAGCTCGCGAAATCGATTGGCTGGCGAGGTGGATTCAATCCCTGATTCCCGAAGCGCGGCCCTTCGATCCCCGCCCTCCCAGCCTGTTGCGCGATATCGGCGAGGGTTTGCTCCTGACGGTGGCGTATCAGCTGTAACACATATGTAAGCATAGGAAAGCACCTAAATGGGATTATGATCCGGTGTGCACGACGCACAGTATTCTTGCCGGCCAGCCGTTTTCTTGCTGGTTAGCCGTATTCTTGTTGTCTAGCCGCGATTGGATTGGCAGGTACGATGGAGTTCAAGGACTACTACAAAATCATGGGTGTGGCGCGCGATGCCACGGAGGCGCAGATCAAGCAGGCCTACCGCAAGCTCGCACGCAAATATCACCCGGACGTGAGCAAGGAAAAAGACGCTGAAGCCCGCTTCAAGGAGGTCGGCGAAGCGTACGAAGTACTGAAGAGTCCCGAGAAGCGCGCCGCCTATGATCAGCTGGGACAGGGGCATCCGGGTCAAGATTTCAGGCCGCCGCCGGATTGGGGCGCGGGTTTCGAGTTTGCCGGCGCGGGCCCCAGCGACCCCTCCTACAGCGACTTCTTCGAGTCGCTTTTCGGCTCGCAGGGGCGGGCCGGACCCGGCAACCGGCGCGGCGCATTCCGCCCGGGACGCGGCGAAGACCATCACGCCAAAGTGCTGCTCGATCTCGACGCCACCCTGCGCGGCGGCGCGCGTCAGCTCACCCTGCGCGTGCCGGAGATCGATGCGGACGGCCGGCTGGTCTCCAAAGAGCGTGTGCTCAATGTGCAAGTTCCCAAGGGCATTCTGGCCGGTCAGCATATTCGATTGTCGGGACAGGGCGCGCGCGCTTCGGGCGAAGGAGCGCCCGGCGATTTATACATCGAAGTCGATTTTCTGCCGCACCCTTTGTATAAGGTCGACGGGCGGGATTTGTATCTCGAACTGCCGGTCGCTCCGTGGGAGGCCGCACTGGGCGCTACGGTGAAAACGCCGACGCCGACCGGGACGGTGGACTTGAAGATTCCCGCAGGCTCGCATGCCGGCGGTAAATTGCGGTTGAAGGGCCGGGGCATCCCGGCTTCGCCGCCCGGCGACTTTTACGTCCTCCTGCAAATTGCGCTGCCCCCCGCCAATGACGACAAGGCCAAAGGCGCCTATGCGGCCTTTGCTGCGGCATTGCCCTTCAATCCCCGCGCGAGTCTCGGAGTGTAAGCCATCATGTCGTCACCGGAAGATCAGGCGCTGCTCGGCGCCATATTCGAGGAATCCGCGGTACTCACCGTCAAGGACTTGAGCCGCATGTGCGCCGTCGACGAGGAGCACATCGTGGAATTCGTGGAGGAGGGAGTGCTCAATGTCGTCGAAATGAATACCACCGAATGGCATTTTACCGGCGCCGCGTTGCGCCGCGCGCGCCTCGCCCTGCGGCTCGAGCGGGATCTCGAACTCAACCTCGCGGGTGTCGCACTGGCGCTCGAACTGATCGAAGAGTTGCAGCGCCTGCGGCGCGAACTGCAGGTGAAACCGTAATGTCCGCTCTGGAATCCGATGCATTCGTCTTTTTCGGCGCCACGGGCGACCTCGCCTACAAGAAAATATTCCCCGCGCTTTACGCCATGGTGCACCGGAGCGGCCTCAACATTCCGATCATCGGCATGGCGCGCGGAGGTTGGACCTTGGACAAGCTCAAGGGGCGCGCCCGCGAGAGCGTCGAACAGAGCGAGGACTTCGAGCCCGGATGCTTCGAAAAACTCGCGGCGCAATTGCGCTACGTGGACGGCGATTACACGGATCCTGCGACATACACCAAATTGAAGGGGGCATTGGGTCTGGCGACCCGGCCGATCCACTACCTCGCCATTCCCCCGAGCATGTTTGCCAGCGTCGTGCAAGGCCTCAAACAGTCGGGGTGCGCCGACAACGCGCGCGTCATCGTCGAGAAACCCTTCGGCCGCGATCTCGCGACGGCGCAATCGCTCGATCGCACGCTTCACGAGGTATTTGCCGAACCCGCCATCTTTCGAATCGATCACTATCTTGGCAAAGAAGCGGTGCAGAACCTTCTCTATTTCCGCTTCGCCAATACTTTTCTCGAGCCGATTTGGAATCGCCATTACGTCAAGGACGTGCAAATCACCATGGCCGAGGAATTCGGCGTGCAAGGCCGGGGCGCGTTCTACGAGGAGGTCGGCGCGATTCGCGACGTGGTGCAGAATCACCTGTTGCAGGTGACCGCGCTGCTGGCGATGGATCCTCCCACCGGCCACGAACCCGCGGCGATGCAGGCGGAAAAATTGCGCTTGTTCCGCGCAATGCGTCCGCTCGACCCGAAGGAGGTCGTGCGCGGTCAATTCAAGGGATACCGCGATGAGCCCGGTGTGGCCAAAGACTCATCGATCGAGACGTTCGCCGCCCTGTGCGTGCACATCGACACCTGGCGCTGGGCGGACGTGCCGTTCTACATTCGAGCGGGCAAATGCCTGCCCCTGAGCGCCACGGAGGTCACGGTGACCCTCCACCGTCCGCCGCTTTCGATCTTCGATTCCATCGAGGCCGCGCCGCGAAACTATTTCCGCCTGCGCTTGAGCCCCGAAGTGGTCATCAGCGAAGGTGCGCTGGTGAAGCGCAACGGCGAGCAAATGCGCGGCGAGCCCGTGGAGCTGGTCGCCCGCCACCGCTCTGAGACCGAGAAGTCGCCCTATGAACGACTGCTGGGCGACGCAATTCGAGGCGACACGTCGCTCTTCACCCAGGATGACTCCGTGGAAGCCGCATGGCGGGTGGTGGACCCGGTGTTGACGGCAGCGCCGCCCGTGCTCGAGTACGAACCCGGCACGTGGGGACCCGCGGCCGCGAGCCAGCTCGTCAACGGCGACAGTTGGCATGATCCCGTGCCCGAGAAATCCTTGCCGTGTTGAACAACGAGAAGGTTGTTTTTCTGCTGGATGTGGACAACACGTTGCTGGACAACGATCGCTTCGGCGCGGATCTCGGCGCGCGCCTGGAACAGGCGTTCGGTGCGGTCGAATGCAGGCGCTATTGGGCGATCTTCGCGCAATTGCGCGAACAACTCGGACTGGCCGATTACTTGGGAAGCCTGCAGGCATTTCGCAGCGGACTCGATGACCATCCGGATTTGCTCGCCATGTCGGAATTTTTGCTGGAATATCCCTTCGCCGCGCGCCTGTTCCCGCGCGCCCTCGACGCGGTGGCGCACTTGAACGCTCTCGGCCGTACCGCGGTGCTATCGGACGGCGATATCGTGTATCAGCCGCGCAAAATTCAGCGCTCGGGCATCTGGGACGCGGTCGAAGGCCGCGTCATGATTTATCTGCACAAGGAACGCGTGCTCGACCATGTGCTGCAGCGCTACCCCACCGCTCACTATGTCATGGTCGACGACAAACCGAACTTGTTGGCCGCCATGAAGTCAACCCTGAAGGATAAACTGACGACGGTGTTCGTGCGCCAGGGACACTACGCACTCGCCCCCGAGTCCACCTCCGTGGACCCTGCGCCGGACATGACGATCGAGCGAATCGCGGATTTGATCAACCACACCTTATCCGACTTCCAGGAACGCCCATGACCACAACTAAGGCCTTGCACGATTTGGGACAGAGCATCTGGCTCGACAACATCACGCGGGAAATTCTCGATAACGGCACCCTGCGCCGCTACATCGACATCCTGTCGGTCACCGGGCTTACCTCCAACCCGACGATTTTCGATGAGGCGATCGGCAATACATCGGCGTACGACGCCGGCATTCGCCGCAAGGCGCAGGCCGGGCTCTCGGGGGAAGAGCTGTTCGTCGAACTGGCGCTCGAGGACTTGCGGCGCGCCGCCGACTTGTTTCGACCGGAGTTCGACCGCACCTCCGGGATCGACGGCTGGGTTTCCATGGAGGTGTCGCCGCTCCTCGCGAACGACACCAAGACCACGATCGATGCCGCGTTGCGCATCCACAAGCAGGCCGACCGGCCGAATCTCTACATCAAAATTCCCGGCACTCCCGCCGGCGTGCCAGCCATCGAAGCGGCGATTTTCGCCGGTGTGCCGGTCAATGTGACCCTGTTGTTCTCTCGCGAACACTATTTGAGCGTGGCGGACGCGTACATGCGCGGCATCGAGCGGCGCATTGCGGCCGGCCTCCATCCGCGCGTGAACTCGGTTGCATCCCTGTTCGTGAGCCGCTGGGACCGGGCCGTCGCCGATAAGGTGCCGGAGGAATTGCGCAATCGGTTGGGCATTGCGGTTGCGGCGCGCACCTACCGCGCGCATAGCGAATTGCTGTCTTCCAAGCGCTGGCGCGATCTCGAAGCGGCCGGCGCCCGCAAACAGCGCATGCTGTGGGCAAGCACCGGAACCAAGGACCCGAAGGCCGCGGCGGGTCTGTATGTCGAAGCGCTGGCTGCGCCCGACACCATCGACACCATGCCGGAAAAGACATTGTTGGCATTCGCCGTCAATGGCACGGTCAAAACCCTGATGGCGAAGGACGGCGGCGACGCCGAGCTGGTGCTGGCACGATTTGCGGATGCCGGCATCGGCATCGACGCGCTCGCGGCACGCTTACAATTGGAGGGGGCCGAGTCATTCGTCAAGTCCTGGCGCGAACTCATGAATCGCATTGCCGAGAAGAGCGCGGCACTGGCAACCACGTGAATCCGAGAATCAATCCGCTCGCCGGCAAGCCCGCGCCGGCTGCGTCGCTGGTGGACATACCGCGGCTCATTACCGCCTATTACAGCGAGCGGCCGGATCCCGCTATCGCCGCGCAACGGGTGGCCTTCGGCACATCCGGGCACCGCGGCAGCTCGTTGGAGCTCGGTTTCAACGAATTTCATGTGCTTGCGATCAGTCAAGCCATCTGTGAGCACCGCACGCGGCAGAGCATCAACGGTCCGCTGTTCATCGGATTCGACACTCATGCTCTGTCGGCGCCGGCGTTCGCGAGCGCTCTCGAAGTGCTTGCCGCCAACGGCGTCGAGGTCATGATCTCAGCGGGCGACGAATACACCCCGACCCCGGCCGTATCGCACGCCATCCTGACCTTCAACCGCGGCCGCAAGACGGGTCTCGCCGACGGTATCGTCATTACGCCCTCGCACAACCCGCCGGACAGCGGCGGTTTCAAATACAACCCTCCGAACGGCGGCCCGGCGGACTCCGACGTGACGAAGTGGATCGAAACCCGTGCCAATGATCTGCTGCGCTCCGGTGCCGGCGCGATCAACAGAATCGGATTCGCCGCTGCCCGGCGCGCGGCTACGACCCACGCCCACGATTACCTGCAAAACTATGTGCGCGACCTCGGCGCCATGTTGGACATGGACGTGATACGCGGCTCGCGCATTCGGATGGGCGTCGACCCCTTGGGCGGCGCCGGCGTGCACTACTGGGCGAGGATCGCCGAGCTCTACCGCCTCGATCTCACGGTGGTCAACGACGAAATCGATCCCACCTTTCGTTTCATGACGCTCGATTGGGACGGGAAGATTCGCATGGACCCGTCCTCGTCGTATGCCATGCAGCGGCTTATCGGCCTCAAGGACCGGTTCGATATCGCCTTTGGCTGCGATACCGACCACGATCGCCACGGCATCGTCACCGCCAGCAGCGGATTGATGCCGCCGAATCATTATTTGGCGGTCGCCATCGATTTCTTGTTCCGCCATCGAACGCGCTGGCGGGCGGACGCCGCCGTCGGCAAAACCGTGGTGAGCAGCGCCATGATCGATCGGGTCAGCAAGCGCCTCGGCCGCACCCTGTACGAGGTCCCGGTGGGCTTCAAATGGTTCGTGGACGGACTCGTGGACGGAACTTTGGGGTTCGGCGGCGAGGAGAGCGCCGGCGCCTCCTTCAGTCGTCTCGACGGCGGGGTCTGGACGACGGACAAGGACGGCATTGTTCCGGCGCTGCTGTCCGCGGAGATCACGGCGCGCACCGGCCGGGATCCCGGCGAGGCATACCGCGCGCTCACGCAAGAATTCGGCGCCGTGTACGCCAACCGCGTGGACGCCGCGGCAAACGCGGAACAGAAACAAAAGCTCGGCAAGCTCGACGGCGCGCAGGTGCGGATCACGGAACTCGCCGGCGAGCCGATCGATCGAGTGCTGACGCGAGCGCCCGGCAACGATGCGCCCATCGGCGGCGTGAAGGTCACCTCGCGCGGAGGTTGGTTCGCCGCGCGGCCGTCGGGCACCGAAGATATCTACAAGATCTACGCCGAGAGTTTTTACGACGCGGCTCACTTGGACAGGCTGATCGCCGAGGCGCAGCGCATCGTGGATGCGGCGCTCGCAGCCGCCTGAAGATCGCGATCAACCCTTGCAAGCGCGCGATGACACGACGCTGACCGCCACGGCCAAGCGGCTCTTGCCGTGGTTGGTGGCGGTTGGATTTTTCATGGAGTCGCTGGACACGACGATCCTGAACACGGCGGTGCCCGCCATTGCCCAGGCGCTCAAGGTACCGCCCCTCAGCATGAAAGCCGTGCTCGCGAGCTATACGATGAGCCTCGCCGTATTCATCCCCATCAGCGGCTGGATGGCCAATCGTTTCGGCACGCGGCGCGTATTCGCATCGGCGATCGGCATCTTCACGCTGGGCTCTTTTCTTTGCGGCATCTCGAACGACATCCACGTGCTGGTGGCCTGCCGCGTGCTGCAAGGCTGCGGCGGCGCCCTGATGCTCCCCGTGGGACGGCTCACCATGGTCCGCACCTTTGCCAAATCCGAACTCATCACCGCCATGAGCTTCGTCGCCATTCCGGGTCTGATCGGCCCCATGCTCGGGCCTCTCCTGGGCGGCCTGATCATCGGATATTTTCATTGGAGCATGATCTTCTTCGTCAATATACCGATCGGCCTGTGCGGCCTGGTATTGGTCTACCGGCATTTGCCTAATTACCGCGAGCATCGCAACTATCCGCTCGACATCGTCGGCTTGGTATTGTTCGGCTCCGGCGTTTCCCTGCTGTCGTATGTGCTCGAAGTATTCGGCGAAACCAGCTTGAGCGGACGCGAGATACTGGGGCTGCTCGCCATCTCCGCCGCGCTGCTCGGCGCCTATGGACTGCACACGATGCGCACGCCGCATCCCTTATTGCGATTGGGATTGGTGCGGATTCGGAGTTTCAGGGTTGCGGTCACCGGCAATTTGTTCACCCGGTTAGGCATAGGCGGAATACCCTTCCTTTTGCCCCTGCTTTACCAGGTGGGCCTGGGTTTCACACCGATCCAATCCGGGTTGCTCATCATGCCGCAGGCGCTCGCCGCGATGACCCTGAAGCTCACGATGCCGCTGATCTTGCGCAGATTCGGCTACCGCCGGGTGTTGATCGCCAACACCATCGCATTGGGTCTGATGATTTTCCTATTCTCCACCATCGATGCCGCCACGCCCGTATGGATGATCGTGACGATGGCTTTCACCTACGGATTTCTCACGTCGCTGCAATACACCAGCATGAATACGCTGGCCTATGCCGATGTGAACGACCGCCAAGCCAGCGGCGCCAGCACCATCGCGAGCACGGTTCAACAGATGGCGGTCAGCTTCGGCGTCGCCGCGGCATCACTCGCCGCCGCGTTTTTTGTCCCCGACAGAATGCAGGCGACGGCGCCGGAATTGATCCACGGCATTCACCTCGCGCTGCTTGCGTTGGGCGGATTGACCATCGCGTCGACCATCGTCTTCAATGAACTCAGGAGCGGTGACGGCGACGCCGTGATCCGCCACAAGGCCGAGCTGCCGAGCGGGTAGTCGTCGATGACTGGCGCCGAGCCTCGGGCTCCCGACACACCCGTCGGCGGCCCCAGACACTCGCCTCGGAGAAGCGCGCCGGTCAGTTCGCCGCGGTCCAGCGAAGTCTTCTTTTCTGATATGTCGGGCTGGAGCACGGGCGCCATCAGCTATATATATCGCCCACCCGCGCCTCCCGTGGCAAGCAATGAAACTGACGTATTCACCACGAAATGCGTTTTCATTGGCTCCGCCTGGGACAGCCTTGAAACCATGGCAAGGCCACTTACTTCAACGCTTTGACGTTCTCGCAAGTGCCCGCATGAAAGTCATGATCAGGTAAGAGATTGATGCCGTACTTGCCGTTCGCCAACCCATTCAGCTTCTGAAAATCCTGTGGCAACTGCAAATTTAGTTCGTGTACTTCCCAAAAGAATTGTTCGATGCCTGCAGGGTAGACAAACATTAATTGCTCGCCTGCTTGCTTCAGCCTGTCTCATTGCGGCGAGCGTAGGGCCGGCGTACGATAACCGCGGCGCGTCATCCGGGGATTTCGCCCCGTGGACGCGCCTCACAACACTAAATTTGAATCAATTCACCTTGGGAGAATGTTCATGATACGCATGACTCAGCAGTTTTGTGCGACCAGCACCCTGCTATTTTTCGCGACGTTCGCGACGCTCGCCTACGCCGACGGACGCAATTACACCGACGGTCCGGTCGTTAATGTCTCGGCGATCAAAACCGTGGATGGTCATTTCGATGACTACATGCAATGGCTTGCAACAACTTGGAAGAAGCAGGAGGAGACGGCCAAGAAGGCCGGGCTCATCACGAAGTATCAAGTCTTGGTCGCTCAGCCGCAGGGGCCGAACGACCCGGATATCTACTTGGTCGTCGAATACAAGAACTGGGCCGCGTTCGACGGGCTTGGAGGCAAGCTCGATGCGGTCAGTGCCCAAGTCGAGGGCTCGGTCGAGAAGGCCAACCAATCCGAGGCGGACCGCGCCAAAATCCGCACCGTGCTCGGCTCAAAGACCATGCAGGTTGCGGAACTGAAGTAAGGGCGACGCGTCCGTGGGCGGAGCGACGACGTTTCGCCCGCGGACTGCGATATTCAATGCATTACCAGTGCGTGGCCCCATCGCCTTCACTCTTTTTTTATTTCATGCCCGCCGAATTGATTGCGCATGGCCGAGAGCAGCTTGTCGGTAAACGAATCAGCATCGCGCGACCGCAGGCGTTCGAGCAGCGACATGGTGATGACCCACGCCGGCACGCCCAATTCGATGGCCTCCGCGACGGTCCAGCGTCCTTCACCGGAATCGGCCACAAAGGGAGCGATCCCGTGCAGGGTGGGATTCTTCAGCAATGCGTCAGAGGTGAGATCCAACAGCCACGATCGCACCACGCTTCCGTAGCGCCAGATTTCGGCGATTTGGTGCAAGTCCAAGTTGAACTCGCTCTTGTGCTGCAGAATGGAGAACCCTTCCGCGTAGGCTTGCATCAAGCCGTACTCGATGCCGTTGTGAATCATCTTGGTGTAGTGGCCGGAGCCGACTGCCCCGACGCGGCCCCAGCCGCGATCCGGCGCCGGCGCGAGAGTTTCGAAGATCGGCCGCAAGCGCTCGACCACCGCCTCGTCGCCGCCGATCATGAGACTATAGCCCTCCGCGAGTCCCCACACGCCGCCGCTGGTGCCGGAATCGACGTAGTGAACCTGGCGCTGCGCCGCCGCTGCCGCTCGGCGCTGCGTGTCGCGGTAGTTCGAATTCCCGCCGTCGATGATGGTGTCGCCCGCCGCGAGCAGGGGAATCAGGTTCGTGATCGTGCCGTCGGTGATCGCCCCGGCCGGCACCATCAGCCAAACCACGCGCGGCGCCTTCAGTTTCGCGACCATCTGTTCGAGTGAGGCCGCCGATTCCGCGCCCTGCTTCTCGAGAGCGGCGCGCGCGGCGTCGGCGGGATCGAACCCCACGACATTGTGACCGCCGCGCATCAGCCGCTGCGCCATGTTGGCGCCCATGCGCCCCAAGCCAACCATTGCGATTTGCATAATTTTCAACCCGTTCGCGAACGCCTCCGCATTCAGTATAGATCTCGCCACGCGGCGAGGTACAGCAGGATCTTAAGGAAGCTTCAGCATGATCATGACCGCGGGACTTCCCACCGGTTCGAAGCGGCCGGTGAATTGCAGGCCGCCGGACGCCGCGTTGATGCGAAACGAGGTGATCGAATCGCCCTTTTGGTTGCACGAATACAGGAACTCGCCGCTGGGATCGATGGTGAGGCATCGCGGATAGTCGGCGTGCACCCAGTTTTCAGAAATCATGCGCAACTGCCCGTCGTTCGCGACCGCAAAAATCGCGATGGCATTGTGCAGCCGATTCGACACGTACAAAAATCGAGCGTCGGCGGCGATGACGATTTCCGCGGACAGATTGCTGCCGCTGAATTTCGGCGGCAGCGTCGACACGAGTTGCTTGGGTTTGAAGCCGCCTTTCGCAGCATCGTAATCGTAGACCGCGATCTTGCCGTCGTGCTCGTATAGATTGTAGAAAGTCCGGCCGTTCGGATGAAAAACGAAGTGGCGCGGCGCGGATCCGGACGGCGCGCCAATCACGGGCACGCCGGCGGGCAACAGCCGCCCGGCTTGCGCATCGAAGCGCCAGATCAAAGTCAGGTCGAGTCCCGCATCGTTGGCGATGACGAATTGTCCGCTCGGATCCGCCGCGACCATGTGCATATGCGGACTATCATGGTCGCTGATGGCGAACTGACCGGGCGGATCATCCACCGCGCGCGCACGATGGCGGGCACCGACGCTGGGTCTCACGTCGGTTGGCTCGCCCAGCGCGCCGTCCGGCATCACAGGGAAAACGGCCACGCTGCCCCCGCCGTAGTTGGCGACGAACAGGAACTTGCCGGAGGGATGCACGCTGGCATAGGTGGGAGTGCTGCCGGCCGAGCTCACGGCGCCCAATCGCTTGATCTGCAGCGTCTCGCTGTCGATGGCGTACGAGACGACGGCGCCATTGCGCGTTCCCTGGTAATTGTCGATTTCGCTGACCGCATACAGACGCGTCTGCGCCGAGTTGGTGACGAGCCAGGATGGATTTCGAATATCGTCGAACACCTGCAACTGCGTCAGGGCGCCGGACGCCTTGTCCAGGCGAAACAGGTAAATGCCGCCGCCGTTCGGAGTGTAGGTGCCGACATATGCGTAGGCAAAGGCCCCCGGCGCCGCAGCGTCGGGCGCGGACGCCGCGTACGCGCACGCTCCCGGTGCGGCGAGCGCGGACGCCGCTTTTAGAAAATCGCGGCGTGTGATTCGTGGATGCATCTCAATTGTTCAAGAACAGGGTGATGCTGGTCGCACTGAGTGTAAACGTGGATGCCGTGTATTGTCCTACGGCCGTCAGCCCCAGAGCCTGGGTCGCGCCTTGAAGCTCCGCTTGCACCCGGGCAACGAATGCCGCAAAGGTATCAAAATTCTCCGAGGTGGAACTCGCGGCGTGGCCGATGGTGAATACCGCGTTCGACGATGTGGCATTGGGGACGATCAGGGCGTCCGCCGCCAGCCCGAGGACGTTGATTGTCTGCGCGCCGACCTGGATTTGATGTCGTACTCCAATTCTCTGATTGTGGATATCGACGTCGATTGCGGAGCTGCTGTAACCGCTGAATGGTGCAGCCGTGCCCGGTGCCCAATCGACGGCCAGTTCCGCCTGAATCGTGGTCGGGTCGAGCAAGGTCACCGCAGTAAAATTGGGCGGCGACGCGCCGAACGAGCCGGTCAGTCCCGTCACGATGACGGGCACGCCGGGTGTCGAATTCGTCAGATCCAATGTGCCGGTATTCACCACGTACTGGGCGGGCGAGGCGCCGCTCCCGACGAAATTGAAGGGCGCAATCGCGCGGCCGCCGAGAAATGCGAGGTTGAGGCTCAACGCGCCCGCGCCTTGTGCAGTGACCAGGCCGGATGCCTTGGTGGTGTCGAGTCGTACGCGACCGGCACTCGAGTCCAATGTGGCATTGCCCGAAGATTGAACGGTGGCTACACCGAAGGCGTCGATCGTCGACCCCACCGAGACCTGCTGCGGACTGTTGATTTGAGTGCCGCCCTGTCCAAAAACGGTGACCAGCGTATTCGCACCCATGAGCACGGTGGTGGTGCCGCCGATGAAGGTTGCGCGGCCGTCGGCGCCGACCATCGTGGCATCCTCGATTGCCAACGTGCTGCCGCTGCGCGCCGTGACGATTCCCGACACGCGATCCAAACCCGTGGCCTCAACACTGCTGCCCGCCAAAATCTGGTCGGCGAAAAATGCCACGGTGGCCGGCGCGGTGCTTTGCGTGCCGCCGGCTGTCGTGGTCTGGGTGGCCAGTGTGCCGTAGGCGACGGCCAGAGCGCCCGTGCCCAAGGCAGCGAGCTGCCCCTGCCCCGCGCTACCCGTGGATTCGATGCCATTGATCTCATAGGTGCTGGCATTGCTCAGAATGACCGCCAGCTGTCCCCCGCCGCTTGCGGCGCTGTTGAACGGCATGATCCCCAACGTGAGCGAGCCGC
>Ga0066789_10000107_pt1 | contig 24785 bp, 24 predicted proteins | sample OrgsoiDNA2013049_FD_70960 | JGI IMG/M metagenome (GOLD analysis project Ga0066789, IMG submission 70960) | Permafrost soil microbial communities from the Arctic, to analyse light accelerated degradation of dissolved organic matter (DOM) -... | ecosystem: Environmental > Terrestrial > Soil >...
TGCGGATTGAGAAAGGGAAACTGCAATTTCGCGGTCGGACTGTCCTGCTCGCTGGTGATGACACCGCCGAAGGCGTCTTCGGTCTCGACCACGACGACGTCGCCGGGATTGACCGTGAGCACGGGCTTGGCATAGGGCCCGTAGACATAATGGAAATCACCTTGCGCCGCGATCGAAAGCTCGTGGCGCTTGCCGGCCTCACCCTTGGCGAGCCCGCGCTTTGCCATGATCGAAGTTTTCAGCCAGGAGGCGTTGGTCATGGACATCTCCTCAATCACCCGAGTGAAGGATGGTGGCGGTGCCAGTCGGTGACGCGCTGGAATGCATCACCGGCGGCCACCAGACGGGCTTCATCGAGATGGCGGCCGACGAACTGGAACGCGACCGGACCGCCGCTTTCGGTAAAGCCGCCAGGAAGCGTGATGGTCGGACTTCCCGTCATGTCAAAAGGACAGCTGAAGCGTAAGAGGCCGGTGATCAGCCCTGGGTTTTCGCCTAAGGTCGCCATTTTGGCGAGCGTCGGCGCGGCAAACGTCTGGGCCGGCACGGCAAGAAGATCGACCTTCTCGAACAGCACCTTGACCATTCCCCTGAACGCTTCGCGGCGCAGAACGATCTTGTGATAAGCGGTGCCGGAGAGTTGCAGGCCGAGGTCGATCAATCCGGCGAGGCCCGGACCATATTCCGACTTCCGCGCGGGATAGGTCGCCTCATGTGCCACCGCGGTCTCGACGCCGCATAGCGGAAACCAGTCGGTGATCATGTCCGTCGGATCGGGAAAAACGATCTCATGGATTTCCGCACCAAGCTCGGCCGCAACGCGCAGCGCGTCCTGAAAGACTTTTGTCGTTGCAGCATCGACGCCCTCGCTGGTCCAGCGCCGATCGACACCGATCCGCGTCCCTTGCAAGCTGCCGCTGAGATCAGCCAGATAATCCGGCACCGGCTCCAGCACCGCAGTCGGATCGTTTGGATCGGCGCCTGCGATAGCGCCCAGTATCGCGCCGCAATCCACCGCACTCCGCGCCATCGGCCCGATATGATCCAGCGTCGCGGCGAGTTCGAAAACGCCGTAGCGGCTGACCCGTCCCCAGGTCGGCTTCAAGCCGGTCACACCGTTGGCGGCTGACGGAAAGCGGATCGAGCCACCGGTGTCGGATCCGAGCGAGCCGTAACAAAGCCCCGCGGCCGTCGCGACGCCGGACCCGCTCGAAGATGCGCCCGACCAGAGCTTCGCATCCCAGGGATTGCGCGGCGGATCGATCTCCGGATGGTGGTCGGCGTACGCGCCTTCGGTCAGTTGCAGCTTGCCGAGGATGACCGCGCCGGCCTCCTTGAGCCTGGCGACGACCGTCGCATCCTCGGTGGGGCGGTTGTCGCGATGGATCGTCATGCCCGCCGCGGTCGGCGCGTCCTTGGTCCAGCACAGGTCCTTGACGGCGATCGGTACCCCGTGAAGCGGCCCCCTCACCTTGCCGCTCCCGATTTCCTTCTCGGCGGCGTGCGCCTGCTCAAGCGCCGACGCGGCCATGACATGGGCGTAGCTTTTCAACCGGCCATCGAGACGCGCGATGCGGTCGAGTTGGGCTTGCGCTGCCTCCACGGGAGACAGTTCGCGTTTCTGAATACGTTGTCCAATTTCGACCAATTCGCAGTAATGCAGATCGCGCGTCGGCATCAATCGTTGTCCCGTGTTCTAGTTCAGCTTCCAGTCGCCGCCCGCTTCGATCGCCGAAGCAAGTCGTATCAGGGTTGTCTCTTCGAAATGACGGCCGACCAGCATCAGGCCGACCGGCAGACCGTTGACGCGGCCGCACGGCACCGTGAAGGCGGGATGCCCGGAGACGTCGAAGGAACAGGTATTGGCCTGCATGTTGAGCGCCACGTCGATCGCGGTGCCGAGCGGCGCATCGGCCGGCGGTATCGGCGTCGCCGTGAACGGTATCGTCGGCATCGCCAGCACGTCGAATTTTTCGAGCGCCTCGTCATAGGCGCGACGCAGCAGCACCCGCAGATTTTGCGCCTTTGAATGATAGCGCCCGTGATAATTGCGGTGCATGTATTCGCCGAGCATCAGCACCAGTTTTACCGTCGGCGAGACGTCGTTGATCCGCGTTGCCATGCCGCGGGCAAAGGCTTCCTGCATGGAAAGCGGATAATAGCCGTGGATGTTGTTGCCGACGCCATATCCTTTCAGCATCATCTCGGCCGCCCCCTCCAGGATGATCCCGCTCCAGACATGCGGCCCGTCGAGATGCCAGGGCACCGAGATTTCCGTGGCTTCGACGCCGGTCTTTGCCAATGCTTCGATCGTTGCGCGCACTTTGGCGTCCACGGCCGGATCGCTTTCGGGGTGGCCAAATCCTTCACGCATGATTCCGACGCGTAATCCTTTGGCGGGCTTGCCGAGGGATGCCATATAATCGCCGGTGCGCGCTGAAATCGTGCGCGTATCCCAGCCGTCGTGGCCGGCGATGACCGTCAAAAGCCGTGCGACGTCTTCAACGCTTGCACCCATCGGACCGCAGTGATCGACGGAATAGCTGATCGGCATTGAACCCGTGGTGGGCACAAGCCCCCAGGTCGGCTTCAGTCCATAAATGCCGCACCAGCTTGACGGCGTGCGGATCGATCCACCCTGGTCGCCGCCGAGCGCCATCGGCACCTCGCCCGCCGCCACCAGTGCGGCACTGCCACCCGATGAACCGCCCGCACTATGCGCGGGGTTATGCGGATTGCGGATCACGCCGCTCGCGCAGGTGTGGCTTGCACCAGAAAAACAGAGATCCTCGCAGGCCGCCTTGCCCGCGATGGTGCCTCCCGCTTCAAGAATCCGCGTCACCACGGTGGCATCGAGTTCCGGCACGTAACCTTCAAGCAGCACCGAGCCGTTCATCATCGGGACACCTGAGACGCAGATATTATCCTTGATCGCCACCTTCTTGCCACTCAGCAGTCCTTCCGCGCCGGTTCGGATATTCGTCTTCCAATACCAGGCGCCGTACGGATTTTCGGATGCCGAAGGCCGGTATCCGGGCGAGCGTGGCGCCACCGGCGCCAAGGCGGGCGGCACCAATTCGTCAAGCCGGCCGTATGAGGCCAAGGGTCCCTTGAAGGCCTGCTGAAAGGCCGCAACTTCGTCAGGGTTAAGAACCAGACCGAAATCGGATCCGAGTTTGTTGATCTGCTCCAATGTCGGAAGGCGGACACCCATGCTTCACCCAATTCTTGTCTTTTGGAAGACAAACGTAAAAAGCCACCCGCGGCCCAAACAGGCCCCGAATGGCATCCATGCCGCTGCTATCAATGGTCGCGTCGTATTACGCTACAGAACGAAACTTGAAGGTTGCCACCCAGACGTCATCGGCTGCGCGAGAACTCTTTCGCCATGCATGCATTCACGTACAAATTGATTGTGTCTTAGCGTTACCGGACTTGTCAATCTGATGCCGGCACCTTTTTTATGCAAGAAGGAGCACAAATGACGCGCAGTGCAGATTGATGATATTAGGTGACAGATCGACATTCTTGCGATGTGATCGTTTGCCACGCAACCCTCGAGCCGCTCTATGAAAAAGCCATCGGTGCCTCTCGGCCTGGTATTTTCCCAATCGGGACCTTACGCCATGATGGCTGGCGAGATGCGCAAGAGCGCGTTGATGGCCATCGATGAAGTCAATAACAGCGACGAGTTCGATTTCACATTCACGCCGCATCTTCGTGATCCCGGCGGCGTCGTCGCCGCTTATCATACGGCATGCGATGATCTAATTCGCGAAGAACAAGTCGATCATATCGTCGGTTGCTATACGTCGGCGTCGCGCAAGCAGGTCATTCCCATCGTCGAACGCACCGAACGGCTGCTCTGGCATCCGGCGCGATATGAAGGTTTTGAGAGCAGCGACAACGTCATCTACGTCGGCGCGGCGCCAAATCACAACGTCGTCCCGCTGGTGCGGCATATGCTGGATCAAGTCTCCAGCGATGTGTTCTGTATTGGGTCCAACTATGTCTGGACCTGGGAGACCAACCGGGTCATTCGAGAGATTGTGACGAGCGCGGGCGGCCGCATCCTTGCCGAGCGCCTGCTGGAACTCGGCGAGATCGCTGTCGACCACATCGTCAGGGAAATCATCGACCGCAAGCCGCCCGCCGTGTTCAACACACTTGTCGGGGAATCCAGCTATGTCTTCGTCCGCGCGCTCCACGAGGCGATGATCCGCGCGAGACTGACGATCCCGATGCTGAGCTGCAGTCTGTGCGAGCCCGAACTCAAACTGATCGGACCGGCGGCCTCCGTCGGATGCATCACCTCATCTGCTTATTTCGAGAGCATCGAGAGGCCCGAAAATCGCACTTTTGTCGCTCGGTGGAAAGCGCGTCACGGCGCCGACAGCAGCCCGTCCGTCGACGGGCAGTCGACCTATGTCTGCGTCATGCTGCTTGCCCGCGCCATTCGCCGCGCCGGCTCGGCCGACGTTGGAGCGGTCCGGCGCGCCGCGGCAAATCATCGGTACGATTCACCGCAAGGTCCGGTTTGGGTCGATCCCGACAATAATCACTGCTTCCTGACACCCCGTTTGGCACGCTCCGTGCTCGAATGCCAGTTCAAGATCTTCTGGGAAGCTGATGCCCCGGAGCGCCCTGACCCCTATCTTTCGAGCCTCGACCTGACAGCGGTTGGCACGAGGCTTGAAAGGAGCAATGATGCCAAGACGAAACGGTCAAACCACCTGCGTATCGTGAAATGACAAGGCCATCGCCCTTCTCCGTCCGCGGCCGTCGCGCGCTCATCGTGATGAGAGACGAGCGTGAGATTTCGATTGTGCGCCGCCAACTCGGCCGCCTCGGCATGACGATCACCGAACATGATCCCGCCGAGGCACCGCCGGACGAAAAAGCCGACGTCGTCGTCATCGATGCGGACAGCATTCCCATCAAGTCCGACCTGGCCACGGCGCGGAAGGCGGGCGCGCCGATCATCGCACTGATCGGAACCGAGACACCCAGCCGGTTGAAGTGGCTGCTTGACCTGCAGCCGGCATCTTTTCTCGTCAAGCCGCTGCGCTCGGCCGGGCTCTACACCGCGCTGGTGGTTGCATTCGATTCGGCCCAGCGAAGAATGGATGAAGCCGCGCATCTCGAACGGCTCGAGGATCGCATTCGTTGCCGGCGTGTAGTGTTCGCCGCGGTCCTGCAAATCATGCGCGCTCACGATCTTTCCGAATCCGATGCGTTCCGGCTGATCCGGGAGACCGCCATGCGGCACCGTACCACGATCGAGCAATTGAGTGCGGAAATCATCGCGGCCGGCGGAATGCCGAACCGGACATCGCGCACCGCGTGATACCGGCCACCCTAAGCAATATCGTGGACACGCTGCACGCCGGCCGTCGCCATCCCCGCCCAGGCGGCATCGAGCGAGCCCGCCAGATTGATCGCCCTGCAGCCTTCCTCGATGAGCACGGTGTCGAAGCCGAGCCGGCGCGCGTCTACGGCTGAGTAATAGACGCAATAGTCGGTCGCGAGCCCGGCCAGGAAGATCCGCTGCAAACCGCGCTCGCGCAGATAGCCTGCCAACCCGGTTGGTGTCCGCCGGTCGTTTTCATAAAACGCGGAGTAGGAATCGATTGGGGAACGGAATCCCTTGCGAATCACCAGCTCCGCCCGCTCCGTCGCCAATTGCGGATGAAATGCCGCGCCCAGGGTGCCCTGGATGCAATGGTCGGGCCAGAGCGTCTGCTCGCCATATGGCATGCGGACGGTTTGAAAAGGAGCGGAACCCGGATGCGATGTGGCGAAGGAGCTGTGACCGGACGGGTGCCAATCCTGGGTCAGCGCGACATGCTCGAAGCGCTCAGTGAGACGGTTGATGACCGGTACCACGGCATCGCCGTCGGCGACCGCGAGCGCGCCGCCGGTACAGAAATCGTTCTGCACGTCGATTATCAGCAGTAAATCATTCTCACGGATCTGCATGATGGACCTGCGCTATGGTTGCTCACGAAACTTTCCCCGGCCGAAGTGCCTTGAGCATCGATCCCAGCCCCCCGAAAAGCTGACGGGCGGACGTCTGAACGCAGATTGGCAATAAGGGGGCAAAACGTCAAACTTCGATCACGCGCTCGATGTGGACGCGGCAGCGGTCCATCTCATATTCAAGATCGACAACAGGCGGACGATCGCCGGTGCGGTCGAATAGCATTTGTCTGCAGTTCAGGTTCCAACGCGGAGCGGTGCTCGCTGTTTGCGAAGCCAGGCAATGACGGAGAGTGCAGTGATCCGACCGGTCTTTGGATTTTCTGACGGTATATTCTCGATCGACATGGAAAACCGGGCAGAGTCGGAATCCACCTCGATGCGATGAATGTTGCGTGTCACGGTAGGGTCAGCCCAGATTTCCAGTTTGGTCCGGTCAGGACCTATCCCGGCCAGTGACAACGCGACGGCGACATTCAGATTCGCCGGAAATCCCTTTGCCGCCTCCCGCGCCGTACCATCGAATATTTTGAGCGGTTCGGTAATTCGCTCGATGTCGATATTATTCTCGACGATGTAAGGCGCGCCGGCGAGCCCCAGAATCGGCTTTCGCGTTACCATCCGAACCGAATGGATGGTCCCGACCGCCGCCGCGGTGACGGCGTCGAGGCCAATAAGCGCACCCGTGGGCACCACGATCTGGCCGCCATTTTGCCTGGCAAGCTCAACAAGGTCCTCGTGGTCGAGCAGCGCGCCAGCGCTGAGAACCACCGCGGTTTTTCCGCTTGCTACGAACGGTTCAACGACCGACCTGACGAGCTTGCCCGGTGCGCACTCGATGACGATATCCGCGACTGCGGAGAGCGCGTCGATCGGCAGGACCGCGGGCGTTCTCGCCAGACCGGAAAGCCAGCTTCGGTGCTTCTCGGGATTTTGCACCGATACGGCGACGAGAGCCAATCCGTCTATTCCCCGGTCCAGCGCTTCCGCAACCCGCTTTCCGATCGGTCCCAATCCGGCAATGGCAACTCGCAAGTCGGCGCCGGCGCTCTTTGAAAAATCTGTCATGGATTGGCTTTTCGATCCTCTGATGACCACGCCGTCGCGCCCTATGGCGCGTCAGCGCGCCAGTTCTCGCTCAAACCCGGCAACAAAGCTACGGCAGCGACCGGACGAGAGACTTCGCTTCGGCGGGACCGGCTCGAACGTCACCTTTCACCAAAGGCGGCATCGCGCCGGGCCAGTTGATCGTGGCGGCCGGCCGCGAAAAGCTTATCCGTCCACGCTTCATCGCCAGCAGCGGCTGCGCCAATTCCGAGACCGCCGACACCCGGTCGGCGCAATCGAGCACGACGATATCGGCTGGATTGCCGGCGGCAATGCCGTAATCCCCAAGCCTCATCAGCTTTGCCGGCAACAGCGTGACCATGTCCAGGCATGCCTGCAGTTCTTCGGGCCGTCCGAGTTGCGCGATATTGGCATAGAGGTTTGCCATCCGCAGCAGCGAGCAATCGCCGAACGGCGTAAACGGATTGAGAACGTTGTTGGTCGCAAGCGAACAGGTGACGCCCTGGCTGAGCAGCCGGTGCACAAGCGCCACCCCGCGTGGCACCGAATGCTCGGCGCCGCGACCCATCAGAAACAGATCGGTCGCCGGTAACACGGTCACCGCGACACCCGCATCGGCCAATTTCACGCCGATCTTTTCCAGCGCGGCACGGTCAAGCGCGGACAGTTTGGTGACGTGCCCGATGGCGACACGCCCGCCCCAGCCGTATTTCGCGGTCTGCCGACAAACTTCGTCGAGATGCATCCAGGACGGATCAAGATCGAAATCGAGATGAAAGTCGATGTCGAGATCGTAATGTTTCGCAAGTTCGAAGATGCGCGCGATTTGTCCGTGCGGATCGCTGTCGGTGTAGGGGCACCCGCCGATCAGATCGGCGCCGCCATCGCAAGCCTGGACCAGTAATTCGTCGCAGCCGGGATCGTTGAGCAGCCCTTCCTGCGGGAAAACGCAAATTTGGATATCCACGGCCCAGGCGAAATCGCGCTTCAGCCGGCCAATGGCGCGAAAACCTTTCAGTCCAATCCGCGGATCGACTTCGACATGGGCGCGCATCCTCGTCGTGCCCTGCACGATCGCCTTCTCCAGCGTGCGCCGCCCGCGCGCGTAAATGTCTTCTTCGCTGAAAGCAAGCTTTGCGGCAGCGACGGATTCGATCGCTTCCTGCAAGGTGCCGGTGCGGCAGTTGCAGCGATCGGAAATGCATGATTTGTCGAGATGGATATGGGTCTCGACGAAACCCGGGATCACAAGCTTTCCGTCAAGTGCGATATCGCAGGCCGGATCTTGCGCTATATGGTTCGGCCGGGAGCTGATGGCGGCAATCATGCCGCCGCGCACGGCTATATCGACCGGCTCGTGCTCGCGGCCGGCGATGCGTCCATTGCGCAGTATGGTATCGTATGACATGCAAGAGGCCTATTGCGCTGCTTCGGCGCGCCCGAGATAGGCGGCTTCGACTTCGGGATCATGTGCGAGATTGGCAGCGCTGTCTTCGCGCACGAATCTGCCGGAATCGATCACATAACCGCGGTCGGCGACCGCCAGCGCCAGCACAGCCATCTGGTCCACCAGCAGAATCGTGATGCCCTCGTCGCGCAGGTCGGCTAGGACGTCGAACAGTTCATTGATCATCGCAGGCGCGAGGCCCAATGACGGCTCGTCGAGCAGCAGGATTCGCGGCTTCGACATCATGCCACGCGCAATCGCCAGCATCTGCTGTTCACCGCCGGACAGCAAACCGGCACGGCTATCCAGCCGATCGCGAAGCCGCGGAAAGCGCTTTAGCAAGGTTTCGATCTCGGCCGCATAATCCACCGTGTCGCGCGTGTTGGCGCCGAGTTCGAGATTATCGTAGACGGTCAGTTCGGCAAACACCTGCCGCCCCTCCGGCACCAATGCCAGGCCGCGCGCCGCAATATGGTGCGCGTCCATCCGTTCGATCCTGTTGTCCTCGAGGATCACATCGCCCTCAATGGGGCGCAACAATCCGGCGACGGCGCGCATGATGGTCGATTTGCCGGCGCCGTTGGCCCCGATCAGCGCGACCATTTCGCCCGGCCGGATCCTGAAGTTCACCTTCTGCAGAACCGGCAATGCGCCATAGCCCGCGGTGAGATCGATCGCCGTCAGCACTGCATCCTGCGGACCGCTCCACGGCGCGGTCCGCGGCCGCCCCCGCATCTCCGCGCCGCCGAGATAAGCGGCCAACACTTGCGGGTTGTGCCTGATCTCGTTCGGCGATCCCGCAGCGATCGGCTTGCCGGCATCGAGCACCACGACGTGGTCGGAAATTCCCATCACCAGACGCATGTCGTGCTCGACCAGGATGACGGCAATGCCGATATCGGCGATCCGGCGCAACAGCCGGCTCAGAGCGTCCTTGTCGGCGGACATCAGCCCGGCCGCGGGTTCATCCAGCAACAGCACGCGCGGCCGCATCGCCAGGGCGCGGGCGATTTCCACCAGCCGGCGGCCGACATGGGGCAAGTCGCCCGCCGGACGCGCCAGCGCGTCATGGTAGCCGACAAAGGCAAGCAGAGCCTCTGCCGCGGCAAGGTCGCTCTTATCAGCGGCCTGCGACACCATCGAGCCCAACCGCCCTCGCCGCATCGCGATCAGGACATTGTCGAGCGCATCCATCGTCTCGAACAGTTTTGTGGTCTGATAAGTCCGCGCTACCCCAGCGCGCGCGACCTTCCACGCGGGCGCCCCGGCGAGATCCTGGCCGCCAAGACAGATGCTGCCGGCATCGGGCCGATAAAACCCGCCGATTATGTTGAGCACAGTCGTCTTGCCGGCGCCGTTGGGCCCGATGACGCTGGTGACCTTGCCCGGCTCTGCGCTGAAGCTGACGCCTGATGCGGCGGCAATTCCGACGAAGGTGATACCGATCCCGCCGACGGTCAGCTTCTCCGGAAGCCCCTCCGGCGCGAGGAACGCCGGTACGTCAAAATTTCGTGGCTCGGCGACACGTGGATCGACCCGGCGAAACAGCCGCGCGACCGTGCCGAGGATCCCCTCGGGCGCGAGCCAGAGCACGACCAGCAGCAGCGCTCCAAAAAATAGCAAGCGATATTCCGCAAGATTCGACAGCAATTCCGGCAGCACCACGGTGACAACAGCGCCGACGGCGGGGCCCAGCACCCAGCCGGCGCCGCCGACGACGCAGGCGAGCAAGAACAGGATCGATTGCGAGAACGGAAATGAATCGGGGGCCACGAAAGCCAGCAGCCAGGCGAAGATGCCGCCGGCCGCTCCGGCGAATACCGCCGAGAGCATGAAGGCGGCCGCCTTGACGCTAACGGGATTAAGTCCGATCGAGCGGGCGGCAATCTCCGCGTCACGAACCGCGACCATCGCCCTGCCCCAGGCCGACCCCGCCAGCCGATAAAAGAAGAACATCGACAGGCCGGCGATCCCGATCGCCAGCAGCGCCATCTCGCGCTCGGTAAACGGAACGCCGCCGATCGACGGCGGTGCGAGGCCCATCAGGCCGTTCGACCCCCCGGTAAGTGCGCGCCATTCGATGCTGAGATGCTGCACGATGAAAGCAAACGCGATGGTGACCATCGCCAGATACGGGCAGCTGACCCGCAAGGCCGGCAGCGACAGCAAAAGACCGATCGCGCCCGCGATAAGGCCGGCGAGCGGCAACGCGATCCAGAAGCTTATGCCTTTCAGCGACAGGATCGCGACGGTGTAGGCGCCGATCGCATAGAAGCCGACATGGCCGAGCGATATCTGTCCGTTCAATCCGACCAGGATGTTGAGCCCGACGCCGACGATGGCGGTGAGCGCCACCATCGCCAGCACGAACGGGGTGTAGCCTTGGGCCTTCGCCGCATAGAGCGCAGCAGCGCTCGTCAGCACCAGCAGCGTCAGAGGCATGGCATAAGCGCGCAGGCGGGAGGGCGTGCGCATCGTCAGACCTTGTTGATCGCGGCGCGCCCGAACAACCCATTGGGCATCAGCGCCAGCGCAAGGATGACAACGGAAAACACCACGATCTGGGTGTAAACCGAGCCGAGGAACGAAGTGACCAGCGCCTCGATCAGACCATAGGCAAGGCCCGCGATCACCACGCCCCAGGCCGAGCCCATGCCGCCGAGGATCGCAACGGCGAACGCCTTGATGCCGAACAAGGTGCCCATCTCGGAACTCACGCTGAACAGTGGCGCGATCAACAACCCGGCAACGCCCGCCAGCGCCGTCGAGACCATGAACGACACCGCTACCGTGCGATGGACGTTGATGCCCATCAGCCGCGCGGCATCGGGGTTCTGCACCACCGCGAGCAGCGTCTTGCCGCGGCGGGTGTTGCGCAGCACCAGATGCATCACCAGGGCAACGCCGATACCGACAAGCGGAATGACCAGCTGCAGCGGATAAACTCCGGTGCCGAAAATCTGCAAGGGCTGGCTGGCCAGCGCCGACGGAAATCCACGCGGTTCCTTGCCGAAGGTAAACAGCACGACATTGTCGAGGACGATGCCGGCGGCGACGGTGGCCATCAGCCAGGCGTTGGAACCGCGCGCCACGAAAGGACGCACCAGAATGCGCTCGACCACGAGACCGAACAGCGCGCAGGCCACGAGGGCCGCGATGACGGCGAGCGGCATCGGCCAGCCGAGCCTGATTCCAAAGGTGTAGCCGAGCACGGCGCCCAGCATCATGGCCGAGCCCTGCGCGAAGTTGACGGTGTTGGACACCACATAGGTGATGTGAAAGCCGAGCGCGATCAGCCCATACATGCTGCCAAGGCCGATGCCCGAGATGATGGCAGAAGCGAGCATGATGGACCCGTACGGCGGCGAGCCTAAAGCGCGAAAGATTCCCGCGCCCTTGGTGTCGGCTTGGATCAGTTGGTCAGCGGCAGGATTTCATCGCCCTTGAAATAGGTGAAGATATAATCCGACGGCGACAAGGCGTCCTGATTCTCTTTCGAGAACGGTTTGTCGTACGACTTGATCAAGCCGTCATACTTGTCGATCGCGTAGAACGCCTCGCGAATGGCCGGCCCCTCCGTCGATCCCGCCTTGGCGATCGCGAGCGCCGTCAGGTGCATGGCGTCGTAGGCGTTGGCGATTCCGACCGCGGGCGTAACATCGGCGGCCGACTTGATCTCGGGGTATTTCTTTTTCAGCGCCTCCAATACGCCGGCCGCCTTGGGGCTGGCATTGCCGGAGAAGCTGAAGGTCTGGATGAAGTGAACTTTTTCGGCGCTGGGGCCGGCGAGTTCGGTAAACCGCCCGCCGGACGGCCCCCAATGCGAGATGATCGGCACGTTCCAGCCCATGCGATCGAGCGACTTCACCACCTGCGCCGACGGCGCGACGTTGGCAACCATGAACAGAGCGTCGGCGCCGGCGTCCTTCAAGCGCGTCAACTGCGGAACAACATCGACATCGCCGGTTTCAAATTTCTCGACGCCGGCAAACGGCATCTTCTTGGCATCAAGCGCTCCTTCAGACCCTTTTCATTGGATTCACCCCAGGGATTGTTGATCAGGATCATGCCGGGCTTTTTCGCCCCATACTTCTTGGCGGCGTAATCCACCAAGGCGACATCGACCAGCGCATCGACGGCCGACACACGGAACACATAGTTTTCCGGCGCACCGTTGCGGGTGATCGCGGTACCCGCCGCCCACACGCCGATGAAGGGCACCTTGGATTGATTTGCGAACGGAACGATCGCCACCGAGACCGGCGTATCGAGGCCGCCGAAGAACGCGGCGACTTTTTCGCGCTGCACCAGTTCGCGCGCGGCGATCACGCCCTTGGCGGGATTGCTCTCGTCATCGCGCACCAACAGTTCGACCTTCTTGCCCAGCAGTCCACCCTTGGCATTGATTTCATCGATCGCGAGCGAGAGACCGCGCACAATGGCTTCGCCCGATTTCGCCGATTGCCCGGACATCGCGGCAACCAGACCCAGCTTAACCGTCTCTTCGGCTTTAGCCGGCACAACGGCGAGCGCAAGCGACGCGGCGCCGAGGACTAACAGAAATAATCGGGACCATTTTTGCATTGCGAATGCCATCACAGGACTCCCTCGAAACGATGAATTCCGCAAATCCAAGCAAACACTGTGCCAGATCGTATGCATTGGAGAAGCTTGAAAAGTCAGAGATAGGCCGGTTGCATCGGAGTTTCCTGTCGGCAGCTCGCCTATTTTCCACGCATGGTCAGCACAAATCGTATACAATATTTTTTAGCAGCGGATACACTTTCAGACGTCGGGTGGGATCGATGCGGCGGGCAAGAGAGCGCAATATGCCGTTGGCCTGTTTTCCGGCGACAATCAACGTCGGCGCGGTTTTGCGGCCTTTTCCTCCGAGCTGGCTTCGAGCGCATAGGGCGACAGGATATCCTTGATGTCGCGCTCCTTCTGCGGATGCGAAACGATCAGGGCTCGATCCGCGACCGCATCGAGATGCTGATCCATCAAAGCTGTCGCGCGCGCGGAATCGCCGGATGCCAGCGCCGCGATAATGGCGCGATGCTCGCTGACCGCGCATTCGGAGGAGTGCGGGCGGCTGTAAAGCGCCAGGATCAGTCCGCAACGCGACGCTACTTCGCTGACGTAGCGTGCGAGCACCGGATTACCCGTCATCTCCGCGAGCTTGATATGAAAGGCGGTCGCAAGCCGGATCGACAGCGGCGGGTTGCTGCCACGCGCCGCCTCCTCCGCATCGACATGCGCCTTCAAGACCTTGATCTGCTCGCGGCTTAGCCCGCCGGCCAATCGCGCCACCACCAGCCGTTCAAGGCCCACACGAACGTCGAAGATATCACGCGCTTCGTTCCAGCCAGGCGTCGCCACGGCCGCACCACGGTTGCGGCGCAGTTCGACAAGCCCCTCCGCTGCAAGTCTTGTCAACGCCGAGCGGACGATGGTCCGGCTGGCCCCGAATTTTTCGCCGATCGCATCTTCGGGAAGTTTCGCGCCGGGCTGCAGCGCCTGCTCGATGATGGCGTGCCAGAGCGCCTTGTAGATCGCCGCGCCGCGATCGGCCGGTTGGGTCTTGTTATTCATCAACATTGCCGTCAGCGACATCCGCCGTCATCAACGCCGCGAATTGGCGTTCCAGGCGCCTGCCATTCAAAACGCCCTTGGCCATTGCGTTCGGCTGAACTCGATCAAAGCATGGCGACCGATGCCCGGCTAGGCCCTGACCGGGCAATAACCTGACAAATCCATGGCGATGCCTGGATCGGTCTGTCCCGATCGCTGACAACGCTTTTCTGATTGAAATTGCTGGCGATTTCGCGTTTCGGAGAGCGATTTTTGCGATTTTATTCATTCGTGTACATTCATTTGTATACAAATGAATAATCCGGCTTGATCGCGCCGTCCGGCCGGGCTCAGATTGCCCGCCTCGACGTCAGCGAAGGCATTGAAGAAAAGGATCGATCCATGGCCCACGATCAGGCAGAGGCCGCCGGCCCGAGCAAACTGGTGATCCGCAATATCGGGCTGATGCTCTCGGGCGCGCTGGAGCAGCCGATCCTCGATGCCGATACGATTGTGGCGGAGAACGGCAAGATCACGAAAATCGGCCGCTTCAAGGATATCGACACCGAGGGCGCCACCACCCTCATCGACGCCAACGGCACCACGGTGGCGCCCGGCCTGATCGACAGCCATGTTCATCCCGTCGCCGGCGACTGGACGCCGCGGCAAAACCAGATCGGCTGGATCGACAGCTTTCTGCATGGAGGCGTCACCACCATGATTTCCGCCGGCGAGGTGCATATGCCGGGCCGCCCCCGCGACGTCGTCGGCCTGAAAGCAATGGCGATCTTCGCGCAGCGCTCGTTCTGGACGCTGCGCCCCGGCGGCGTGAAGGTTCATGCCGGCGCGCCGGTCATCGAGAACGAGATGGTCGAGGACGACTTCAAGGAGCTTGCCGCGGCCGGCGTCAAACTGCTCGGCGAAGTTGGACTCGGCGGCGTCAAGGACGGCCCTACCGCGCGCAAGATGGTCGGATGGGCGCGCAAATACGGCATCCAGAGCACCATCCACACCGGCGGACCTTCGATCCCCGGCTCCGGCCTGATCGACAAGGACGTGGTGCTGGAAGCCGACACCGACGTGATCGGCCACATCAATGGCGGCCACACGGCGCTGCCCGACGACCAGATCCGCTGCATCTGCGAGGGCTGCAAGCGCGGCCTCGAACTGGTTCACAACGGCAACGAGCGCTCCGCACTCTACACCTTGCGGATCGCGCGCGAGATGGGCGATCTTGCCCGCGTCATCCTCGGCACCGACTCGCCGGCCGGCTCCGGCGTGCAGCCGCTCGGCATTTTGCGAATGGTGTCGCTGCTGTCATCACTCGGTGAAATGCCAGCGGAAATCGCGTTCTGCTTCGCGACCGGCAACACCGCGCGGATGCGCGCGCTGGACTGCGGGATTATCGAGGTCGGCCGTGCCGCCGACTTCGTCATCATGGACAGAGCGCAGCATTCGCCCGGCAAGAACATCCTCGACAGCGTGCAGCTCGGCGATCTCCCCGGCATCGGCATGACCATCATCGACGGCATCGTCCGCACCCAGCGCAGCCGCAACACGCCGCCGGCAACCCGGGTGCCGGAGATCGTCGGGCATTGACACGCCCAAGGCTTTAATCCGAAAATCCATTGCAAAGACAAAATGGCCGGAACGGCTGACGAAACTCGTGCTCACTTAGTTCCCGGCGCATCGAGGGCCCATGACCGCACAGCTCGATCCCGTCATCGAAAAAATCATTCCGCTGCTGCCGCTGCGCGATCCCGCCACGATGACCCCGCAGAAACCAATCTCCGGCCCTCACCTGGTCTACGGCTTCCTGACGACGTCGCCGAACGCAACAGTTGAACCCATTCACCCGAAGGCGATGCCCGTCATCCTGACGACCGACGAAGAGCGCGACGTCTGGATGCGCGCCGTGGGACGAGGCGAAAGCATTGCAGCGCCCCCTGCCCGATACTGACCTGATGATTGTTGCGCGGGGTGCCGACAAGGAGGACCGCGCGGCAGCGGCATGATCAGATGGCTCATCAAAGTCCGCTTTGCTGCGCATTACGGACTCAACTCGGACGTCGAGCAACGTCCGAAAAGTGCCAAGAGCCGACGCGAGTGGAAGGAATAGAGCCTAAGCACTGCGTGGCTCTTCGCGCACCCGATTAGCAAGGCGCTCGGCTTCTTGCCCGCCGTCGAGCAGCGTGGGGAGGCGGGGCCTCCTCGCTGGGCTTGAGATCGACCCAAGTTCGTTGGGTTTACCTTGCGACAAACAAAAAGAAGGAGGCATCAGCCGGCTTGGAATTGCCCTGACTGCCCGGCCCACCGCTAGTCTGGCAGTTCACCCAAACTGCATTGTCATCACCAGCCCGGTCAGCAGTGTTACACCAAGCGTTTTCAGTGCCGAACGTCAATGTGTCGGCCTGAACCCATCGGCTCCAACCGTTCATTGCTTGTATGTTCTGTCCGAAATCGATCTGATATGTGCCAACCCCTAATCTCTTGGTGTTCGCCGCGTTGCAATCGAAACAGCCCCGCTATGCTGCCGTCTGAGTTGATTGCGGCTGTAAAAAACACGACTCCTCTGGTCGGCTGCGCCGAGCCCGGCGCAATATTGAGAGCGCGTTCCCGCCCTGGAAGGGTGTTGTTATCCTCTCTAGCCGTCTGTGCAACGGCAACGCCGGAAAGGGCGACTCCCAAACACGGCAGTGCGACACTGGCGATAAAGCGATTCATGATGTGTCTCCTCGATCTTTGCGAATGCCCCCAGCAATCTTAACCGCATTGGGTTCTCGTCGGTGTGAGCCTAATCACAGGTTGTATCATGATTTCACACAGCCTCGGTTATAAACGGATAACATGAGGGCGATCCTAAAAGCGGCAGGCGTCCTTGGCGCCGCAATCCCGGCCGGCCAGGTCCTGACGGTTGTGTGTTACCAAGAATCCTATCCGCGTTGAGGCGATGGAATCTCGGCGAGCGTAATGCGCTGAAGGGAAGCGTGCAGCGCAGTGGCAATCGCATGCGCGTCAATGTCCAGCTCTTTATCCTGGGCCGTTGGACCGCTTTGGGTCAAAGTGAGCAGAACTCAGTACGAGTATATGTCTTCCGCTTTGCCACCTCAAACTCGGACATTGCGCGATGCAGTCAGCATTCTCAAATGTGCCATGAAAGGAAGTCGCCTTCGAACATTCTCGAAGGCGAGTGATGGACCTCGCTGGGCCCGCGAGCGCGCTTGCCGGTCGATCAAGCCCGGTCGTAAGCGCCACCGATGGCGGCGGCGTAGCGCTCCACCGAACTCTGCAAGATCTGTTTCGCGCCCGAATGCATCACCCGCTCGAAATGGTGGCTGTAGACCCGATCGAAAGCCAGGGGCATCAGCGCCGCCCCGATGGCACGAACGGCCTTTTCGGAAAGGGGGATATGGTTCGGAATACTGCGCATAAACGCGAACGATTTCCGGTCCAAGTTTACAATCGCTATGTCAGCCGAGCACACAACGCCTTTTCCCTCAGCGCCCGCTGCCCAATGCAGCATTGATCCACCGGGGAAGTGTCCGCCTCCATGGATCAGCGAGACACCTTTTAGCAGTTCAAATCTCTCACCCTGCCAAAACTTGATGCAGCGGTCCGGCTGTCTCACCCACTTGGCGTCGTCGGCATGGAGATGGACGGGGACATCCCCAAACGCACGACTCCAATCGACTAGCGTCGTGTAGAAGTGCGGATGCGAAATCGCGATGGCGTGTAACCCACCAAGTCCGTTGATCAGAGTGATGGTGGCGTCATCGATAAGCGAGATGCAATCCCACAGGATATTCCCCTCAGGTGTGCAGAGCAGCAAAGCGCGTTGGCCGATAGCAAACTTGGGCTGCGTGCCGATCCCGATGAGCCCCGGTTCGTATTGGCGGAATCCGTTGTGGTGCGAAATCTTGAGCCGCGCCAGCGTTGTCCACGACTGGCCTTCGGTCGGGATGTACTGGCGCTCGTCTTCGCAGACGGGGCATTGAGCCGGTGGAGCGTCACTCGGCGGATACTGGGTGCCGCAGGCACTGCAAATGAATGCGGGCATGGTCTCCCCCCGTTCAACACTGCCTCAACCACAGGATATTCGTATTTGTAGGTAGCGCCAAGCGGCCGAATGTCTCGTTTGGGTCAAAAGCGACGTTTTGACTGTTAGCCGATGACTTCCGGTCTACCAATGAACAGACATTCTGGGGAGCCGTCGGCATGTCTCAAACGTGCAATCGCGTCGTTTTGACTGCGCACGGATTACATCCGGTTTGCCCAGGAAAGCAGACAAGTCAGAAGTCCTTTGGCACATGGCATTTGTGCGATAAATGCCTTTGAGCATGTTCCTTTCCGAACCACGCTTTCGCTAGAACGTGGACCAGAGATAAACTAGCACGGTGTTGTTGTCGCGGGCGTTCGTTCCCATGCCGTCGAAATCGTATTTCGCGCCGTTGAACTTGTTATACGCGATATATTGCAGGCCAAGCCTTGTGTTGAACCACGGCCATAGCTTCGGGGCATTGTTCTTGCCGAAGAACTGATAGGCGATCTCGGCGATGAACCCGTCACTGTTCGGACTGAGCGTACGGTTGCCCGCGTAGAGCAGTGCATCTGAGCTGCCCCACGTATTGAAATAGCCGCCGGTAAGGATGATCTTTCCGTCGGTGCCGTAAGTCAGGGCGGCATTCGCCCGGAACGTGTTCAACGTGTTGTTGAAGTTGGCGGCAAAACCGTTTGCGACGCTGGCGCCGAGCTGTTGGTTCTCGTGAATATACGTGCCGCGAAGAGTGACCCAGTAGCCCTCGCCCTGATACTGATACTGCGAATCGAATCCGATGTCGCTGAAATGATTGGTGCCGGCCCCCGGATTCGCCAGCGGCAGACTGGTTTCAGCGGACATTCCGAAGGCGCCGATCTCCCAGGAGTGCTTGCCCCACTGCTGTTCGAACGCAGCTCTGAAATAGGGCGCGATGCCGTTGATTGGCGTCGTATCCATTGGGTTCACGCCGAGTGAGTTGAGGGTGCCCGGAGTAAGCGTCTGGTAACCCGCAATCTCGAGATAGAGCTTGTCGTTGATAAAGGCATAGGTGCCCGCGCCGAGCACCTGTGCGGCGAATCCCTGGTCGATAAGCGTCTTCGCGTCCGGCGTGTTCGCAAGGTTCGAGGCCGTGAACGGAAAGCCCCAGGCCGGGGTTGTATTCCAGGGGTCCTGGACCGTCGGATTGTTGTTCACAGTAACGCCGTAGACGACGGGCATCCCTGCGATGTTCGTCGTATTGGCGTAGCGTATATCGAGATTGTCCCAGCTGAACAGGTGGGCCGCCGGCGGGCCAAACCCCTGTGCGGTGTACGTGGCCTGGGCGAACACGCCGATATGCTCGGTGACCGCACCACCATAAAATAGGCTGGCGGTCTGAAACTCGACGTTGTTGTTGGGCTTGAGGTAGGGGGCGGATCCGGCGGTGTCCTGGTCAGCCCCGGTATGCGTGAAGCTGACGATGGCCTGGACCGAGAGCGGCAGCTCCCAGTCGGGAGTTTCCTCACCTTTTCTCGTAAACGGCGAGTCCACGAGTGTCTTTTTTGGATGAGCGGTGTCGCCGAGCGTATAGCCGCCGATCTTGAAGCGCCGGCCGAACGGCGTGAGCTGCGGAAACTCGGTGTGACATGACCCGCAGCCGAGGCCGGTCTGTCGGGCGTAGCTTGGAAGCGCGTCAGCTTTTTGCGGAACAAGTATCGCGATTGCGGACACCGCAAATACCAAGGCAACGCCCAGCAAGCTCGCCAGGCCAAAGCCCCAAGAATTTGAGTCTCGTCGCATCATCGAGATACCCCGCTTTTTTTATTTGTTTAGCCGGCAAGTCGTAGGAAATAGGAAATCACGTCGCGACAGCTAGTGTTGCCGCGTTGCTCCGTCAGCATTCAAGATTTCCGGATAGCTTCTTAATCACCGAGGGTCGGTTCCAATCGCGGCTGCTTTGGGTCGGAATTCTGAGCGTCGCCGTGTATATCGGTGATCGTTTGATGGTCGTGATGACGTGAGAGGACACAAACTCAGCGCGATGAAGTTTCGATTGTGTCGAGATTCGAATTAAGGTCTCCAGCATACCGCAATCGAATTGCATTCCAGATTTGAAATTCCCCGTGTCTGTTGCTGTGGGAGTTTTTATGGATCGGAGCTTTGTCCCCTCGATTGTGCCGAACGGCAACGATCAGACCTTTTATCTCGTCATCAACAATTACGGAAAAGCTGGCCCGGCATTCGCGGAAACCGATGTCGGCGAAGCCGATCTCGAAACCGTCATCGGCGATCTGATGGCCGGCCCATACAGCGACCCGGTTCGCGTCGTCGCGTTCAACACCGCTGAACATTGGGGGGAGGATGCCTCGGAGGATGTCGCGCGGGAAATTATGCGCCGTCTCGATCTCGCCGAACATGAGCTGCCGTCATCGATAGAGGCATTCGTTGACAGCCATCTCGGTCCCGACAGGCAACTGACCCCGCGGTTAGCATAAGCCGATGTCGTGGGATCGCAGGTTTGCCGATCCCATCGAACTACCGGGCAAGAACCTGATCACGTTGCGCGACGCTGCTCTCTACATCAAGAAGCTGCCGAAGGTTGAGCAGGATCTCGAGGAATGGCAGGCCGCGATCGCTTGCCTGATCGGCACCGCCGAGGGCCGTGACTTCGTGATGCATTCACGCATCGGGCTGCTGCGCGCTTTAACCGTAACGTCGAACGCACGTTTACTGATCGTAAAGAAACGAACTGGGGGCGCCGGAGTCTCAAGCGGGACCAAAAATGACAGTCCTCATCTACGTCAACACGAGCAAGCAGGTCGGTGACGTCGATCATCTCAAGGTGTTCGCAAACGTCGACGCCGCGGAAACATGGTTTGAGGAAAACGACCCCGAAGGCATCGCTTTCGAATATGAGGTCTTGGAGTGAATCGCATCGGTCGCCGAACAAACCTTGCCATGCTGTTGATGATGGCCTTGGCTAAGGTTGTTACACCATGCTCCCAACCCCCGCCCCACCCCGACGACCATTGCCTCGACACCGTGCCGACATGGCAGGCTGACTCACGGGAATAGCGAGGGATTTAGCTGGCCAGCACGCGATGGTCAGTCATGGCCTTCGTGACCCACGATGCAAGAACGCGCCAGAGGCCGGTGTCTGGGCCTCCAGCGCGTCATTTGAGGGTGGCTACCGAGGCCTACACTGAACGCAACTGACGCAACTGACGCAACTGACGCAACTGACGCAACTGACGCAACTGACGCAACTGACGCAACTGACGCAACTGACGCAACTGAGACTTACTGTGGCTACTGAGTACATCCGCCTTAAGCCATAAATGCCTCATAATGGGCCGCACTAAGACCGAAAGGGGGCATAAGGAAGGTGTTTGAATAGGCTAGATCGGAAATCGGACACGCTCTCGCGGACTATAATACCACTATCGGACTATGATACCACTCTCGGACTATAATACCACCGGTCCGACGAAGTGGAGAGGTTAGTGAGCGAAGAGCAAAGACGTTTTTGGAATCAGTGGAATGCAGAAACTCGCGCCATTCAGTTGAACGAAGTTTCCCGCCGGCAGGGCTAAATCGTCGGCCAATGGCTGAAAGATCAGGGTCGCACCGACCTGAAGATCATCGAAGTTGGCTGCGGCGCGGCGCGGCTTACGCCTTCGCTCACGCCATTTGGTACCGTGACCGGCACCGACCTGTCTGACGAACTCCTCGCAAAGGCTCAGGTCCGCCACCCGAACATCAGATTTGTCGCCGGAGATTTCATGGCCCTCGATTTTGGCAGCGATCCCTATGACGTGGCGGTGTCACTTGAAGTGCTATCGCACGTAGCCGACCTTGAGGCGTTCATTGCCAAGATTGCGAACCTTCTTAAACCCGGCGGCCATCTCAAGCTGGCAACACAGAACCGGCCTGTCCTTGAGCGCTACAATCGCATTCCGCCGCCTGCGCGCGGCCAGTTGCGTCGGTGGGTAGATGCGGAAGAACTCAGCGAACTGCTGCGCAGCCATTTCGATGTGCTCGAACTATATTCGGTCACGCCGCAGGCAAACCACGGGCTGATGCGCATCGCCGCCTCCCACAAGGTCAAATGCGGCCATCAGCCTTTTTCGCGGGGACCAGATTTCGAGATTTCCTGGAGCGTCGCGGGCTGGGCTGGGCATTGATGGCACTCGCTCGAAAGCGCTAAGCCGAATAAACCGCCACCCATCGGTGATCGATCGACCGGCTCCATCAGCGTGACCTGCGCTTGATGCAAGCCGTCGAACACCTTCACCTGATCATCGGAGTCCATCAGCTTGACGATTTCCGTCTTGGCCGGATGGAAGCGCTTCAGCATGCCTGCCGGCAACCCGGGTGCCGGAGATCGTCGGGCATTGACACGCCCAAGGCTTTAATCCGAAAATCGATTCCAAAGACAAAAATGGCCGGAGCGGCTGACGAGACTTGTGCTCAGGTAGTTCCCGGCGCATCGAGGGCCCATGACCGCACAGCTCGATCCCGTCATCGAAAAAATCATTCCGCTGCTGCCGCTGCGCGATCCCGCCACGATGACCCCGCAAAGTGCGCGCGACGCGCTCCGCGCGCTCGCCGCGGCGCGTGCGGCCATTCCGCCGCCGCAGGTCGGAAGCGCGGACGATATCAAAGTGAAGGGCGCGGCCGGGCCGCTTGCCGCGCGCGTCTACCGCGTCTCACGCGAAAAATCGCCGACCGTGGTATTTTTCCATGGCGGCGGCTGGGTCGCCGGCGATCTCGAAACCCATGACCGGCAGGCGCGCCTGCTCGCGATCGAGACCGGCGCCGTTGTCGTCTCCGTCGACTACCGGCGTCCACCGGAAACGCGTTTTCCCGGCGCGTTCGAGGACAGCTTTGCTGCCGTGCGCGACGTCTTCGCGCGTATCGCCGAGTTCGGTGGCGACAGCGCGCGCGTCGGAGTCGCCGGCGACAGCGCGGGCGGCAATCTGGCGGCAACCGTGGCGATCGCCTGCCGCGACGCTGGCATCACAATCGCCGCGCAGTTGCTCGTCTATCCCGTGACCGATGTCGCCGGAAACTTCGCGGACGCGCAGGAGAACGCACGCTTTCCCTCACGCGCGGAAAACGCCGAAGGCTATTTCCTGTCGCGCGCGGTGATGCAATGGTTCGCCGGCCATTATCTTGCCAACGCCGAGCACGGCTCGGACTGGCGCGTTTCGCCGTTGCGCGCCAAAAGCCTCGCAGGGCTCGCACCTGCGATCGTCTGCACGGCATGGTTCGACCCTTTGCGCGATGAGGGCAAGGCCTATGCCGACGCGCTTCAAGCCGCGGGCGTCGCGACCAAATACCATGCTGGCGCCGGCCTGATCCACGGCTATTTCGGCCTCGGCGATGCGTCTGAAACCGCGCGGCGCGAAGCGCAACGCGCGCGCGCCGATTTCAAGGCACTGCTCGAAGTTCCCCGCTAAGCTCTCGGCGGACATTTTTGAATTTCTGGAAGCGACCTGGCCGCTGCCCGAAGCGGCCAGGATATTGCTTATGGTCAAATCACTTCTCGACGGCGAACACCAAAACGACGCCGCCCTGCGGCACGTTACTCTCGATCAGCGCCCTACTTCGAAAGCGCGACGGGCTTGATCGAAAACGGACCGGGATCCTTCTCCTTGTTGTCGCCGATGATGTAGGACAACTTGCCTTCCGCGACCCACGCGGTATCGCCGACCTGCGTCACCGAGACGGGCTCGGCGAAGCCGTCCTTGATGGTCTCGATCGCCGCCTCGTCGCCCTTTATCGTGACCTTGTCGAGCTTGCCGTTGCCTTCGATCAACAACAGGCTGTCACCGAATGAGCGCATCGCGTCCGCATGGTCCAGCGGGCGAGATGTTTTCAGCGCGGTGATTGCACCGGCCTTGCCGTCCTTGACAGCTATCTTGAACAACGCGGCCGGGATGTACGTCGTGACGTAGAGATTGCCGTCTGAGCCGAATGCGATGCCATCGAGGCCTACGCCATCCTTTGCCGGCGCCAACATCGGATCGGTCGCCCAGACCTCGAGCGCGGTGCCACCCGGCTTCAAGCTGTACACATTGGGCGTGAACGAGTCGGAGATATAGGCGGTGCCGTCGGCGCCGACGGCGATGTCGTTGCAGAGGGATTTCGGATCGCTGAATGCAAAGCTGCCCTTCGGTGCGCCGCTGGCGAGATCGAAGATTTTCAGCCAGGCTCCCTTGGTGTCGCCGGGGCCGGGAACGCCAAAGCCGGTAATATCATTGGAGCAGACATACAGCATGCCGCTTTTCTCGTCGGCAAGCACGCCGAGCACCGAACGACTGCCGGCGGCGCCGGGCTTGATGAACTGCTCTGCTTTGCCGCCGGGCGCGGCTTTCACCACGCCGCCAAGGTTGAAGCTGCCCACATAGAGTGTGCCGTCCTTGGTAGCTGTCACGCTTTCCGGAAAACTTTTATCCGGGACGCCAACCGGCGCGGTCTCGGCACGCACAACGCCGCTAGCCGCGACGCCGAGCATGAGTACCAGTCCGGCCGTTCCGAGCGCACGCGCGCAACGGCCCTTGAGCAATTCTCCCTGTGCAAGCGAGCTTATAGCTACGCATTGTCTTTGATTCATGATTGAGATTCCTGATCGACATGAGGTGGATGAGGCAATGCCTCAGGGGCCGATCATCACCAGCCATCGGTTCGCTGCGTGCAGCG
>Ga0066789_10000108_pt1 | contig 24754 bp, 25 predicted proteins | sample OrgsoiDNA2013049_FD_70960 | JGI IMG/M metagenome (GOLD analysis project Ga0066789, IMG submission 70960) | Permafrost soil microbial communities from the Arctic, to analyse light accelerated degradation of dissolved organic matter (DOM) -... | ecosystem: Environmental > Terrestrial > Soil >...
AGAGCCTACCGCTCAGCCTGGAAGGAGGCAGGCCACGAGCGCGAGCCACGGGTGTCCGTCAGCCGCAGCATTGTCGCTGTTATGGACGATCGCGATCGCACCTACTTCGGCCATGGTGGAGAAGATGATGATCAGATCGGCTTTATTGACCCACAGACCCAGGCGATTTTCGGGCGCGGTTATGCTGCCGAGCCGGACGTTCTGATTGAGCAGCTGAAAAAGGACGAGGCCATCATTGAGGCCGACACGTTACTACTGACCGTCCCTAACCAACTCGGCGTTCCCTACAATGCCCATGTCATTGAATCGATTCTGACACACGTGGCTCCGGCTCTCGGGTGGCGCTGAGCCTGGCGGCCGCTTTGCGCCATGGGATCCGCAAAAGCGCCGAGCATTGTGCTACAGTTCGTTTGACGGGTCCGCGCGCTTATCACCGACCACACATTTTCCAGCATACTCACCTGAGAGGAGTCTGAGCTTGAGCGTTGCTTTCACCAAAGAGGACAGTGCCGAAACAGCGTCGGAGATTTTGCTGCCTGACCGCCCGGTTTCACCCCATCCGAACCTGGTGACGGAAGCAGGATTAAAGGCTCTGGAACTTCATCTCCACCAGGCTCGCGAGGCGTTTGAAACGGCGCAGAAGATCGAAGACGTCAATGAACGGCGGCGGCAAGCAGCAATCCCCTTGCGCGATGTGCGCTACTTCGCAGCCAGAGTTCGGTCGGCTCAGGTCATCGCCAATCCTGCGTCAACCGATACTGTCGCCTTTGGAAGCACAGTCACCTTCAGGCGCGATGATGGGCGCGTACAGAAATATCACATCGTGGGAGAGGACGAAGCGGACCCCAAGGCCGGTTCTATTTCCTTCGTATCCCCAGTGGCACGGTTGCTGATGGGCAAGGCTGTTGGGGATGTAGCCGGTACGTCCGGTCAAGAGCTTGAGATTGTTGCGATCTCGTAAGCACGCCCGCACCGGACGCAGCCGATGTTCGGAATGCCCGCTTTGCCGCCAGAAGCGGCCGCTCTATAACCGCTAACTCTGCAAGTGGCCGATTGCGAGGTCATTCGGTTGATCAAGGCGCGTGAAACAGAGATTTCGCCACTTCCCGCGTGCAATTTATGAAGGACTGGACCGCAGGGCCGAGAGTCCGGTTCTTCAAGAACACGATTTCGGCTGAAATCCGCGGGCCCAGCGATTTTAGCGGCAAAACCCTCAAGGCGGCTTGATGCGCGCTCAATGCCGCGACGGACGCCGGGAGAATTCCGACAAATTCTCCGCTCGCAATGAGCGACACCGTAAGCTGTATGGCTATGGTTTTGACCAGCGGCTTCGGTGGTGGAACGCCATTGGCTCGAAATATCTCGCCGATGAGTGCGCCCGGCGCGCTGTCATAGGGTGGCAAGACCCAATTGCCCTTGATGATGTCCGTGAGGGCAAGTCGGCGCTTTCGCGCCAATTCACTGTGCGCCCCCACAACAAAGACAAAGGGCTCATCGAACAAAACTTCGGAATGGAAGCCGTCCTGCTGTCCCGTGGCTCTCGTGATCAGCAGATCGATCTTGCGCTCACGTAACTGCTGGATCTGATGTCCACCCGGATTGGTCAACCTTACGTCCAGCTGCACGCCGGGATACTTCGCCGAAAACTTCCGCACGATTGGCGGCACCAGGCTGTGCAGAATTATGTCGGTGCATCCAAGCCTCACCTCGCCGGAGTTCGGATTGGACAAATGTTCGAGCGAGCGTATGCCTTGCTGCATCTCGTCGAAGACATTGATGCCGCAGCAAAGCAGCACTTCGCCATGGGCGGTGAGCTCGGCGCCCTGCGAGCCGCGATCGAACAATCGCACGCCGAGCGTACCTTCAATCTCGGATATCGCCTTGGAGACGGCGGGATGTGAAATCCTCAGCTTGGCGGCCGCCTTCGCCATGCTGCCGGTGTCGGCAATCGCCATCAGAATGTGAAGGTCGCGCAACTTGATGCGGCGGCCAATCCTGTCCGACCAGTCCATTGCGAACCTTAACCTGGAGGTTACGGGGATGTCGCAATTTTCGGTCTACCAGATAATGGCCGCGCCGACCAGAGTGAGGCGGTTCGATGATGAGCACCGGATAAACTCGCGGGAAGGGGACGATCCCATGATCACGAAGCGACGGTTCGTATCGTTGGCGTGCACCGGTGGCCTCGCCGCCATTTTCCCCGACGCGATCCGCACCGCCGCCGCAGAGGCCGCTTCACGGATGCTGGTAGGCTTCGGTGCCGGCGGCGCGATCGACGTGATAGCCCGGATGCTCGTTGAGGGAATGAAGGACTATGCACCTTCATTCATCGTCGACAATCGCCCTGGCGCCGGCGGCCGGCTCGCGCTCGGCGCGCTGAAGGGTGGTCCGAACGATGGCACGGCGATGATCCTGACGCCCGCATCGAACGTCGCCGTATTCCCCCATATCTACAAGTCGCTTGGATACGACGCCTTCAAGGATTTCGCTCCCGTTACCACGGTCTGCTCGTTTCCATTTCTGATTGCGGTCGGCCCGATGGTGCCGGTCGACGTCAAGACGCTGGCCGACTTCGTAACATGGTGCACGGCCAATCCCAGGCTGGCGACGTACGGCACCGCGGCGGCGGGATCGATGCTGCATTTCACCGGCGTGAGCCTGGCCAAGGCCGGCCGGTTCCAATTCGTGCATCTGCCCTATGGCGGCCCGGGCGGCATTCAGGACCTGATCGGCGGTCGGATTGCCGCGACGATCTATCCGATCGGCACGGCACTTCCGCATGTGCAGTCCGGCGCCATCCGGGCACTGGCGACAACCGGGGCGCTGCGATCTCCACGAATTGCCGAAGTGCCGACGGTCCGCGAGGCCGGATATCCGGCGCTGGAGGCCAATGAGTGGTTCGGCGTCTTCGTTCCGGCAAGCACGCCTGCCGGAACGGTGAACCGCCTCAGTGAAGCGATCCGCGCGGTGGTGAACACCGATGCCTTCAAAACGGCCTTGGACAAGCTTTCCATGGATCCCGCCGGCGAAACGCCGACGGAATTTGTGCAACTGATCAAATCCGATTTCGACCGTTGGGGAGCGATCGTGCAGGCCTCCGGCTTTACTCCAGAAGATTGAGGCGCGTCATGGACAACCCAACCGCCACGCGCTGGCACCGGACGCCGGACCAGATTCTCGGTCCCTACTTCCCAACCGGACACGTGCCCGCCCCACAAGTTGATCTGACGTCGGTCAAGGGTGTCGGAGGGCGCGCGCAGGGAGAAATAATCGAGGTCACCGGGAGGGTGCTCAATCTCAACGGCGAACCCGTTCGCGGTATTCCCATTACGGTCTGGCAGGCCAACAGCTTCGGCCGCTACGCACACGACAACGACCCGAATCCCGCACCGCTGGACTCCAACTTCGGCGGTTGCGTCGGCATTCGATCGGATGACGACGGCGGCTACCGGATCAAGACGGTAAAGCCCGGCGCCTATCCCGCAGGTCCCGACTGGATACGGCCGCCTCACATTCACTTCGAGGTTCACGGGCGGTTCGAGCGGCTGATCACTCAGATGTATTTTCCTGACGAGCCGCTCAATGCGAGCGACAGGGCGCTCAATGCCGCGCTACGTCCTGACCTGCTGATTGCAAAGCCGGTTCCATCGAAAGATGGCTCCCGCTATCGCGTCCTGAATTTCGATATTATTCTTACGCGGGGATAGACGTTCTTCGGTCGACGGGACCGAAGCCTGTCGCAGCCGCGTTGCGAATGACTGCTTTGCCATGACCGGACGTTCAGCCAACCCGAACCTTGGCCCGACGCCAGACATCGGTCCTACTTCCGCTCAGAGGACCAGGGAAAATTGATGAAGTTCTGACGAGTATCAAAGCAGATATTTCCATACATCCGGAGATATTGGGCGCGACGGGTCGGGTCGTTGTAGACCGCTGCAGGATCGGCCAGATCCGCTTCGTAGCCTGCGATATTATCCAGCTTGAGCGCCTTCGGCAGGATATCCATCGCCTGGGGGATGCTCTTTCCTTCCAGCCAATCCGCAGCATGCTGTCCCATCGCGTAGCTGAAGATCGGTGAAGCAAGGCTTACGCTTGCCTTGTAAGGACCACCTGCCTTGATCTCGTTCACCGCCGCGGGCTCCCCATCGATCCCGCCAAGAAACTGATCAGGTCGCGCCTTGCCTGCCTCGCGAAGGGCCGCGAGAGCACCAAGTACGACCGTATCGGCGCCGAGAACAACGTCGATGTCTGGATCCGCCAGCAAGATCGTACGCATCATCGCTGCTCCGCCCGCTTCGTCGACCGTAAGAGGCGAAATATCCGCGACGATCACGACGCCCGGCATCTCTTTTAGCGCGTCGCGCATTGCGACAAATCGCGGCGCCAGGAACTGAAGGCTATCGTGCGACAAAAGAACAACCTTGGCCCTTCCGTTGAGGCGGGTGCGGATGTACGCCGCCGCTTCGTCCCCCAGTACTTTTCCCGTCAGGTATTGCGGAGCATTCAGCACCGTTGTCGCAGGTGGCGGCACCACGGCGCCGACATAGGCTCCGGACCAGATGACTTGTTTGAGCACGGGACCTATCGAGGGCGGGTCGACCGGAGCGATAACAAGGGCTCCCACTTTCGCATTCAGGAATGCCCGCACCTGATCGACCATTTTTGTGGGATCGTTGTTGGCCTGGGCGACGCGATACTCCAGCCCGCGATCTCGGGCCGCTAAAGCCAGGCCTTGCGCTACGCCTTGCATGAACTTTCTCTCGTTGTCCTGCGAGAATGCCAGCACCCTTTCAAGCCCCGCTGGACGACCGCAGGCGCGGCCATTCGGGTCAAAAGGCGGAAGGACGGTGGGTCTCGTGATGCCGGCTGGCCCTTCCTGGGCAGCCAGCGGACAAAACTGAAACACACTCGCGAGGATCGAAAAGGCAAGCACGGAGGCCCTGGTAGCTTTGGCGCTAGACACAATCGGGTGAATCTTTGGGGCTTTCACGATGCAATCACTCGATGTCAGCAGGACAGGCAAAGGCGAGCCGTGCACCACAGCCGGGATGACGAACGACGTATTCCACATCCGCGCCGATCGTGCGAGCCATCGCGTTCACGATCCTCGTGCCGAGGCCAGTCCCCTTCGGCGGCGCCCCAGCGCTGCGACCTATTCCATCATCTTCGACGACCAGTTCCGCTTGGCTCGCGGAGAGGCGCTTCAAACGGACCCGGACTTCACCGGAGCTATCTGGATAGGCGTACTTGAACGCATTGGTCACCAGCTCGGTGACAATCACGCCCAAGTTGACGCTTGTGTCCGGCTTGAGCTTGAGCGCGTCGAGGTCGTACCGAAGCGAAGCGCCATGGCCCTCGTCCCGCATGGCCGTCTCGACGTTATTGAGCAGGCTTGAAAGATATTCATCGAAGTCCACGAAACGCGCGTCGCCTGAGCTGTAAAGACGCTTATGGACCGACGCGATCGCATCGATGCGCGCTTGCGTTTCCTTCAGTGCCTCCTGCGCCACCTTATCCTTCATGGTTCTGGACTGAAGACTGACGAGCGATGACACCATGGCCAGGCTGTTGGCAACCCGATGATTGACCTCCGCAAGCAGAACCTCGGCCTTGTCGCGGGCTTGGGCAAGATCGACGGTACGATCCTTGACGCGCTGCTCCAAGGTCGCATTCAGCAATTGTACCTGGTCACGGGTCTGAGCGATCTCGCGCGTATAACGGTAGATAGTGAGAATGACCCCGCTCACGACCACTATGATGACCAGACCTCCAATCAAGGACACCCATCGCAGCCAGGCGGCATTCAGCCTTTGCTGCGCAAGACCGCTGGTCAGTCGCTCGTCGGTCGTCCGGATGATGCTGGACAGGAATACGTTGGCTTCGTCCATCAGGGCCTTGCCGCGATTGCCGCCGAACACTGCCAACGCCTCTGCGTCGTGAAGCTCTCGCTTCAGCGCAATCGTCCGATCCATATCTTCCACCTTTTCGGCCACAACCTGGGATAGCCTCTCCATGAGGCGTGCAGTTTGCGGTAACGCGGAGAGAGACGATTTCAAGCGCTCGAGCTGGGAGACGGCATGCGTCTTGGCGCTGTCGTAGGGTGCCAGGTAAATTTCGTTGCCACCGACGAGATATCCGCGTTGGCTGGATTCCGCGCTCTGCAGCGCAACACGCAATTCGACGGCTGCAATGCGGGTATTCTGAGCGCTGGTGGCGTCCTCCGCGTAAATTTGCGCTTTTTCCCCGAGCCACACAGTGGTCGCGACGATTCCGACGAGCGCAAGCAGACCGACGGTCAGCAAAACGATCGTCAGATTGATCACCAAACGACTGGAAATAGGCATACGGGTTTAAAAACCTGGTCCCTAGCGATGAACCTAACAGAAAACTGGCCGAAGCCTAGCCCGGGTTCGAGAGGACGCGTTTGAAGGAACTCCGCTGACCTGACTTGGATAGTCATCCATCGCCGGTGGGTGCCCTTTTCGCGTTGAAAACGGAACCGGAATTCAAGCGGCTGCAGATTGCACGCCAAATTCGGTTAGACAAGCTTTACCGCGTCCGCTCCTTGCAACCCACCCGGGTGCCCTCAAAGACACGGAGCCGGACGAAATCGAGCCCGAATTGCCGCGCCGTGGCCTCGACGCCGAAACTGACATCCGCCATGCCGCTGGCGACATAGGCGTCGCCCTTTCACGATGCGATCACAAGCTTTTTATTCCTTCGTGACCGCCGGCGGGGGTGCAAATTGGCTTGGCGCCCCGATTTCTAGGCGGGGCGTCGGCTTTGCATGATGATCGACATCCCATAGCTGACGCGCTCCGCAATTTAGGTTTGGTGCGAAGATGGGCGAAGTCATTCGATTTATTCCAAAGTCTGAGCTCGAGCGGGTCCGTTTAGTCCGGGAAGCCCGCGCCATATACGAGAGCATATTCCCGCCGGCTGTACCGATCGGCGAAGAGCAGGATTTCAAGCAATAAGTCTTCAGGCATCCACCAAAGGATGCCGCGTTGGAAGGTTTAGGTCTATTCAGGCCTGGCAATCTGACGGTAGAGATCCGCATAGTGGCGTGCGCGATTGTGCCACGACACATCGACGGTCATGCCATTCCTCTGAATCCCTTGCCAGACAAGCTTGTTGTGAAACAGCCCCTCGGCCCGGCGAATGGCGTCAGCGAGATTTTCGCTGGTGACCGGCCCGAACTGAATTCCAGTCGCTGCAGCTGCGGCAATGCTGATCTCATCGGCGTCGATAACGGTGTCCGCCAGTCCGCCAACGCGCGATACGATGGGAATGGCGCCGTAGCGCAAGGCGCACAGCTGCGTCAGTCCGCATGGCTCGAAACGCGACGGTACCACGAGCGCATCTGAACCGGCCTGAATGAGATGAGCCAGGTTCTCATCATAGCCGATCAAAACGCCGATCCGATCCGGATGGGATTTGGCGGCCGCGCTGCAGCGCGCCTCCAGGTCCCGATCGCCATTTCCCAGCAGAACCAGCTGCATGCCTTCACCCAGAACGAGTGGCAGAGTTTCAAGCAGCAGGTCGAGCCCCTTCTGCCAGGACAGGCGGCTGATAACTCCGAGCAAGAATGCATCGGGTGCGAGGGGAAGGTCGAAACGCCGTTGCAACGCGGTTTTGTTGGCCGCGCGGTCGGCAATTGTATCTACGCCGAACGGGGACGCGATGCGCGGATCGGTCGCGGGATTCCAGACGGATGTGTCGATACCGTTGAGGATTCCGCTCAACACATTTGATCGCGCGCGCAGCAGTCCATCGAGCCCCATGCCTGCATCAGGCTGTTGAATTTCGACCGCATAGGTCGGCGAAACCGTGGTGATGCGGTCGGCAAATTGCAGTCCGGCCTTCAGGAAGCCGATCCCGCCATAATATTCTATTCCGTCAATTGCGAACGATTCGGGCGGTAGCCCGATTTCGCTCAACACCTCGCGCGCGAATTTTCCCTGATAGGCGAGATTGTGAACCGTCATGATCGTGGCCGGCCGCGGCCGCTCGCCGTAGTGCAGGAAGGCGTGGGTCAGCCCAGCCTGCCAATCGTGCGCGTGCACGACATGAGGCACGAATGCCGGGATCGCGCCCTGGCCAATTTCGGCAGCGGTTCGCGCCAGCGCCGCGAAACGAATGGCGTTATCGGGCCAGTCGGCGCCGCCGGGCGCAACATAGGGGTTTCCGGGACGCGCGAACAGATGCGGCGCGTCCAGTATGAACAAGTCAAGCCCGGCAGCGGAGCTGCTCAGCACACGCGCCGGCCCGCCATAAAAATCCCGGAAGCGAACGACTTCATCCGCCGCTTCCAGCTCGTTCAGCACATCCGGATATCCCGGCACCACCGTGCGCGCCTCGATGCCTTCCAGCTTCAAAGCCTTCGGCAGCGCGCCGGTCACGTCGGCAAGACCGCCAGTCTTGATAAGAGGATAGATCTCTGAAGCAACCGAAAGCACGCGAACGGCATTCATGCCGACAGCCTGTCAATCATCGGCTGCGTAATCAGGCTGATTCCCTGCTCGGTGCGGCGAAATCGTTCGGCATCGCGTTCGGGATCTTCGCCCACGACCAGTCCTTCCGGAATCCGCACACCCCGGTCGATCACAACGTTCTTCAATCGCGAACTGCGGGCCACTTCGACATACGGCAAGATCACCGCATTTTCGATTTTCGCAAAAGAATGAACATGCACGCCGGTAAACAACAGCGAACGCCGTATCGCCGCACCGGAAATGATGCATCCGCCGGAGACAAGCGAAGTCACCGCCTCGCCGCGCCGGCCACCCCGATCGTGAACGAACTTCGCAGGTGGCGTGATTTCGGCGTGGGTCCAGATCGGCCAGGAGCGGTCGTAGAGGTCGAGTTCAGGCAAGATATCGGTGAGATCAATATTCGACGCCCAATAGGCATCCAGCGTTCCGACGTCCCGCCAATAGCTGAGTTGGCTGTGAGACCTTACGCACGAGCGACTGAAATGATGCGCCACGGCGCGCCCATGTTTGACGATATGGGGGATGATATCCTTGCCGAAGTCATGACCCGAATTCGGATCCTCCGCGTCACGTCGAAGCTCTTCAAACAGGAATTCCGAACTGAAGACGTAGATTCCCATGCTTGCGAGCGCTTTGTCGGGCTTTCCCGGCATGGCCGGCGGATCGGCTGGCTTCTCCAGAAACGATTTGATGAGGTCGGCATCGTCAATGTGCATGACCCCAAAGCCACTGGCCTCGCTGCGTGGCACCTCCAGGCAACCAACCGTCACGTCCGCGCCCTGCTCGACGTGCTGTTGCAGCATGAGCTCATAATCCATCTTGTAGATGTGATCGCCGGCGAGCAGCACGATAAATTTGGCGTTGTGAGGCTCGATGATGTCGATGTTCTGGTAAACCGCGTCCGCCGTCCCGAGATACCAGTTCGTCTCGGAAATGCGCTGGCTGGCCGGCAAAATATCGAAACTTTCGTTGCGTTCGGGGCGAAAGAAATTCCAGCCCATCTGCAAATGGCGGATGAGGCTATGTGCCTTGTATTGAGTGGCGACGGCGATGCGGCGGATGCCCGAGTTCATGGCGTTGGACAGGGCAAAATCGATAATGCGCGATTTGCCGCCAAAATAGACGGCCGGCTTGGCGCGTCGATCGGTCAATTCCAAAAGCCGTGAGCCCCGTCCGCCGGCGAGAACGAAGGCAATGGCATGACGCGCGAGAGGCTCGTTTCCAACTGGCCGCATGGGCATCCTCCTCCCAGGAGAATATCGATTTTCAGATTTTTTAGCGCATTTCGCAAACCATTGTTCAATCTTAGATGCATTTCCAGGGAACAGGCTAGTGCGGGAACCGTCAATTCCTCGAAAAGCTTGCAAAGCCTGATCGACCGGCGTTGCTCCAAGCCATGAGGATCATAGTCTCAAACGGGCGTCCGCTTTCCGCCAGCCGCGCGGAGCGAACATGCTGCGGCGCGTGCCGCGATGCACGATGCCGGTGGCCCGGGACGACTTCCACCGCGGCTCGCATCGGTTGCGCCGCTTTGCTGCAATCGCTGCGATTGCTCCCGAGGCCGCTGCGATTGTTGGCATTTGCACATGCGGCACCTATAGTTTGTTCGATCAAAGGCATTCAAGAACAAGGATCCATGCGGGTTTCAATCATCACCGGAGGCGGGATCGGGATCGGAGCCGCGGTCGCGCGCCGGCTGGCGGCCCGGGACGAGTGCCTGATGTTGCATGGACAGGGGGCCGACACGGCAGGGCTCGAGCGCCTGAAAGCGGTCGCCGCGGACTGTGAGCGCGCCGGCGCCAGGGCCGCGTGGTGCGCCGGCGACCTGGCAGATGCCGGAACGGCGACCGCGCTGGTTCGCGCGGCGCGCGACGCGTTCGGCAGCGTCGACGCGATCGTCCACGCAGCGGGGTTTGCGGATCGGCGCGGTTTCGCGCAGTTGCCGCGCGCGGGGCTCGAGCGATCGTTCGCGGTGATGGCCGCCGCGTTCCACGAGCTGGTGAGTGCTGCGTTGCCTGATCTGACGCGTGGGCCGCAAGGCCGTGTCGTCGCCATCAGCAGTTTCGTTGCCCATCGGTTTACGCCCGAGGCGACATTTCCGGCGTCGGCGGCGGCCAAGGCCGCGCTTGAGGCGCTGGTCCGCTGTCTTGCGATCGAACTCGCAAGCTCAGGCGCGACGGCCAATGTCGTCATGCCCGGCTATACGCGCAAGGATGCCGGGCGAATGGGGGCGTTGGACGCGCAGAGCTGGCAATCGGCCGCCAGGGCCAATCCGCTGGCAAAATTGGCCGAACCCGGCCAGGTGGCGGCAACGGTCGCCTTTCTGTTGTCGCCGGAGGCGGGACACATGACGGGGGCGGTGTTGCCGGTCGATGGCGGCCTGACTCTGATGTAGGGTTTTGTGGTGGGGGCGATGACGGATAGCGTGACAGGTCAAACAGCTGACGTCATCGTGCTGGGCGCAGGCATCGTCGGCGTATCGGCGGCCATTGCGGTGCGGCAGCGGGGCCTGTCCGTCGTCCTTGTCGACCGGCGCGAGCCCGGCAGCGAAACCTCCTATGGCAACGCCGGTATTCTCTCCAGCGGCTCGATATCGCCGCTCAACAATCCATCGCTCTGGAACGCGCTGCCGAAATACCTGACTAACCGGCACCCGGCGCTGCGTTGGGATCCGGCCTGGTCGGTTCGGAACGCGGGATGGCTCGTCCGGTTTCTGGCCAATGCGACGCCTTCGCACACCAGGCCGCGGGCGGCTGCCCTGCACGGCCTGATCGCCGCATCCTTGAAGCTGCACAGGGAATGGATCGTCAGTGCGAATGCGGCGCACCGCATCCGTGAGACGGGCTGGCTGAAAGCATGGCGCAGCGACGCGGTGGCCGCGGCAAAGACAGAGCAGGCCTTGCTGGCCGAATTCGGCATCCGCAGCGAGCTGCTCGATCGCCAGGCCATTTCCGCGCTCGAACCGAACATCCTGCCTGCCTACAAGATCGGACTGCTGCACAGCGAGACGGCGTCAGTCGATTCACCGGGCGCCGTGGTCAAGTCCTATGCGCAGATGTTTCTCGGCGCCGGTGGCCGGATCCGTCGGTCGGACATCAAATCCATCGCGCCGGAAGGCGAGGGCTGGCGCGTGGTGCTCCCAGCTGGCGCGCTCAGGGCGCGCCACATCGTGGTCGCGCTGGGTCCGTGGTCCGCCGACCTGTTGCGACCGCTCGGCTATCGCGTTCCCCTGGCGTTTGAACGCGGCTATCATCAAGAGTTCAAGCCGAATGCCGCGCGTTCCCTGCTGCGCCCGATCCACGACGCTGAAGGCGCGTTCCTCATGACGCCGATGGAGCAGGGCATTCGCGTCACCAGCGGCGTCGAACTGACCTCGCGCGACGCGCCCTCGTCGTTTGCCCAACTCGAGGCGGTGGTGCCGGCCGCGCGAAGCATTGTCGAATTTGGCGAGGCGGTCGGCGAACCCTGGCGCGGGGCGCGGCCGACGCTGCCCGACAGCCTGCCGATGATCGGACCCGCGCCACGGCATTCCGGTCTCTGGCTGTGTTTCGGTCACCAGCACATCGGCTTCACGACAGGCCCCGCAACGGGAGTTGCGATCGCCGCGATGATCGCGGGAAGCGAGCCACCCTTCAACGCCGCGCCGTTTTCGTCGGGCCGCTACTTGTGATGGCCGGCCAACGGCAAACAAGAGGGGCGCAGTAGGCGGGAGCAGACATGCCCTACGTTTGGGACTTCGCGATCCTCGGCAAATACAGCCATCTGTTCTGGCTTGGGCTCGGCTGGACCATCGCCTACACGATCGCCACCGTCCTGCTTGGAACCGTGCTCGGCCTGGTCGTCGGCATCCTTCGCCTGAGGCGCTGGCCCGTGATCGACTGGCTTCTGCTCGCCTACATCGAACTGTTCCGCTGCACGCCGCTCTTGGTTCAGATCATCTGGTTCTATTACGCTTTGCCGGTCGTCATCGGGGTCAACATCCCGGCACACGTCGCCGCCATCAGCGTGCTCTCGCTCTATGGCGGAGCGTTTTATGCCGAAATCGTCCGCGGCAGCATCGAGAGCGTGCAGCGCGGACAATGGGACGCGGCGCGGGCTTTGGGACTGCGGCCATGGCGTGTGCTGCGGTTCGTGATCCTGCCGCAGGCGCTCAAGCCGATGTTGGCGCCCTATGTCAACCAGTCGGTGACACAGTTGAAGAACACGTCGCTGGTGTCCGTCATTGCCGTTCCGGACCTCGTCTACAACGCGACGCTGATCAACGCCGAGACCTATCGGCCGCTGGAGGTGTATACCATCGTGGCCCTGATCTACTTCGCGATCCTGTTCCCGGCCACGCTCGTCGCGCGCAGGTTCGAGCGTGGCCTGACCTATGACAAGGCGTGACCGGTGCGAAAAACCGCGTCAGATATTGCCGTATCACAGTCACGGAGAATACGGACCTCATTCGGCGAGAGTAAATTTACTGTTTCCAACCATGCGCCGTCCAACCCTCATGGTGAGGAGGCGCGCTCGCGCCGTCTCGAACCATGAGGCCGCAAGCTGGAGCCCGTCGCCATCCTTCGAGACGCGGCAAAGACGCCGCTCCTCAGGAAGGGGTCCGAGATAGCTTCACAGTCCCTCAGATATTGAGTTCGACCGGCACGTCTTCCGGCTTCACGCTCGCGAGCGACAGCCCCTTGACGAACCATTCGCGCATCTGCCCGATGCCGCGGTTGTAGTCGACCCATACCGACAGGAAATCGCGCCAGCGCTTGTCGGGCTCGCGCCGGACGGCCATGCTGCTGGGTATCGCGACGGCAGGGGTTTGCAGGATCTTGTAAGTGCCAAGGTTCGGGTTCTTGGCAATGGCCGTCAGACCAAGCACCAATGCATTCACCACGCAATCGACCCGGCCCGACGACATCTCGAGCATCACCTCATCGCGTGACTTGAGCGACTTGATGGTCGCATTGGGCGCGAAACGGCGCGCAACAGCCTCGTTGGCGGAACCGACGTCGACCGCGATGTTGACTTCGGGCTTGTTGATGTCGGCCCAGCTTCGGGCTTCAAGTCCCTTCCTGAGCATGGCGCCAAACGGATGCGGAAATACGGTCGCACAAAAATCCACCACCAGCGCCCGCTGCGGGGTCGGATTGAGGGCAAAGCCGAGGTCGATCTTGTTCGATTGCAGGTCGAGTATCGAATTTCCGTAAGTCGACTCGGTAAATTCAAGTTTGACGTCGAGAAGCTTCGCGATATCGTTGGCCATCTCGATCGAGAAGCCGGACCAGTTGCCGGTAGCAAGGTCCTTGTTGAAGTAGGGCAGTTCGCCCGGCAGCACCGCGATGCGGAGCACCTTGCTGGCGCGGATGCGATCGAGCGTGTTGTCCGGGGTTGCCTGTGCCGATGCCGGGCTCGGCGCGGCGGCGAGCGCTGCGCCGCTGCCGATGGCAAGGGCGTAGCGCAGCGCTTCTCGGCGATCTTGCGAAATCTCGTTGTCCTCGGACTGGGTCACGGGGGCCTCCTGCGCCAATTCGGCAGAGCCTAGCGCGCGTATCGCGACGCAGCAATAGCATGAGGGTTGTCGCGGTCGCCTATGCGTGGATCACTGAATCGCGGTTCTTGTTTCGGCCATCTGCAGGGGCTCTGGTACCCACTGTGAGAGATAGGTGAGTCGCTTGTAGCCCATGCTTCGAGACGCTCGCGTGGCTCGCTCCTCAGCATGAGGTTGTTGTGATTCAACAAGTTAAACCTCATCCTGAGGAGGCCGCGAAGTGGCCGTCTCGAAGGATGGGCCGCAATACAGGTTTGTGATTCCGGGTACTAATCCGAATCCTCACGGACGTCTCGGGCCAAGTCCACCGAGTCGATAATGCACCACCGAGGCTGCGCGCCGCCGGTCATCGCGTGATCGGTCTGGACGTCGCGCCCGGCGCCGACGCCAGCGTCATCGGCTCGGTGGCGGACAAAACGGTGGTGGAGCGCTTGTTCTCCGACCATGGAGTTGATGCAGTCGTGCATGCTGGCGCTCTCCACAAGCCCGATATTGCGCACGACCCTCCCAGCACTTCATCGACGTCAACGTGACCGGCACGCTTAACCCGGTCACGTCCCGCATATGTCTCGCCGGTTGCGAGCCCCAGATTGCTCCGATTGTTATTGACCAAAGCAATGCTTGACATCTGCGCCTCGGCACCCAATGTTTCCTGCGCAAACCTTATGACCGTCAGGCTTGAATAATAGGCCTGTCCGGCACCATCCAACATGAAAGACGTCGCCATGACCCAGACCTATCCCGCAGACCGGACCGGCCTCCTCATCGTCGATCCTTACAACGACTTCATGAGCGAAGGCGGAAAGCTCTACGACGCGATCAAGCCCACGGCCGATGCATCCGGCATGTTCGGCAATCTTCGCAAGATCATGCCCGCGGCACGTGCCGCCGGCATCCAGGTGTTCATCGTGCCGCATCATCGTTCGCACGAAGGCGATTTCGACGGATGGCAGCACATCAACATGTTCCAGCAGGCGGTCATGCCGTCGAAGGCCTTCGCGGTCGGCACCTGGGGCGGCGAGTTCAACCCGGAGTTCGGTCCCCAAAAGGGTGACGTCGTTATCAAGGAGCACTGGGCGCAGAGCGGTTTCGCCAACACCGATCTCGACGCCCAGCTCAAGCAGCACGGTATCCAGAAGATCATTCTCGTCGGCCTGGTCGCCAACAGCTGCATCGAATCCACCGGACGCTACGGCATGGAGCTCGGCTACCACGTCACCTTGGTGAAGGACGCGACGGCGGCCTTCAGCCCCGAAGGCGGCGGCGACCAATGCGACCATGTTCGCGCATGCGATCTTGTCGACGAGCGAATTGCTGAATCAGCTTCCCGCTGCGTAAGTACCGCTGCCGGTCGAGCTCGAAGCTCAATCCGAAGCGCCGCGTCGTTGCACGCCGCGCTGGCTTCCTCCGGCGAACTGCCCGATGACCTCCCGCAGGATCTCTTCCGAAAGCGCTTCGTCGTCGACCGCCCGCGCGAGGGCAAGAGCGCCGACCAGGGAAGCGGTCATGCGGATGGCGTCACGCCGGGCATCGGCTGCAGCGGGCCAGGGAAAGTGCGACACCAGTTTGTCGATGAAGCTGCGCACGTAGCGGGTCATCGCCGGCCGCGCGATCGGCTCGCGCGCGATTTCGGGCGCGAGCGAGGGCATGAGGCAGGCCCGGCCCGGATCGTCCCGCGCAGCGAGACTCAGATATTCCGAAACGAACCCACGCTTCCCCGCCGCGGTCGGCTCGGCCGCATCGAGCTGTTTGACCGCAAGCGCGCATACATGGGCGATGCACTCGGCGATCAGGGACTGCTTGGAGTCGAAATGATTGTAGAACGACCCGTGGGTGAGGCCGGCAGCCTTCATCAGGAGGCCGACCGAAACGCCCGACAGGCCACGTTCACGAAACAGCCGGGACGCCTCGCGCAGAATCCTTTCGTGTTTTTCAGCGGTCTTAGCCGCCGGGTACCTCACCATCCGAAACTCTCCACGGTCAATCCAGGCCTCATCGACGTCGTATTCGGCGACGCTCGCCGCCGCCCGCGCGATATCTGACGATCACCATGCTCAAAGAGACCAGGCACGTCCATCCGAGGCAGCCTTGGCAGCACGAACAGACCGTAGGATGGGCGGGGCGAAGCGATACCCGTCGCGCCACCATGATATAATGCGGCATGGCCGACGATCGCCGCAACGTCGTTGCCTGGGACAGCTTCCCTTTATCGTCAATCCGGCGCCAAGGCGATGGGATTTCGCAAGCGCTCAAGCCATCCTGCGGGCTGCGTGCCTCGTGATGAGGGTGAAGCCTGGGCGCGTAAGCCGAAAGAAGTAGGGGTCCACATGACTGCCGTCCGCTACGACGGCACGGTTCATGAGTTCGTGCTCCTCAACGCGGCTTCAGCACATGCCGTCTACGGAGAGCGCGATCCAGCTCGCGAGCGCATCCGAAATCACAAGCGATCTGAGCGGCGGCAGCGGTATGGTGGTGAGGAATATCGTGCCGGGAATTCCCCTGCCGTATTCAATAATCGACCAAATTGTGCTTTCGCATCTCGGCGAGACGCGCCCTGCAGAACTCGTGATAAATCAGCGTGAGCAATGCCGCCATGACCGAACTCCGTTGTTTGATCGGTGCGGAAAGCTTGATTGGCAATTGTTTCGGGGCAGCTTCGCGGGCTGCCGAAAATGGCTTCTTCAACGGCGAAAATTGTTTCGTTCAGAACACGTTAAAGAAATCAGTTCACGGGTTCGTGGAGATCCACCGCAGGTTGGCCGGGACCCTCGCGCCGCGCCAAACCGACGCGATCGACCGAAAGCGGGCATTAGCTTTCCGGTATCCCGGTCACGCGCATCCCCTGAATGACGCGCCTGCTTGCGACACGGAAATTCGCATCGCCGGTAATTGGAAAAACTTTGAAGCGACGAATCGTGAAAGCCGGATCAAGGGCGAGTCCCGCTTTCGCAGCAGTTCGTGCCTCGTCCGACTCGCCGAGAAATGAAAGTGCGGCGGCGAGATAGAAATGTGCCAGGGGATAATTTGGGTTCGCCTTTAAACATCGACGTAACCACACAACTGCTTCGGCGTCGGCATCGAGGTGCAGTTTGGCCAGGCCCACATAACTCATCCACCGATGCACACTTTCATCGCGAGGCGACAGGCGCAACGCTTCCCGGACATGGACCTCGGTTTCCGCGGCGCGACCGACAAATAATTTGGCGGCACCAAGAGTACCATGCGCATCAGCCAGATTGCGGTTCAAGGCCAGCGCGTGCTCGCATTCGGCAATGCCTTGCTCCACGCGGTTCGAAGTCAATTGGACGATACCTAGAAACGTCGTCTTGCGCAGCCTCCAGGGCAGGGTCCTTGCCCGATTGAGAATCTCGCCAGCTCGAAAAGCTGTCGCTGGTCATTACAATCAAGTCAACCGCGTGCAGCTGATCGTGAATTTCCGCGATGACCGGAACAAAGGAATCGTCGACAAATACTTCGCCCGGGCGTCGTTGATGACGAACGCTATTTCAGCCGCGGCCAGCCGGTAGAACCGCGCCAGCCTTTGTCGCACCAAAATAGATCTCGAAGAATGAATCGCAGTTCTTGTCGAGAACGGCGACGCGATCGCGATGCCCGATACCGCGCGCGATCAAGCCGTTCGCGACGCGATTGGAGAAATCGTCCAGCTCGCGATAGGTCGTCTGCCTATCCCCGAAGCTGAGGGCCACCGCGTCCGGAGTGTGGCGGGACCGGTAACGTGGAATATCCGCGATACATCGCATAGCGTTTAGAAAGGGCCTCTCCGAGTTCGGCAGTTTCATTGGTAGTTCCCGGGGCTGACTGGGTTAAGGGGAGTGCGGTCGATAAGCGAGATTGAGGGGCTGCTAGTCACGCGTGGCGGCCGAACCGCCGCCACGCCACAACGGTTGACAGCCTGCAGACGACTGCCGGTCAACGGGTCTTTTCGAGGAAGGATCGCACGTCGGCCGCGAAACGATCCGGATACTGAAAAAGGAATCCGTGGCTGCTATCGGGGTAGATCGCCAATTCCGCGCCCGGAATCTCACGCGCAAGAACCACCGAGTCGATGGCCGGGAAGACGGGATCGCGATCGCCGTTTGCGACCAGCGTGGGAGCTTTGATTTCCTTCAGCCTTTGATACCAGCTGCCTTCGTTCTTGAAATAGCCGCGCATCGCGGCACTTTGCGCGGTTCGCGCCTCCGGGGTCGACTTCATTTCGGTCGCCGGCCGTCGCTTTGACGTCCGCGCCAGCGACGAATGACCCGCTCTTAACCCGCTTTCGCTGGGCGAAAAAAACAGCAGGAGAATATCGTCGTCCGTGTAGGTGGGCTTCGTGGCCGTCGAACCCCAGTTGCGGTTCTCCAGGGATACGACGATTTCGGGCGATCCGCCGGGCGGGAGGGTGCCGGTCAGAACCAGGTTTCGAACGAGTTCAGGATACTTGATTGCCAGGATAGGCGCGGTCATCCCACCCATCGACCATCCCAGCACGTCGACTTTCCGCAGGCCAAGCGCCTTGATCAGCGCGGCCGTGGTGTCGGCTGCGCCCTCGAGTGTTGGTTGGACGCTGCCTCCGCTCTTGCCAACGCCGGCATTGTCAAACAGGATGACGCGACGGGTGGACGCCAGCGCGTCGAGGAGGCCCGGATCCCAATCGTCCATGCTTGCACGATACCGCTGCAAGAAGATGATCGGGTCGCCCTGACCGAAGGAGCGATAAGCGATGCGTACACCTTCGACATCGATAAATTGCGTGCCTGCCTTCTCCGCCAGGCCCGCGTGGTTCTTTTGCGCATGCACCGAAGCGATCATCAGGGCGAGCAGCCCAATCATGGTTCCGGTTTTTTTGAGCAAGTTCATATGAGACTCCTCCATGTGGGTTTGCCGGGAAAGATTGCTTTCGTCCGTTGGCCCTCGGCATCGAAAGAGCGCGGAGCGCACGGCGCCACCACCGCGAATGTGGACGGGCGGCGGAAGCGAATGGCGGTCGACGCTATAATAATTATAGTCATCATCAATAAGCGTGTCGCTTGGACGACCGCTGACGTCAACCGGTGTCAGCCAGCGATGTTCGGGGCGAATACCGGAGCTCGACGAACGGCCGCCGGATTACGGAATCAAGGCTTCCGCGGCGATCGTTGATGATTTGCGCGTCTGCGCATGCAAAGGCGGTGGCCGCGCGCATCCATCGGCATGCGGAACAAGTCCTGGAGAGTCCGGAAACTGGTTAAGCTTTTCGCGAGGGAACCTTGCTCACGGCCGGCGCTCGTCTTTTCTTTGCCGTGGGACGGTCGGCGACGGACGGGGCCTTCATATCGGCCACCTTCTTGAGGCAGGCGCGGAGATTGACGTCAAGAATCTCCTGGGAAAGCCCGTCCTGCGAAGGGGCTGCGCAAGATAACACCAGCGCCCCGACGGTTGTCGCGAGCATGTTGATCGCCAAATCGCGTTGCGCCTTGGTGCGCGACGCTTCGCCGAGCAGGCTCATGTATTCCTCGATCATGCCCTCGATGCCGTCGGCGAATATCCTCTTGATCCGATCGGGCCGGCGGGCGGAATCGCCCGAGAGCGCCGAGGCGGGACATCCGCGCCGCCTGCTGGCGCGGTGAGCCGGCGAGAGATAGTTCGTCAATACCTCGTGGATGCCCTTGCCCGCTCGAAAATTTTGCAGCTGGCGGAACGCACTTTTGGTGGCCTCGCCTATCAGCTCATCCTTGGAGTCAAAATGATTGTAGAAACCACCGTGGGTGAAACCCGCGCCCATCATCAGGTCCACAAGGCCAATACCGTCGAAGCCGTGCTCGCGAAACAGGTCGGCGGCAGCCTTTATCATCTGCTCCCGGTTCTTCCTGGTTTGCTCCTTGGTGATCCGCATTTCGTCTTCCGATATGGTCCTGCTCTCGGCAGCGATCGCCGAACTTGCGGATGAATCGGCCACTTTGCAAGGCCGCTCGGCCGATAGACGGTAAATAGCCAGCGTCCTGCAGAAGTCAAGGAAGGCGCCGTTCCGGAAAATCCGCCATGGCGTCTTGAAATGATGGTCATCATCATTATTATGGTCGATGCGTGTTAGTGCGCAAATGCGTCTGGACCTGCGGTCGGCGCATCAGTCCGTTACGCCGCTGAGAGGAATAACCATGCCGACGCTGTTCGATCCGCTAAAACTGGGTGATCTCACTCTTCCAAATCGCATCATTATGGCGCCGCTGACACGCCTGCGCGCCGGGGAAACGCACATCCCCAATGAGCTTATGATCGAATACTATCGCCAGCGTTCCACCGCCGGTCTTGTCATCTCGGAGGGAGTGCCTGTCTCGGAACAGGCGATCGGTTATCAAGGTGTGCCCGGGATTTGGAGTGAGGAGCAGGCCGCCGGATGGAAAGCGATAACGCAGGTAGTCAAGCGGGCCGGTGGCCGGATCTTTATGCAGATCTGGCATGCCGGCCGGATTTCCGACCCGATCTTCCACCAGGGCCGGAGCCCGGTCGGTCCAAGTCCAATTGCCGCCAATGGCCATGTGAGCCTGCTCCGCCCCGAACGTCCATTCGTCGCGCCCCGCGCCTTGACCGAGCTCGAAGTCGAAGATGTCGTGGAATCGTTTCGGCGGGCCGCGGAGTTCGCGCAGGCCGCCGGCTTTGATGGCGTGGAGCTTCATGGCGCCAACGGCTACCTGCTCGACCAATTTCTGCAGGACGGCTCCAGCCAGCGCACCGACCGCTATGGCGGTCCGATCGAGAACCGCGGCCGCCTTCTGCTGGAGGCGACCGACGCCGCAATCTCGGTGTGGGGCCCGGATCGGGTTGGCGTGCATCTGGCGCCCAGAGCCGATCTTCATTCAATGGGCGACTCGGATCGCATGGCGACCTTTAGCCATGTCGCGCGCGAACTCGGTCGCCGGCGCATTGCATTTATCTGCGCGCGGGAGCGAGTGGCGGCGGACAGTATCAGCCCGCTGCTCAAAGCCCTTTTCAAGGGTACCTATATCGCCAATGAGGGCTTCACGGCGGAGTCGGCTCAGGCAGCTCTCGATGCAGGCTGGGCCGACGCGGTCGCTTTCGGCAAGGCGTTTATCGCAAACCCGGATCTGCCCGCCCGCTTTCGATTGAATGCTCCCTTGAACCCGCCGCGACCGGCGTCGTTTTACAGTCACGGCAGTGAAGGCTATGTCGACTATCCCGCCCTCAGCGAAGTCTCCTAGCGGTATGAGAAGCGAGCGACCTGGCCCCATGCACGTTCTCATTCTGAATTGAGCCAGGCCGGATGCGCTACGGCCAAGGCCGTAGCGCAAAAACCCGGGCACGCATTGTGAATCACGCATTGTGAATATTGCGGCACGGCACTAATTCGTAATTTCCCTGTACGAACCAGCGCAGGAGCTGACCGGTCGCGCCACTCGACAGCCGTGACGCTCCCCCGTATTTGAATCCGGGCCAGACTGCCGATAAAGTGCCGCGGCACCGCCGGCCCCAACCGGCGGTGCATAGAGGCTGCGGGCAGCCGCTGGCTGGTTCGAAGGTTGGTTATCCCTTGTGGGCCATCCCGCATAGATCAGGCGCATCACGAATGGTTTGCTTTAACGGGACACGACCAATGGAGCCGGTCCAGTGACCGCGCCCGGCACGCCATCCGACCCGCCTGCCGTGTCTCAGCTGGTGGTTCAGGATTTGACCCGCGCCGCGATCTTTCTGGTCGTCACGGTCAACCCCGGCACGACCAATAGAGCGGCGGTCCGGTCGTTTTGCAGCGACCTGCCGGCGCTGGTCCGGTCGGTCGGCTTCCGCGATATCGAGGGAAACCTCTCCTGCGTGATGGGGATCGGATCCGACGCCTGGGACAGGCTGTTTGGCCAGCCGCGGCCGGCAGAACTGCACCCCTTTCGGGAATTCAAGGCCGGCTCGCGTCATGCGGTGGCTACAGCCGGCGATCTCGTTTTTCACGTTCGCGCCAAACGCATGGACCTGTGTTTCGAGCTGGCGACGCAAATCATGGCCAAACTCTCCGAGGCCGTTTCGCCGGTCGAGGAAGTGCATGGCTTTCGTTATTTCGACGACCGCGATCTGATCGGTTTTGTCGACGGAACGGAAAACCCGACCGGGCAGGCCGCGATCGATGCCGCTTATGTCGGGGCCGAAGACGCCGTGTTCGCCGGCGGCACCTACGTGATCGTACAAAAATACCTGCACGATCTGGCCGGCTGGAATGCGCTATCCACCGAAGCCCAGGAGCGTATTATCGGCCGCACCAAGCTTTCTGACATCGAGCTCGATGACGCCGTGAAACCGACTTACGCCCATAACGCGCTCGCCAAGGTCGTGGTGGATGGCAAGGAAATCAAGATTATCCGCGACAACATGCCGTTCGGCCGCGCCGCCGAGCAGGAGTTCGGCACCTATTTCATCGGTTACGCGCGTTCGCCGCGAACGATCGAGCAGATGCTCGAAAATATGTTCGTAGGTCAGCCTCTCGGCAACTACGATCGTTTGCTCGATTTCAGCGTTGCCAAAACCGGCAATCTGTTCTTCGTGCCGTCCGCGACTTTCCTGGAAAATATCGCCGGCGACGATCAGTCGGCCGGACTTTCACATCCGCCCGCCGATGAAGCGCCAAAGCCGGCACAAAGGCGCAAGGGTTCGCTCGACATTGGTTCGCTCAAAGGAGACCCGGCCTCATGAATAATCTTCACCGCGAGCTTGCCCCGATATCCGACGCGGCCTGGTCGGAGATCGAGGAGGAAACGTCGCGCACCATCAAGCGCTACCTTGCCGGGCGTCGCGTCGTCGACGTGCAGGGGCCGGGCGGAATGGCTCTTTCCGCCATCGGCACCGGCCATTTGCGCAATCTCGCAACCCCGGGAGACGGAATCCTGGCGCGGCAGCGTGAGGTCAAGCCGCTGGTCGAACTCCGCGTTCCCTTCGAACTCGATCGCCAGCAGATCGATGACGTGGAGCGTGGCGCCTACGATTCGGATTGGCAGCCCGCAAAGGACGCCGCGCGGCTGTTGGCCTTTGCAGAGGACCGGGCGATCTTCGAGGGCTACGCCGCCGCGGGCATCGGTGGCATCCGCGAGGGAACCAGCAATCCGGTCCTGAGCCTTCCGCCCGATGTGCGCACCTATCCCGACGTCATTGCCCAGGCACTCGGCAAATTGCGGCTCGAGGGTGTCAACGGTCCCTATTCAGTGTTGCTGGGCGCCGATGCCTATACGGCCTTGAGCGAGACCAGCGATCACGGCTATCCCGTCCTGCGGCACATCAAAGGCCTCGTGGACGGCGAAATCATCTGGGCGCCGGCGATCAACGACGCATTCGTGCTGACGACGCGCGGCGGCGATTTCGGTTTGTATCTCGGAGAGGATGTGTCGATCGGCTATCTGGGCCATGACGATAAAACCGTCCGCCTCTACCTTCAGGAGACATTTACTTTCCTGCTGCTGACGACTGAGGCCTCCGTCGCGCTGACTGCGAAAGACAACAAAGCCAACCCCTGATTTCCGCTTGTGAAACCATACGCTGTTCTTGCCGCGAGAAACTTCAGCCAGTCATTCCGCGCGGATGTTGGCTGCTCGCACCACCTTTGCCCACGCCTCGGTTTTCTCGGCGACGAACTTCGCAAGCTCGGCAGGCGAGCTTACAAACGTCTCGCCGCCCACATTCGCGAGCGGCTCATTGACGGTCGGATCGGCGAGGCCCGCATTGATCTCCTGGTTAAGCTTGTCGATAATTTCAGGCGGCGTGCCAACCGGAGCGCCGATGCAAATCCAGCCGCTGGCCTCAAAGCCGGGCAGAAACTCGCTCATGGCCGGGACGTTCGGCAGCGCCTTCGAGCGCATCGCCGTGGTCACCGCGAGCGCGCGGAGTGTGCCTGCTCTGATATGTTCGATGGATGAAGGCAGGGAATCGATGGCAGCCTGGACCTGGCCGCCGAGAAGATCGGCGACCATTCTTGCTCCACCGCGGTAGGGGACGTGGATCATGTCGATGCCGGCCCTCATTTTGAGCAGCTCGCCGGCGACATGGGAGACCGTGCCGGTCCCGAACGAAGCCATGCTGATCTTGCCGGGATTGGCTCCGACATATGCGATGAATTCCGTAACGGAGTTCACGGGAACGGTCGGGTTGACCTCAAGAACAAGCGGTTGGCGAATGATGCCGGCGACCATGGTTATGTCGCGGATAAAATTGAAACCAAGCTTCTGGTAGACGGCGCCGTTCACGGTGTTGTTTACGGTAACCGCCAGCAATGTATAGCCATCGGCAGGCGCACGAACGACGGCCTCGGTCGCTATGTTGCCGGCGGCGCCGGAGCGGTTCTCGACAATAAATTGTTGGCCGAGGCGTTCCGAAAGCCACTGGGCAATGATGCGCGCGCCGATGTCAGCCGCGCCGCCGGGAGGAAAGCCGACAAGGATTCGTGCCGGCCGCGCCGGATAGTCGGACGCCGATGCCATCCGCGTCGTGGCTGGCAATGCAGCTGCCGCGGCCGCCAATTGCAAGAACACTCTGCGGGGAAATTCCATTGACCTCTTCCAGCGCCGCTTTGGCGGCAGGCGGCCTGAATTCGCAGGCCATATATTTCGCAGGTCACATATCAAGCTGAATGCCGATTGGGGGCTCCCCATGCCGCGCAACAGTCCGGACTTTGGCATGTCCAGATAGCAGCTTTGAAAAAAATACATCCTTTCATGACATTGCGGAAGTCCGAAAAGCGTAGCCCGTAGGATGG
>Ga0066789_10000109_pt1 | contig 24719 bp, 19 predicted proteins | sample OrgsoiDNA2013049_FD_70960 | JGI IMG/M metagenome (GOLD analysis project Ga0066789, IMG submission 70960) | Permafrost soil microbial communities from the Arctic, to analyse light accelerated degradation of dissolved organic matter (DOM) -... | ecosystem: Environmental > Terrestrial > Soil >...
GTGCCGAACTCGTGGACCAGCGCCGCTCGGCGCAACGTCATGATCTCGTCGTCGGAGCAACCGAGTTGCCTGGCAGCGTCTGCACTTAGTTGCGCGCATCGCCGGCTGTGACCCGCCATATAAGGCGACTTCAGGTCGATGAAATCGGCCGCAACCTCGAGGGCGCTGTCGAGATCGGCGCCCTCGAGAATCCGGCGCGGCCTCGGCTCGAGGCTGAGCACCTCGTCCCACGGATCAGTCTTACCCAGACGCTCCAACCAACCAGCTCCATGCGTGGCAAAGAGGTCGGCCAGTTCCGGGTCGTAGGTGCTGTCGCGGCGCTCGCGCACCGTTTCGAGAGCTTGTTCGGGTGAGAAGTGCCGGGCGATGGCCTCCATGTCGTGGCTGAGGTGCACAACACGCATGGCGAGTGGAATCTCCTCACCTTTCGCGCCCGCCGGGAACCCGTTTCCGTTCCATCGTTCGAAGGTGAAGCGCAGGGCGTCGCGCACGTCGTCGCCCATGTCGAGTCGCTGCACGAGCATGTCGCCTACTTCGCATCCGGAGGCGAAGTTGTGGACGGCCCAGTCGTGCGCGCCGGCTTTGATGGCCGCAACGATCTGCTCTTGTTCGTCCGGTGTGTGTCCGGCCGTCGCGTAGGCGAAGACGTCGCGCATGACCTCGGCGGGGTTTGCTGCGTCGTGTACGAGCGTCTGCGCGCGAATCGCGATCTCATCACCGAACAGGGTGGCGACTTCGTGCGCGTGGCCCGTACACCCTATGTAGCGCAGCAGCGCAACCCAGTACACCGTTTCGGTCAGTTGCGCATCGAAGCCGGCCTCTTCGCAGATCGCCGATGCCAGCAGGCACGAACGCAGTTGTGATTCGAGGGGTTGGCCGAACGCATTGTCTTGCGCAAGCGCGAATGTCGCGACGAACTCGCCGAGCCGCAGCGGCTGACCAGAAATGGGGAAACCTCCCGATGCCGGGCAGACGACGAGACGCGCAGGATCACACCGTACACACCCCCACCACAAAGGAGAACGGCGATGATCCTGGCAACCACGAAGGTCGAGAACTACGAGCGCTTCCTCGAGATCTTCTCGACGAAGGGCGCCGAGAAGCGCGCAGTGCACGGGTCCAAGGGCGCGACGGTGTTCCGCGACCCGGTCGAGAACGACCGGGTTTGGGTGCTCTTCGATTGGGACGCAGCGGGCTGGAAGAGCTTCGTCTCCGACCCCGAGACCCCAGGAATCATGCAGGAAGCCGGGCACATCGGAAAGCCGCAGGCAGCCGAACTCGGCGGCCGCTACGTCGCCTGACGCCTGCCACCCAGTCACCGCGGAATCACAAACCCCCGGATTCAGACATAGGAGTGGACATGAACGAATCAGCAACCAACCGCCGTCCGATCAAGGTCGGTGTCATCACTGACCAGACCGGCCCACTTTCGGTCATGGGCATCGCGAATGCGAACGTCGCCACGATGGTGATCGACGACATCAACGCTGTGGGTGGTGTCTTGGGACGCCAGCTCGAGTTGCACCTCGAGGACAGCGAAACGACCGATAGCGTCGGGGAAGCAAAGGCCCGCAAGCTCATTCAGCAGGATCGGGTTGACGTCATCTTCGGTGGCATCTACAGCTCGATGCGCCAGGCCATCAAGGGTCCGGCTGTCGTAGACGGCAAGACGCTCTACATCTATCCGGAGCAGTACGAGGGCCAGGAGAGCGATCCGCTGATTTTCTGCACCGGCCCAGTGCCGGCGCAGCAGATCGACCCGCTCATTCCGTGGCTGATGCGAGAGACCGGCGCGCGAAAATTCTACCTACCGTCGGCCGACTACATCTGGCCGCACGTACTGAACGCCAGGGTGCGCGAGGTCGTCACTGCGCACGGTGGTGAGATTGTCGGCGAGGAGTACTACCCCCTCGACCACATGGACTACCGCGCGACCATCGACGCCATTATTTCCACCGGCGCAGAGGTCGTGTTCAACACGATCGTTCCGCCGGGCGTTGGGCCGTTTCTCCAGGGCCTGCACGACTCGGGATTCACTAAGCGCGGTGGCAAGCTCGTCTGCACGTATGTCGACGAGAACGTGTTGGACATGGTGCCGGCCGAGTGGGTCGAGGGCCTCTACAGCTGCCTCGACTACTACCAGGACGTGAGCGATCCGTTCAGCCAGGAGCTGCTCGAAAGGTACAACCGGCGATTCCCTGGCGGCCCCAAGTTCGCGGCCGGCAGCGCGTGCACTGGGCTCTACCGCGGGCTGCGACTGTGGCAGGCAGCGGTCAACGAGGCGGGCTCGCTCAAGCAGGACGACGTCATCGCCGCGCTCGACCACGCGCGGATTGCCGATGGTCCCGGCGGGCCGGCCGAGATGGTGCCGGGACAGCACCACGTCCGGATGAACATGTACATCGGCCAGGCAGAAAACGGCAGGTTCAGAACGGTAAAAAGCCTGGGCGCGATCGATCCGCAAGAACGCACTCTCGCAACCGCCTGAGCAACGAACGCGGACCGGCTCACTTTGAGCCGGTCCGCGGCGAGCCGGCCCGGCCCGCCGCTAACCTCGCGACCATGACGTCGAGGGCGGAGTCACCGAGCGAGGTGCCGGAGAAGCTCGGCTACCGCCCGGCGCTCGACGGTATCCGCGCGGTAGCTGTGGTGTTGGTATTGGCTCGTCATGTGTGGCCGTCCGGTGGCGCCGGCATCGTCGGTGTCGATCTCTTCTTTGTGCTGAGCGGGTTTCTCATCACCTGCTTGCTGACGGAAGAATGGCTCGAACATCGAGCGATCTCGTTCATCTCCTTCTACGCACGACGCGCGCTGCGGCTGCTCCCGGCCCTCTACGCAATGTTGGCCGTCTTCGTTGCGTGTTCCTTGGTCTTCTCGCGAGGCGTTCACCTCGAGCATGAACTGAAGTCCGCAGTGTTCGCCGCCACCTACCTGACCGGTTACGCCGCATTCGACAAGTTCTTCAACAGCCAGCCGCTCGGACCGGTGTGGAGTCTCGCGGTCGAGGAGCAGTTCTACCTTGTGTGGCCGCTGGTCCTTTCCCTTGCGTTCCGCGCGCGATGGTCGTTGCAGAGATGTGCACTGCTCGCCGCCACCTTGGCAGCGATCGACGTCGCGTTCCGGATCATCAGCTGGCTGCACTGGGGAGTGCGCATCTACACCTTGCCGACAACCTGGGCTGACGGCATCTTCATCGGCTGCGCCACGGCGCTCCTGTGGAAAGCGGGCCTGCTGCGCAGCCGAATCCCGCCACTGCTCGTATGGTGCGGTTGGCTCACGCTGTTCAGCGTTGGGCTCTGGCAGACCATGAAGGTCAGCGGGCCGACCTACGGGCCTGTCCTGACCGCCATTGCGGCAGTCTCGGCGGTGCTGGTACTGGCTGCAGCCCGGGGCGAAGGCGGCTTACTCACGCGGTTGCTCGCGACGCGCGTGGCGCGATGGATCGGGCGCCGGTCGTATGGGATCTACCTGTGGAACGCGAGCCTGCTCTACATCGTGCCGGTCGCGTGGAAAGCCCACATTCCGCTGAAGATCCTCGCCGCCGCAGCATCGTTCGGTGTCGCCGAGCTTTCGTGGCGATTCGTCGAAGCCCCTGCCTTGCGGCGAAAGCGCCGGTACGCGCGCACGCGGTCCGACGTGACCGCGGCCGGCGCAGCACTCGAGGCCCGCAGCGCTGTAGGTCGAATCGGCGGAAAACCAGACAAGCCTGAGCGTGCCGCCTAGGCTCGACGTCTGGCTCGGTGTCCGCCGGGCTTGCACGAGACGCTCAACTCCCCGGGAGCCATCGTGATGATGTCGGCTCGCCTGTTCAACCGCGCCCGTCTGACGGTCGCGACCCGCGTCGTCGTCGCGCTGGGAGTGGTCGTCGCGGTGTTGCCGGCGACGGCAACGCGAGCGGGCGCGGCCACCGGGCCGGCGCTCACGATCGATGCAGCAGCGGGCCGGCACGCGATCAGCAGCGACATCTATGGCATGAACTTCGCGGACGCCGGGCTGGCCTCCGAACTCGGCCTGACTGCAGATAGGTGGGGCGGCAACAGCACCAGTCGCTACAACTATTCGAACAACACACACAACACCGGTAGCGACTACTACTTCGAGAACATCGTCGACGGGAAGTCGCTCGATTCTTTCGTTGCCGCCGACCTAACCCACGGCACGAATCCCGTCGTGACGGTGCCCGCACTGGGTTGGGTGTCGAAGACGTCACCGTCGACGCATCCGTTCGCGTGTGGATACAAGGTCTCGGTGTACGGCGCGCAGCAGGCGACCGATCCGTTTGACTCGACCTGCGGCAACGGCAAGCACACCAACGGCAGCCAGATCACCGGCAACGCGGCGTCCGATACATCGGTGACCGCAAACGGCTCGTTCGATCAGGCCATGGTGGCGCATCTCGTTGCGAAGTTCGGCAGCGCAGCGCAAGGCGGCGTGCGCAGCTACGAGATCGACAACGAGCCGACACTGTGGAACAGCACTCATGTCGACGTGCACCCGACCCCACTCAGCTACGACGAGTTGTGGCAGAAATCCCTTGGTGCAGCGCAAGGAATCAAGACAGCCGACGCGACAGCAACTGTCGACGGGCCTGGCGACTGGGGTTGGTGTGCGTACTTCTACGCCGCCGACGACCCAGGCGGCTGCGGGCCAGGGCCGGACAAGACCGCGCACGGAAATCTGCCCCTCGCGGCCTGGTATCTGCAGCAGTTCGCTGCCTACAACCAATCGCACGGGCAGCGGCTCCTCGACTACTTCGACGAACACTTCTATCCGCAGGAGGCCGGCGTTGCGTTGTCGAGTGCGGGCAGCGCGGCAACACAGGCGTTGCGGTTGCGATCGACCCGCACTCTGTGGGATCCCACCTACACCGACGAATCGTGGACGGCGGACCTCGGCCTCGGATCGGTCAATCTCATTCCGCGCATGCAGCAATGGGTCGCGCAGTACTACCCCGGCACGAAGACCGCGATCAGCGAGTACAACTGGGGTGGCCTCGAGTCGATCAATGGCGCACTCGCGCAAGCTGACGTGCTTGGCATCTTCGGCCGCCAAGGGCTCGACCGCGCGCAACTATGGAGCCCGCCGTCGTCGTCGCAGCCGGGTGCTTTTGCGTTTCGCATGTACCGCAACTACGACGGCCACGGTTCGCGCTTCGGTGACGAGAGCGTGAGTGCTAGCAGTTCTGATCAGAGCCAGCTTGCGGTATATGGCGCGCAGCGTTCGACCGACGGTGCGTTGACACTCCAGGTCGTCAACAAGACCGGTGGCGATCTGACCAGCACCCTGAACGTGGCGAACGCCCCGACGTCCGCAGCTCAGGTTTTCACTTACAGCGCCGCGAATCTGGGTGTGATCGTGCAAGGCCCCGACGCCGCGTTCGCTTCGGGCAGCGTCGCGCACACGTTTCCGGCGAACAGCATCACGTTGCTCGTCGTGCCTACCGACGTTGCGGTGTCGCGCCTTGGTGGGGCGAACCGCGACGCGACCGCAGCCGCAGTTTCGGCTGCGGCGTATCCGACGGCTGGTTCTGCGCACGCAGTCGTGCTGGCGCGCGATGACGTCTACGCCGACGGTCTGACCGGTTCGCCGTTGGCAGCGGCTCTGAACGGACCGCTGCTGCTGACGCCGTCCGCCAGCTTGTCGACCGATGCGCGCACCGCGATCGCACACGCGCTGCCTGCCGGCGGCACCATCGATCTGCTTGGCGGCACAAGTGCGATCTCGCCGCAGACTGCCGCCACGCTTTCGTCGCTCGGCTACAGCGTCGTGCGCATCGGTGGTGCCGATCGCTACGCCACCGCAAGCCTGATTGCCGATCAAATCCTGAGCCTGCGTGCGGTCGATCACGTCTATCTCGCGACGGGGGTGAATTTTCCGGACGCCGAGTCGGCCGCCGATGCTGCGGCGGTGAACCACGGAGTGGTGCTGCTGACGAACGGAACCGCGATGGCGGCGCCGACTTCGGCGTGGCTCGGCGCGCACCCCAGCGCCGCGGTGGCCGCGATCGGCGGAGCGGCCGCGACCGCTGACCCGTCGGCGACCCCATTGGTGGGCACCGATCGGTACGCGACGGCGGCCAAGGTGGCCGCCAGTGTGTTGCCCAGCACCGTCGGGGTCGTGATCGCCACGGGTGCCGACTTCCCTGATGGGCTCGCCGGCGCCGCGTACGCAGCGCATTTCGGCTGGGCGATGCTGCTCGTCTCCCCAGGCGGCACGACGCTCAACGCCGATCAGGCCAACTACCTGCACGCGGTGGCCAGCCCGGTGAAGAACCTCGTCACCATCGGCGGCACCACTGCGGTGCCGGCCGCCGTGGTCAGCCTCGTGCTCTCGGGCTTGAACTGACACGGAACTCGACGACCTCACCCGCGCCACCTCGAGGGCGCCGTTGCTGAATGATCGAAGCCTGACCACGGCGGACGACGTCCGCGCCCGCTACGTCGACATCTTCCGCATTCGTGAATTCAGTGCGCTCTTCGTGGCGCACGTCGCGTCGATGCTCGGCAACATCGTGGCCGATGTCGCCTTGACGGTCCTCGTCTACCAACGCACGCGGTCACCGGCGCTTGCCGCGGCGACCATGAGCCTGTCGTTCCTGCCCTACCTCCTTGGCGGCACGCTGTTGTCGTCAGCCGCCGCGCGGTGGCGTACCCGGCGCACGCTTATCGTCTGCGACCTGGCGATTCACCGCTCCGCGCATCAAGGCAGACTGACCGCATGACCGATCACGGATTGAGTTTGCTTGATTGGCGTCGGCGCGTCTCTGCGGTGTACACCGCCGCGCGCGCATCCGGCGATCCGGCCGCCGCGCGGGCGCAGTGGTCGAGCGTGCGTGATGACCTGTTCGCGCACCACCCGCAATCACCGCTCGCGGCACCGGCGCGCGCGACCTTCACCGGCATTCCGCTTGCTGCCTACGATCCAGCCTGGCGATTTGTGCTCCCGCTGGAGGCAACCGCGCCCGAGCGCATCGAGATCCCAACCGGTACCGACGGCATCGTGCCGTTCGAGCGGATTGGCGTGGTGACGATTCCAGCTGTCGGCCGGCTCGACGTCTGGGCCTTGCGTAGCTACGGCGGGGGAGTGTTCGTGCCGCTTCGCGACCGCACCTCCGGCCATGCGACGTACGGCGGGGGTCGCTATCTGATCGACACCGCTAAGGGCGCCGACCTCGGCAGCGGCATCGACCCGGCGTCGGGAGCCGCCACGCTCGTGCTCGACTTCAACTTCGCCTACCACCCGTCGTGCACGTACGACCCTGCGTGGGCGTGCCCGCTCGCACCGCGTGGCAACGTGCTCGACGTCGAGGTGCCGGTAGGCGAGCTGATGCCGGCCGGCAAGTGGTATTGAGACCGCGCCTTCTGCCAGGCTAGGCAGATACGGGATGGAGCAGCGTGATGACTTTGCACTTGGCCCAGTTGCCGGCAGCTGACGCGTTGCTCGATCGCGATCCGCTTGCGCTACTTGTGGGCATGTTGCTTGACCAGCAAATCCCGATGGAGAAGGCGTTTGCTGGCCCGCACGTGCTGGCCGAGCGAATGGGCGTTGACCATCTCGACGCAGCCGAAATCGCCGCCTACGATCCCGAGCTGTTCGCGAAGATCTTTGCCGGGCCACCCGCGATCCATCGATTTCCCGGCGCGATGGCCGCCCGCGTGCAGTCGCTCGCGCACACGCTCGTCGCCGAGTACGACGGCGACGCCGAGGCTGTCTGGCGCGACGCCACCTCAGGTGCGCAGCTACACGCGCGGCTGGCCGCGTTGCCGGGCTTCGGCCTGCAGAAGGCGCGCATCTTCACCGCGTTGCTCGGCAAGCAACGTGGGGTTCAGCCGCGTGGGTGGCAGGCAGCCGCCGGGCCCTACGGCGAAGTCGGCAGCTTCCGCTCGGTCGCCGATGTGGTGAGTGCGGAGTCGCTACAGAAGGTGCGGGCGTACAAGAAAGAAGCGAAGGCCGCGGCTAAAGCGTCCATCGAGGGCTGACCCGCGAGAGCCGACGCTGAGGTCATCCACAGTAGGGCGTTCACCGTCCACCGCCGTGTGCCTGCGCGGCACATCGACGCCACCGCACTCGTAGGTTCGACTCGCCGGTACGTGCGCCGGGCGCGGGTCGACGAACGGTGGTACCGATGGCAGATCTCGAAAGCGTTGCCCGCGAGCTCGATCAACGCGCGGTGCAGGTCGAGCTCGCTAGCGGGCAACTCGTTCGCGCCGCAGCCCAAGCAATCTGGACGTCGATAGCCGCCGATGCATTTCGCGCGCGGGTCGATCATCGTCGGCGCGAATGCGCGCACCTGGCTGAGATGTTGCGCGATGCGGCCACCGACGTGCGCCGATTCGGTGCTGCGGCCAGCGCCGAGAAGGAGCGGCTCCGACGGTTGGAGCTCGCGGCCGAGCACGCCGCCGCGCGAGTAGCGCACGGGTTGGTGTCGCTGGTGCGGCTGTGACGGCGATGTTCCCGTGACACTGGGGCACGTCGTTGTCGACTATGAAGAGTTGGCCCGCATGTCATCGGTCTGGGCCGAAGCGGCTACCACGATGGCCGGTCTGGGCTACCGCGTGGCGGCATTGGCAACCGCGCCCGAACTCTTTGCCGATGCCATGTTCGATCCTGACGGCGCCCTGCGATCTGAGCGCGCCATCATCAACTCTGCCGCGGGGCCGGGCGGTCTTACCGCGATGGCTGCGAGCCTTGCAGTTGACTCGCTGCTGCTGAAAACCGTGGTGGCGAAGGAAAAACTTGTTGACGATCTGCCGATGCACCAGTTCCTCGGCGTCCAGCAATGGCTGGTGACGTTGCCGGTGACGTTGGTGACCGATCCTCGATCAACCATTCGCCATGGGCTGGCGAGCTTCGCCGAGTTGGGCGACGCGCTGCCGGGATATCTCGCGCCATTCGCCGAAACCATCCTCGCGACGCTCGCACCGTCATGGCGATTTCGGGCCGACGTGCTGCAACGCCGCCCCTTTACTCATGACCCGGTGTTCGGCTTGCCGATGGCGTCGGCCGTCGCGTTAGGCGGCCGCGGCGCAGGAGTGGTGACGGCGTCGGTCGGGATGCCCGCGTGGGCCAACGAGGCCGCGCCGTCGATCGAGGAGATGCTGCGGCGGGTCGGTGATCTTGAGGGCGCGCCGGCCGCGTCGTTGGCGGTCCAGCGCATCACCGGCCGCGACGGCGTGACGCGGGCCGTCGTGTTCTTGCCTGGCATGAGGCACGGGGGCTTCGCCGCTGACCCCCAAGATCTTCCTGGTGCGGCGGCGGCAATGGTGGCGCCGGCGACGGCATACACCCGTTGCGTGGGCGAGGCGCTCGACGCCGCCGGCCTTCCGCGGGGTGCCGAGGTCGTGCTGGTCGGCCACAGCGAAGGCGGCGTGGTGGCAATGGATCTTGCTGGCGACCCGTCATTCAATGGTGGCCGTGTGCACGTTGCGCAGGTGGTCGCGGCCGGCTCGCCGATCAGTTCGAAGGTGGCCCAGCCAGTCACGCGGGTCTTCGAAGTCGACAATGCACACGACATTGTCACGCATCTCGACGCGGTCGAATCGCCCATGACGCATCAGACCGTCGATCGGCTCACCTACCGATTTGCGCGCGACGAGCACGATGTCGTGCGCACACACGCAGTTGATCTGTACGCCGACCAGCTGCAGGCTCTGGCCGGGTCGCCGAATCCGCTGTACGCCCGCGTGACTGCCGATCTTGAGCCATATTTTTCCGGAACTGCCACGACGGCGGTCTTTACCCTCGCCGATGGCCCGACGTGAGGAACCGGTCGACGGGCGACCTGAGGCACTGGCTGCGGTACGTGACTACAATGACGTCAGGCGCAGATCCGATCACACGCCGGATCGCGCCAACCGGCGCTAGCTGGTGAGAATTGGTGTCCGCCCGTGTGCGACCGGATTCGGTCCGGCAGACCAGAGCCGAGAGACGATAAGCGTGGCACAGAAGACCGCGGCCAAAGGCCGGATTCACGACGCGCCCTCGGGCGCCGAGACTACGGGAGCCACCACGAAGGCCAGGGGCACTCTGAACGCTGCGAAAGTTCTTCCCGCCGCGAGCGCGCCGAACGGCAAGCCGCCGCGCGCGCCGAAAGCGGCCAAGCCAGCCGTCGCGCTGGTGCCTGACGCGCTCGTTGACGCACCTGTCGACGTGCTCGCCGACGGCGCCGTCGATGTCGAACCCGACCTCGATGCCTTTGCCGACGACGTTGTGCTCGACGTCGAACTCGTCGACATTGCCGCCGAGGTTGCTGCTGACCCGGCCGCTGCGGTCGTCGCGGGTGAGGTCGTCGAAGAGGCGGACGACGACGATGAGCCGGTCGAGGTCGTGGTCGAAGACGATGGCGAGCCGCAGGCACAACTCGTCAGCGCGGGCGCGACAGCCGACCCGGTCAAGGACTACCTCAAGCAGATCGGCAAGGTGCCGCTGCTCAACGCCGAGCAAGAGGTCGAGCTTGCCAAGCGGATCGAAGCCGGGTTGTTCGCCGAGGAGAAGCTCAACTCTGGTGAGAAGCTCAGTGCCAAGCTACGCAAGGAATTCGAGTGGATTGCCGAAGACGGCCGGCGGGCAAAGAACCACCTGCTCGAGGCGAACCTTCGACTCGTCGTGTCGCTCGCGAAGCGCTACACCGGTCGCGGCATGTTGTTTCTCGACCTCATCCAAGAGGGCAACCTCGGGTTGATTCGAGCGGTCGAGAAGTTCGACTACACCAAGGGTTACAAGTTTTCGACGTACGCAACCTGGTGGATCCGCCAGGCCATCACCCGTGCGATGGCCGACCAGGCGCGCACGATCCGCATCCCCGTGCACATGGTCGAAGTCATCAACAAGCTGGCCCGCGTCCAGCGCCAGATGCTGCAAGATCTTGGTCGCGAACCAACCCCCGAAGAACTCGCCGCCGAACTCGACATGACGCCCGAGAAGGTCATCGAGGTGCAGAAGTACGGCCGCGAGCCGATCTCGTTGCACACGCCGCTCGGCGAAGACGGTGACAGCGAGTTCGGCGATCTGATCGAAGATTCCGAGGCGATCGTGCCGGCTGAGGCGGTGTCGTTCACCCTGCTGCAAGAGCAGCTGCACTCGGTGCTCGACACCCTCTCTGAGCGCGAGGCAGGAGTGGTCTCGATGCGGTTCGGCCTCACCGACGGCCAGCCGAAGACCCTTGACGAGATCGGCAAGGTCTACGGCGTGACTCGCGAGCGCATCCGGCAGATCGAGTCGAAAACGATGTCGAAGCTGCGGCACCCGTCCCGTTCCCAGGTGTTGCGCGACTACCTCGACTAAGACATCGCATGCCCACGTTCGGCTTCGTGTCGCCGTTCGGGGCTTTTGGGCGCTCGTCACCTGAGCTGGTAGGCCATCTGCCGGGCGCAACGGCATCCGACATGTCTGTTTTGGTCTCGTTGGTGGAGCCCCGCTGACCGTTCGGCCATTTGATTGCCCGAGACGTCAAGCTCGCCCGGACCGCGGCCGAACAACTCCCTAAGATCACCACCAATTTGGGAGTCCCGATGTCAGAGGCCGTCGTTCAGCGTCGCCGCAGCTGGGTGCGAGTAATAGCACCGGCAGTCGGGTTGTTGGCCGCGGGCCTTCTCGTGTGGCAGGGCAGCTACGCCGCCTTCTCCGCCACCACCCAGGACAACAGCAACGTGTGGTCGTCAGCCACCTTGAGTCTCGTCAACAACGGCGGCACCGCGGCCTACGCGGCGACGACGACGGCGACCTTCGGTGGCGCGAACCTCAAGCCAGGTGCGACCGGCACCACGTGTTTGACCGTGAAGAGCATCGGCACTTCCGCCGGCACCCTGGCGATGTACGAAAGCTCGCTGGTTGACTCGGCTCCGTCGGTGGGTGCGCAGATCAAGCTCACCGTCACCCAGGGTGTGGCGGGGGCCGACGTGCTCGCAAACTGCGCCGGCTTCCCGGCGGTTTTCACAACGGTCGTGGCCAACCAGCCGCTGAGCACGTTCCCGGCCACGTTCGCCACCGCCGTGGGTACCACCGCCATCGCGTCCGGCACCGTGCTGGAGGCCTACAAGGTGGTTTGGACCTTCGTCTCCACCGGCAGCAACGTGACCGACAACACGCTCCAGAACAAGACCGTCACCGCCGGCTTCACATGGGAAGTGCAGTAACCCACAGTCCCTCGGGGCTGGTAGTCCCTGAACCTTTGGCCTACGGCGCGACCGGATTTCCGGTCGCGCCGTAGCGCAATCCGTCCATAAGCAGCGACACGAGTCGACGCGCCTGCTCTTGCCAACCGGATTGGTCGCTCACCATGCAGATGCCGCCGAGCGCGCGGATCAGGTCGGCACCGTCGACATCACTGCGAATGCGCCCCGTCGCCGCACCATTGGTGATCAACGAGCCGATCGCGGTGCGAATGCGATCGTGCACGTAGGCGAACAAGTCGGCGTGGGTGTCGCTGGAGAGTTTCAACGTGGTGGCCAGGCCGCGCTTCGTCGCGATATAGCCAACGAAGTTGAGCATCCACAGCTCAAGCGCCCGATCGCCGGGCTCGTCGACTACGAGTTGCGCGGCTAGATCACACACTTGCTCGACACCGCGGCGGTAGGCCGCCTCGACCAACGCATCGCGGGTCGGGAAATGCCGGTACAGCGTGCCGATGCCGACGCCGGCCCGTTTGGCGACATCTTCAAGCGAGGCTGCGGTGCCGTGTTCAGCGAAGGCCGCAGCCGCTGCCTCAAGGATGGCGTCACGATTGCGTTGCGCGTCTGCGCGCAAAGCGCGGCCCTGCCCCTCAGCGTGCGGTGCCCCGGCATGCGGTGCCCCGGCGTGCGGTGCCCCGGCGTGCGGTGTCGCGGCGTGCCGTGCCATGCCACGTCTCCCTGTATCGCATATCGCCATCTTCGTGGGTTGCCAGAAACCATTTGCTAACCGGAGGTAGCCTCCGTATAGTTACTGGAGGCAGCCTCCGCTTCAACCATCATCCACCCGGGAGACCTGGAATGCCAACACCACACCGTCCTGAAATGACCGCCGGGTCTCGTCGAGCCGCCCTCGGGATCATCCTGATTGCCCAGCTCATGGTGGTGCTCGACGCCACTATCGTGAACATCGCCTTGCCGAAGATCCAGACCGCGCTGTCGTTTTCTCGCGCCGACCTGTCGTGGGTGCTCAACGCCTACGCCCTGACGTTCGGCGGCCTACTGCTGCTCGGCGCGCGCAGCGGTGACCTCTTCGGTCGCCGACGCGTCTTTCTTGCCGGCATTGCGCTCTTTACCGTCGCTTCGCTGTCCGGCGGCTTCACGACGTCGTCCGGATTGTTGCTTGCCGCTCGTGCGGCGCAAGGTGTCGGCGCGGCCTTCGCGTCGCCGTCCGCCCTCGCCTTGCTCATGGTGCTGTTTCGGGAAGGTGCCGAACGGACCCGAGCCATCGCGCTCTATACAGCTGTGTCGATTGGCGGAAGTGCAGTCGGCCTCGTCGCCGGCGGCGTGCTCGTCGAATGGGCGTCATGGCGTTGGGTGTTCTTCGTCAACGTTCCGATCGGCATTGCTTTGCTGCTGCTCGCGCGTCGCGATTTACCTGAGACTGATCGTCGTGCCGGTCGCATCGACATTCCCGGCGCACTGACGTCGACGATCGGTATGGCTGCACTGGTCTACGGATTCGTGCAGGCCGCGGCGAGCGGTTGGGGTGCCAGTCGCACGATCTCCGCTTTTACCGTGGGGGTAGTGCTGCTGATCGTCTTCGCCATCGTCGAGAGTCGAGTAGCAACGCCGATCACACCGCTGCGGCTGTTCGCCGACCGCAATCGCACCTTCTCCTATCTCGCGCGACTGGTCTTGGTTGGCGGCATGTTCGGGATGTTCTTCTTTCTCACCCAGTTCCTCCAAGATGTGTTGGACTACAGCCCGTTGATGAGCGGCCTCGCGTTCTTACCGCTGACCGCTGCTCTGTTCGTGGCGTCACAACTGAGCGCCAGGGTGTTCCTGCCGCGCGTTGGGCCGAAGCGCTTGATGGTCGGCGGTCTCACGCTCTCGACGCTCGGTGTCTTGATGCTCACGCAGCTGTCGCAGTCGAGCAATTACTCGCTGGTGCTCCCTGCGCTGCTGTTCTTCGGCGCAGGCAACGGGCTGGCGTTCGTGCCGCTGACATCGGCCTCACTCGCTGGTGTTGATCCGGCTGATGCCGGCGCGGCGTCCGGTCTGGTCAATGTGATGCAACAAGTTGGGGGAGCGCTTGGCTTGTCGGTACTCGTGACCGTGTTCGGCACCGCATCGCGGGCGGCGAACCACCACGCCGTTGCGAGCTCAGCCGCGCACACCTTCGTCTACGCAGCGGATCGAGCGTTCTTCGCGGCCGCGCTGATGCTGCTGTCGGCGGTGGCGCTGGTCGCCAACATGCGTACCCAGCGTCGGCCATCGGAGCCCGTGCCGGAGACGATCCGCGAGTTGGAGACAGTGGCGGGCTGAGAACCAGGAACGGCCCGGGTCAAAGACCGGGGCCGTTCCGTACGTCAAGAATTCGGGGGGCGAGCCGCTCAGCGTTCTTCGCCGGCGACCGGCTGGGCAACCTCGTCAAGGACCTCAGTCTGGTCGTGCAGGTCGACCGCGACGGTCTTCAAGGCCTCTTGGTGCTCACGGGCGTGATGGGCGCAAAACAACAACTCGCTGCCCGAGGCCAGGACCGCGCGAAGATACGCGCGAGCACCACATCGGTCGCATCGATCTGCGGCCGACAGGGGAGCTGCTGCCAGTACCGGTGTCACCTTCACGCCCTTCTCATCGGCTATCTCTTACTCCATGCAACCACTAGCTCATCACAGAACTTCCCCCGGTGTCGGTAACTCGCCGTTCGCTGACGGCGGATCACCCTTCTAGCATCTGTCCTTTCGTGATCCTTCGGTGCGAATCGGACCCGAATTTGGGTCGCCCTCCTATAACGATTCGGGCCGCGATCGGTAACGGTTCACGGCGGCAAGGGTTTTGCCATAGTGGGTATAACGGCTGTGGAGTGCGATCAGCGTGATCGGCTTGATCTCAATGGAGGTGCCGTGATGAAGAAGCTGATCATGAGCGCCAGCATGACGATCGTGCTGGCCGGTGCGGTGGCTGGCTGTGCGCCTTCGTCCACAGCTTCCCCAGTCTCGGCGCAATCGGCCCTGGCAACCGGCGTCAGCGGGCCGGCCAGCCCGGCTGCGAGTGGGGCGTCGTCGTCTGGCGTGTCGATGCCAGCAGATTCGATGCCCGCACAGCCGACGCCCGCCGGCACCAGCCCGGTGGCGCCTACCCCGCCAGTGGCGTCCTCCACTCCGGCGGTTGTGACGCCGACAGCCACTCCTGCGATTGGCGCGCACGCGGTCGCGACGATTGGCACGGCTGTGGTCGCGTGTCCCGATCCGGCAGTCGCCAACGGAGCCGATCCCGGCGCAGCTCATCTGCTCGCGACCGGAGTCGTGATTGATGCCGTGGTGAGGTGCGAAACGGTGACGCGCACGTACCCAGGTGCCGGCACATTCACGGTGCAGCTCGCCGAAGTCGCCGACTCGGGTCTCGCCGACTTCTTGACCGAGCTCCGGCGGCCATCCGATCCACGGGGCAGCAACGTAGTGTGCCCGGCCTTCCGGATCGCGACGCCGTGGTTTGCGCTGATCGACGATCATGGCGCCGTGCTTCGGGTCGCGTTGCCCACGACTCAATGCGGCCAGAGCCGGGCTGCCGTGATTGCGGCACTCAACGCCTTGCCATTCCGCGAGGACGCCGCGGTGCGCATCGCTCGCGTCGCCTCGGCCGGCTGATCGGTCTGGCGGGTGGCGGCGCGCCCCGGCACCGGCCGTCGTCCGCCTTGGGTAGCCTGCAGGCGCACCCACGAGAAAGCGCAGGATTCGCCGTTGTGACCGCACAGCCACATCTGCCCGGCCGAGCGAATGCGTTGCTGGTCGAGCAAGGCTCCGACTACACCGCACGTCATTTGCTGGTGCTTGAGGGCCTCGAGGCGGTGCGCAAGCGCCCCGGTATGTACATCGGGTCGACTGACAGTCGCGGGCTGATGCACTGCGTGTGGGAGATCATCGACAACTCGGTCGACGAGGCGCTCGGTGGCTACGGGTCATCGATTGACGTCGTTGTGCGCGACGACGGATCGGTTGAGGTGCGCGACGACGGGCGCGGCATTCCGGTCGATATCGAACCGAAGACGAAGCTCTCGGGCGTCGAAGTCGTCATGACCAAGCTGCACGCGGGTGGAAAATTCGGCGGCGGTTCGTACGCCGCAACCGGTGGTTTGCACGGCGTCGGGGCGAGTGTCGTCAATGCGTTGTCCATACGGCTGGACGTCGAGGTCGACCGCGATGGCGCCACGCACGTCATGAGCTTCCGACGCGGCAAACCAGGGGTGTTCGCCGGCGATGGTGGCGATGCCAAGTTCACCGAACAATCGGGCCTCACGAAGACCAAACGCATCGCGAAGAAGATCACCGGGACGCGTGTGCGGTTCTATCCTGATCGCCAGGTGTTCACCAAAGAAGCCGTCGTCGATCTTGAGGCACTAGTCGAGCGGGCTAGGCAGACTGCGTTCTTGGTGCCCGGGCTCAACATCACAGTGCGCGACGAGCGCAGCAGTCGGGGCCACGAGCCGAGCGAGCAATCGTTTCGCTACGCCGGCGGTATCGGCGACTTCGCCAACTTCCTGGCGCCTGACGCAGGCATCACTGACACGCTGCGCCTGGTCGGGTCGGGTGCGTTTGACGAGACCGTGCCCATGCTCGACGAACTGGGTCACATGACGGCGACCGAGGTGCAACGCGAGCTCGACGTCGACATTGCCCTGCGGTGGGGGACCGAGTACGAGACCGTGATGCGATCGTTCGTCAACATCATTGCGACGCCGAAGGGCGGCACGCACGTGATGGGCTTCGAACGCGCACTGGTCAAGGTGATGAATGAGCAGTTGCGCGCGAGCAAGTTGCTCAAGGTGAACGACGACGCGGTCATCAAGGAAGACATCCTCGAGGGCATGACCGCCGTCGTGACCGTGCGCGTCGCCGAGCCGCAGTTCGAAGGACAGACCAAAGAGGTCTTGGGCACACCGGCCGCGTCGAAGATCGTCGCTGAGGTCGTCGGTCGTGAGCTCAAAGCGTTTCTGATCAGCCCCAAGCGGGGCGACAAGCAGCACGCCAGAGCCTTGCTGGAGAAGGTCGCGGCGGCGTCGAAGACGCGGCTGGCCGCGCGCGCCCATAAAGAAGCGCAAAGGCGAAAGAACGCGCTCGAGTCGTCGTCGCTGCCAGCCAAACTGGCCGACTGCCGCAGTGAAGATGTCGACCGCACCGAACTCTTCATCGTCGAGGGCGATTCGGCGCTTGGTACCGCCAAGCTGGCCCGCAAGAGCGAGTTCCAGGCGTTGTTACCCTTGCGCGGCAAAATTCTCAACGTGCAGAAGGCCGCCATCGGCGACATGTTGAGCAACGCGGAGTGCGCATCGATCATTCAAGTCATTGGCGCCGGCTCGGGTCGCACATTCGATATCGATGCCGCGCGCTACGGCAAGGTCATCGTCATGACCGACGCTGACGTCGACGGCGCGCATATTCGCTGCTTGCTCCTCACGTTGTTTTACCGCTACATGCGGCCGCTGCTCGATGCCGGTCGCGTGTTCGCCGCAGTGCCGCCGTTGCATCGCATCGAAATCGCGGGCGTCAAGGAGCCGGTCTACACCTACAGCGACGGCGAGATGCGGCGACTGCTGCTCGACCTGGAGAAGAAGGGCAAGAAGTACAAGAATCCGCAGCGCTACAAGGGCCTAGGCGAGATGGACGCCGATCAGCTGGCCGAGACGACGATGGAGCCAGGTCGGCGGGTGCTTCGGCGCATCAAGCTCGCCGATGCGGCCGACGCCGACACTGTGTTCGAGCTGCTGATGGGCAACGACGTAGGGCCGCGCAAGGAGTTCATCGTCGACTCAGCGGCGCTCCTCGACCGCGCTCGCATCGACACCTGAGCTCGTATCTGGCTCCTCGGTTGCGAGCCGCGAGCCCGAACTCGTGACGGCGTAGAAGACGGCCATCGCAAGGAACAGCAGCAGGGCGACGATCGGTGCGAGCCACGCGACGGCGGTGGCAACGCCATAGGTCGCCACCCCGAACCCTGTGCGGCTGCGTTCTCGCCGCGCGTATGCGGCGTCGTACGGCGGATGCAGCAAATCGGGGCAGCGGGCGAGGTGCACCCATGAGCCGAGCCACGCGAATCCGTTGACCATCGAGAGCAATCCGTAGAACGACACCGCGACTTTCGCATCGGTGCCGCCGGCCCGCAGGTACTGAGCCACTACAGAGGTCGGGAATGGCAACACCGAGATGGTGAAGAGCAGCGCCAGGTTCGTCCAGGCAAGAGACTTGTCGACCTCGGTGATCTTGTCGAACAAGGCGTGGTGATTGAGCCACATGATCGCGATCGTGAGGAAGGCAGTGATGTAAGCGAGGTAGGCGGGCCATTCGTGATTGAGGGCGCGCAACAGACCGTGGGCGGCTGCGTAACCGGTGTCGATGTGCACATTCAGGATCAGCAGCGTGATCGCGATTGCCATCACGCCGTCACTGAAGGCTTCTGTCCTGGCCGTCGAGCGAAGCGTCGTCACCACAGCATTGTGCCAGCGTGATCAGGCGAGGTGGGCGCCGAAAAAGCTGATCTGCTGCGCTGCGAGCGAACGCCAATAGCCATCGGTGTGACAGCCTTTGCCGATCTCGCCAGCCGGCGTCGCGGACACGTTGGCTCGGTAGCGCTTGGTCTCGTTCGTGAAGGCGTCCTCAGTGCCGCATGCGACGTAGAGCGGCGTCGTTCCAACCTCGGGCTGCTCAGCCAATGTTCCGTACGCCGCGAAGTCAGCGGCGTTGTCGAAGGCCCCCGCTGCGCTGTGGCGGTACGAAGCGAACAGCGCCGGGCTGCCCGCCGCCGCCGCGGCGATCGTCACACCGTGCAAGGAATCACGATGTGCTTGCCGGGCGAGCAGCAGCGCGCCGTAGCCACCCATCGACCAGCCGAGAACTCCGACGCGGGTCGTGCGTAATCCGAAAGTTGCGAGCATCGGGACAAACTCCGTCGTCAGCATGAGAAGCGGATCGTCGCCGTTTGCGCGCGGATGCCAGTACCCGTCGCCACCGTCGGCGGCAGCGAGTGCAAACGGTGCACCGCCCGCCTGGACGTGGGCGGCAAGGAAGCGATGGAGGCCGAGCTGCTCGAAGCCGGTCGTGTGGTCGCCGCCGCGGCCGTGCAGCACAAGAACGACCGGGAGGCCGCTTACGCTCGTTTGGCCGGGGGGCAAGGCGAGCGACCAGCCGACGTCGCGATGACGGGCCGCGGACCTGAAGGTGCCGGTCTTGATAGTGCCGACCGATCCGGACGGCGGCTGCGCGTCGACGTCGCATGTGCCGACAAGCTCGGCAAGGCGGACGCGGCCGGGCAACACGTCGTCCTCAATCGCAATGTACGAACCCGCACCGGCGAGCACAGCGGTACCCAGTGCGCCGAGCAACAACGCGCGGCGCGACACCATGGGCAACTCCGGTTTCTTTCAGCGCGGGTCGTCGAGTGTAGACGCGCGAGCGATCGTGCTGGATGACAGACTGACGGCTGTGTCGGCGACTGACGGTGAGCTCGGTGACGGAACGCGGGCGACGCACGCGGGAATGCCGGCCGCCATCGACGGCACGCCGCTCGTCAGCAGCCCGGTGTTCGGTTCGACGTACCACCTCACTGGCGAGCCGGCCGGACCGTATCAATACGGCCGCCTGACCAACCCGACGTGGTCGGCGTGGGAAGCCGCGCTCAGCGAACTCGAGGGTGGTGACGCGGTCGCGTTCAGCTCCGGGATCGCGGCGGTTACCGCAGTCTTGCTCACGGCTCTGCGCCCGGGCGATGTGCTCGTGATGGCCGCGCAGTGCTACTACGCAACCCGTCGGCTGGCAGCAGGGTTGCTCACCGACATCGGGGTGCAGGTGCGTTTTCTGTCGGACGACGAGGTGGGCCGTCACCTTGAGGGCGCAACGCTCGTGTGGCTTGAGAGCCCGAGCAATCCGAAGCTGGACGTGTGCGACATCGCGGCGATCTGTGCCGCTGCGCATCAGGCCGGCGCAGCGGTTGCGGTCGACAACACCACAGCGACCCCGCTCGGACAGCAGCCGTTGGCGCTCGGCGCTGACTATTCGGTCGCCAGTGACACGAAGGGGCTGACGGGGCACAGCGATCTCGTGCTCGGTCACGTGGCGTGCGGTGATGCAGATCGAGCAGCGGCGGTTCGAACGTGGCGCTCGAGCACGGGTTCGGTGCCTGGCGCCTTCGAAGCATGGTTGGCACATCGGTCGTTGATGACGCTCGATCTGCGGTTAGCTCGGCAGGCCACCAACGCGCTCGCGATCGCGCAGCTGCTGAGCGCGCACGAGGCTGTCGGCGAGGTGCGCTACCCGTGGTTGGCCGGCGACCCGTCGTACGACGTCGCGGTGCGCCAGATGCGGCGTCCGATCGGATTGGTTTCGTTCACGCTCGCCGATCAGGCGACGGCCGAGCGGTTCCTCGCCGCGTTGCACATCGTCGCCGTCGCCACCAGCTTCGGCGGATTGCACAGCAGTGCCGAACGACGGGCCCGTTGGGGCGGCGACGACGTGGCACCCGGATTCATCAGATTCAGCTGCGGCGGCGAAGACACTGCCGATCTCGTGGCGGACGTCGACCAAGCACTGCGCGCCGCGTTCAGCGCTAGCTGACTTCGCACCCCTGGGTGCTGTTGTGGGTGGCGCGCAGCAACACTGCGCGGTGCGACGCTTACGAGTTAGCTGCCGATGGCGAGGACCGGCGACGACAGCGGGGTACCGGAGCCGTCACGCCGACCGTTCGCGGCCGGGAGTTCGACCGCAACGCCGGAACCGGCCGTTGCCTTCGCCGGAACCGGTCCCGCCCATCCGACAAGCAGCGTGTCTTCGCCGCGCAGGAATCGGTGGCAACGCACGCCTCCCGTCGCCCGGCCCTTCGGCGGGAACTCGGAGTATGCGGCCACCTTCGCCGTCCCGGCATCTGTTCCTGGCAGCGCGGCCGATGAGCCGGCCACTGTGACGACCACCGCTTCGGCGTAGGGGGGCACGGCGCCGAAGAACACGACGTGTGCGCCTGACGTGAGTCGCACTCCCGCCATGCCGCCGGCCGCGCGACCTTGTGGCCGCACGCCGATTGCATCGAAGCGGAGCAACTGCGCATCGGAGGTGATGAACACCAAGTCTTCGTCGCCCGTCGTGAGTTCGACTGCGCCAACGACGGTGTCGCCGTCTTTCAGACCGATCAGCTCGAATGCATCTTTGTTCGACGGGTATTCGGGCAGCACGCGCTTCACCACACCAGACGCCGTGCCCAGCGCGATGCCCACAGAAGTCGACGACGCGACATTGGCCGACGTTGTCGACAACGTCGCCAGGGCAAGGACTTTCTCTCCCTTCTCAAGATCGAGGAACTCGCTGACCGGCGCTCCACCGGCCAATGTAGGAGCCCCCGCGGTCGGAGGCAGTGCGGGGAGTTCGAGGACAGACAGCCGAATCATGCGACCGAGCGATGTGACGACGCCGATCTCGCCACGGGCCGTCGATGTCACCCGCGAGGCGATGACGTCGTGCCGTGCCCGGGCGGCACTTGTTGTCGTCGGCTCGTCATCGACTTGTGCGCGCGCCAATAGACCGGTCGCCGACAGAAGCACGACGCACGGGTCGTCGGTCACCTCGAGCGGTACCGCCGCAGAAGGCAACCCGGCTGACTCGAGCAACACCGTGCGTCGTGGTGTGCCGAACTTCTTCGACACGTCACCAAGTTCGTCTGACACCACGTTGCGTAGCACGTCGTCGGAGTCGAGGATCGCGGTCAATTCGGTGATCTCGCGGGCTAGCTGGTCGCGCTCTTCTTCCAAATCCAGCCGCGAAAACTTGGTCAGTCGCCGCAGCGGCAATTCGAGAATGTCGTTGGCCTGGATCTCACTGAGATCGAAAACCTCCATCAACCGCGTCCGCGCCGCCGCAGTGTCGTCGCTGGATCGAATGACCGCAATAACCTCGTCGATATCGAGGATCGCGATCAGCCGGCCCTGCACGAGGTGCAGTTGCTCCTCGCGGCGCCGACGTCGGTAGGTCGACCGGCGTCGGACGACCTCGAAACGATGGTCGACGTAAACCTCGAGCAGTTCTTTCAGACCGAGCGTGAGCGGCTGACCATCGACCAACGCGACGTTGTTTACGCCGAAGGTGTCTTCCATCAGCGTGAGTTTGTAGAGCTGGTCGAGTATCGCTTCCGCGTTGAAACCGTTCTTGACTTCAATCACCAACTGCAGACCGTGCTCGCGATCAGTCAGGTCGCGTACGTCGGCGATGCCTTGCAGCTTGCGTGACTGCACCAGATCCTTGATCTTGGCGATGACCTTCTCCGGCCCGACGCCGTACGGCAACTCGGTGACCACAATGCCGCGCTTGCGCGGGCGCACGTCAGTGACTTTCGCGGTGGCCCTGATGCGAAAGACGCCGCGGCCGGTTTCGTAGGCCTCGCGAATGCCGTCGAGGCCGACGATCTTGCCACCGGTCGGCAAATCTGGGCCGGGCACGAAGCGCATCAGATCGTCAAGTGTCGCGGTCGGCTTCTTGATGAGATGCCGAGCCGCGTTGATGACCTCCACCAGATTGTGCGGCGCCATGTTCGTTGCCATGCCGACGGCGATACCGGCCGAGCCATTGACCAGCAGGTTCGGGAACGCGGCCGGCAGCACTGCCGGTTCTTGTTCTTGACCGTCGTAGTTCGCACCGAAGTCGACGACTTCTTCGTTCAGTCCGTCGGTCATTAGTTCGGCGGCGCTCTCGAGCCGGCACTCGGTGTAGCGGTAAGCCGCCGGCGGGTCATCGCCACCGAGCGAACCGAAGTTGCCATGGCCATCGACAAGCGGCACCCGCATCGAGAACGGTTGCGCCATGCGCACCAACGCGTCGTAGATCGCGCCATCACCATGCGGATGCAGTTTGCCCATCACGTCGCCGACGACGCGCGCGCACTTCACATGCGGCCGATCGGGCCGCAAACCCATCGCGGCCATCTGGAACAAGATGCGGCGGTGCACCGGCTTCAAACCGTCGCGCGCGTCAGGCAGTGCCCGACTGTAGATAACCGAGTACGCATACTCGAGAAAGCTGCCGCGCATCTCCTCGGTGACGTCGATGTCGACGATCTCCTCGGGCGGTGGGCCGGCAGGCCCTCCGCGTGCGGACGGCGGTGTTGCGGACGTGGATGCAGATCGTCGGGCCATGCGCGTCATTCTCGCCGGTGCCAGGCGCGGGGGCTGCGTGGGCGCGCCCATTGCTAGGTTGGCGCGGTGTCCCAGCACCCCTTGATCGATGTCGCCCGGCACGTTGCCGCCACTGTGCTCGAACCGGCCGCAGCCGAGGTCGACGCCTCCGTCGTGCCGAAGTCGCACCTCAAATCCTTGGCGGACGCCGGGTTGCTTGGCGTCGTCGCGCCCGTCGAGGTAGGAGGCGCCGGCGCATCGGCTGCGGTATTCCGGGAGGTAGCCGAGCAGCTGGCCGGCGCGGATGCGGCGACGTGGTTCGTCCAGGTGCAACATCACGCTCCCGTGCGCATGCTCACCGCCCACCCGAGTGCTGCGGCCGACCAGTACTTGCCGATGCTCGCCACCGGTGAACTGGTCGCGGGTATCGCCTTCTCGCATCTGCGGCAGTACCCAAACCGACCAGTCACCGCGACCCAGGTGGCGGCTGGCTGGCGGTTCAACGGGGTCGCCCCCTGGTACACGGGCTGGGGTATCAACGACGTCGCCTTCCTCTCCGGCGTCGATGACGCTGGCGAGGTCGTCTTCGCCGTCCTGCCGGCGGCCGAAACCGACGCGCTCACGGTGAAAGCACGGTTGCGCACCGCTGCCCTGAATGCCGCGCAGACCGTCATGTTGACGATCGACGATCTCGTCGTATCGTCCGATGACATTGCGCTGCGGCAGCCGCACGCAGACTGGGCGGTAGGCGACTTGGTCCAGGCGAATGCCAACCCCGCGATCTTCGGTCTGGGTGCCAGCGCGATCGCCTTGCTGCGCGCGACCGGCGAGGCCCGCCATGAGGCGGCAACAGTCGATGCGGCGGCGATCTACCAGGCGCGGCTCGACCTGCTTCGCACGCGTTGTTACGCGCTGGCCGACGATGTGCCAGCCCACGAGGCGCTCGACGAGCGGCTCGACCTTCGGGCGCAGGCGCTCGAGATACTGATCGCGATTACCTCTGGGCTGGTGGCCGCGAACGCCGGATCGGCCATGGCGTTGTCATCGCCGGCCCAGCGCAAAGCCCGCGAAGCATTGTTCTTGCTCGTGCAGGCGCAGACCGCCCCAGCGCGAATCGCGACCATGCAGCGGTGGGCGAGCAGTGCTGCCGGCTGGGCACAGACCAGGGCGTAGCGTGAGCGACATGGCTGCCGACAAGACCGCTGCCCGCGCGGCCGCCAAGAAGACCGCAGCTAAGAAGACCGCAGCCAAGAAGACCGCAGCCAAGAAGACCGCAGCCAAGAAGACCGAGTTCCCGCCGCCGCCGCGCACCGGCCGCCGGATCTCCTTTCCTGGCATCAGCTCCCGGGCGTATGAGCATCCATCCGATCGCGCCGCCTTGGTCGCGCTGCGATCGGTGCCGGGGTTCGACGTCCTGCTCAAAGGTTCTTTCGGATTCTTCAGCGAGCGTCGGCTTCGCATGA
>Ga0066789_10000111_pt1 | contig 24686 bp, 20 predicted proteins | sample OrgsoiDNA2013049_FD_70960 | JGI IMG/M metagenome (GOLD analysis project Ga0066789, IMG submission 70960) | Permafrost soil microbial communities from the Arctic, to analyse light accelerated degradation of dissolved organic matter (DOM) -... | ecosystem: Environmental > Terrestrial > Soil >...
GGCGTGCGTGGCGGTGGTGCCGTCAATGCTGAAGGCCGGGTTCGTATTTGGTGCCCGCTATGGACGTGGCGTGGCCAGTTGCCGCACCGCAAAAGGATGGAGTGATCCCGCCTTTTTCACCATCGAGGGCGGCAGTTGGGGTCTGCAGATTGGCGGTCAGGCGGTTGATCTGGTCATGCTGATCATGAACCAGAACGGCATGGACAGCCTGCTCAACAACAAGTTCAAGCTGGGGGCCGATGCTAGCGTAGCCGCCGGGCCGGTTGGCCGCAACGCCTCAGCCGACACCGACTGGACCATGCGCGCCCAGGTGCTCAGCTACTCCCGCGCCCGGGGCCTCTTCGCTGGCCTTGAACTGAGCGGAGCGGTGATCAAGATGGATCGCGACAGCACCCGCGAGTTCTACGGCCACAGCCAGCCCTTCCGAACGACACTTTCGACCGTAAGCTCGCCGGCGGGCTCGTATCCGTTCCTGTTCAGCCTTTCGAAGTGGGCGAAGCTGACTAGCAAGTAAGAACTGGCCACGGATTATCGCGGCGAAAGGCTTCACTACAGAGGCACCGAGCCACATAGAAAAGCAAAAGATTAGATATTGGTTCCTCTGTGGCTCGGTGTCTCTGTGGTAAAAAGCTTTTGACTTAAATCCGCGTAAGCTGCGGCCGCGCCTGTCTTTTCTGACGATTGACAGTGAATTTTCGTCAGTGTACCGTCCCCTTTGCCTTGCGTTACCGACTCGAATACGCGCTGGCATGGACGTTCCTGAAGTGCATTGGCGCGCTGCCTCGTCCGCTGGCCCGCGCCGTAGGAATCTCGCTCGCCTGGACCATTTACCTCCTGCACGGAAAACTACGTCGCGTCGGCAGGCGCAATATGGAACTCGCCTTTCCTGAGAAAACTAGAAAAGAACGCACCAAGATTCTTCGCGGAGTCTTTACATCTCTCGGCCGCCAATTGGCCGAAGTCTGCCTGTATCGCCGATACACCCGCGCGAACGTCAGCAAGATCGTCGTCTATGAAGGCTTCGAGAACTACGAACGCGCGCTGGCACGCGGGAAAGGTGTGCTGTTCCTGACCGCGCATCTGGGCGCTTGGGAGCTCTCGGCGTTCGCGCATTCGTTGTACGGATATCCGCTGGGTGTGCTGATGCGACCGCTGGACAATCCCGATCTCGACCGCCTCGTCCGCAACTACCGCACCCGGCACGGCAACAAAACTGTGGACAAAGATTTTGCTCGCGGCCTGATCTCCGCGATGCGGAAAGGCGAAACCGTCGGCGTGCTCATGGACACCAACATGCTCGCCAGCCAGGGCGTGTTCGTGGATTTCTTCGGCATCCAGGCTTGCACCGCCAGCGGCATCGCGCGCGTGGCTTTGCGAACCGATGCCGCAGTCGTCCCCGGCTTCACGATCTGGGACCCCATGCTGAAAAAATACCGCCTACGCTTCGATCCCGCAGCCAAACTGATTCGCACCGGAGACACCGAAGCCGACGTGGTTGCTAACACCGCGCTGTTTACGAAGATTATCGAAGACTACGTGCGGCGCTATCCTGACCAGTGGCTGTGGGTGCACCGGAGGTGGAAGACCAGGCCGGAGGGGGCGGCGCCGTTGTACTAGCGTTCAACTGAACCAATCGCTCCGATAAGCGACCCACCAGGCGGCATAGGCGCAAGGAATGGTCGCTCCCAGCGCCCACCAGATCGGCAGTACAAAGTCCGCCAACAGGCCGAGAATCGTAAAAACCGCCCAGAAAATCTTCTTCTCCACGCTTCTATTCTATGCCGTGGCTGTCCCTTGCTGACGAAACCGATGGCCATGTCTTCTGGGAACGTTCCAACCGACCGCAAGTCCCGGCCGCGTCAATGCTTCCGGCTTTCCTTTCCCGGCGCAAACGTATAAAACAAGTGCAATGAAAATGAAACGGCGGGTCAGCGAGATTGCCGAAGCGGTTGGAGCGCGGGCTCTAGGCGATGCCAGCATCGAAGTAAGCGGCGTCTCCAGCATCGCGGAAGCATCGCGGGGAGACCTCGTTTTCGCAGAAGACGAAAAGAGCTTGTCTGCGGCGCTGCAGTCGCGCGCGTCGGCGGTGATTGCCGGCAGCTTCACGGTGACAGTGAATACTTCCAAGACGATATTGATTGCTTCTCATCCTCGCCTGGCTTTTGCGCGAGCGGCCGAGTTGCTCCGCGATCCCGCCGCGCACAAGCCCGGAGTTCATTCCAGCGCGACGGTCCATGAATCGGCAAAACTTGGAGAGCAAGTCTCGATTGACGCGCACTCTTCCGTCGAAACAAACGCCCGCGTCGGGAATCGCAGCTGGATTGGCGCGCATTGTGTGATCGGCGGAGGCGTTGAAATTGGCGAAGACTGCAAGATCCATCCCAACGTGACGATTTATTCCGGCACAAAGCTTGGCAATCGCGTGATCGTTCACGCCGGAGTTGTGCTGGGCAGCGACGGATTTGGATATGTCCGCGACAAGGCCAGCGGACGCCACGAAAAATTCCCGCAGATTGGAAAGCTTGAGATCGAAGACGATGTTGAAATCGGCGCCAACACGACCATTGACCGCGGTGCGCTGGCGACCACGCGCATTGGCGGCGGGACGAAGATCGACAACCTGGTTCACATCGGACACAACTGCGTGATCGGGGAAAACGTGATCATCGCCGCCCAGGCCGGATTTTCTGGCAGCATTACGATCGAAGACAATGTGATCATTGGCGGGCAAGTCGGCGTGGGGGAACACGCGCGCATAGAAGAGGGCGTGATGATCGGAGGGCAGGGAGGGGTCCTGCCGAAGAAAGTTTTGCGCGGCAAGGGCGTTGCGTTCTGGGGGACTCCGGCGAAGCCGCTGCGGGAATATTTGAAGGAGTTGGCGACACTTGCGAGACTGAGCAAGAAAGAATAGAGAATTTCAGCGACAAACCGGGCCTGCGGCCCGAAAGCGGACGAGGGCGTCCGTCCTTACGCGACCAGTCCTGATATCCTTTCCCTTCGATGCTGCGAATTGAAAGAAGTGCGTGGCTGCTGGCAATTCTGTCGGCAGTACTGCAAGTCGTAATTTTCCCGCTGCCGAATTTTTATCTGCTGAGTTGGATTGCGGTCGCGCCCCTGCTGATCGCGATCCTGCGGGCCCGCCGTCCCCGAACTCTGCAACTGCAAGGGGCAGAGAAGTTTCTGCCGGCAAGCCCCCTCCAGGGATTTCTCCTCGGCTACCTCAGCGGAATCCTCTGGTATTGCGGAAATTGTTATTGGGTGTATAACACCATGAAGCAGTATGGTGGTCTCAACCTGTTCGAGGCTGCGGGCATACTCTTTCTGTTCTCACTCTACCTCGGCCTTTATAACGGGCTGTTCGGTCTGATCATCAGTTGGCTGGCGCGCGGCGAATCCGGAGTGCGAAACGCACTCGTGCTCTCGCCCTTTGTCTGGGTAGCGGTAGAACTGGCGCGCAGCCGCATCACCGGATTTCCCTGGGACCTGCTCGGTGTCACCCAGGTGGACAATATTCCCCTCGCGAGAATTGCTACCTTCACCGGAGTTTACGGAATCTCGCTCGAGATCATGATCGTCAATGCCGCATTCGCAGCGGCATTCCTGATCCGCCGAAATCGTCGTTCGCTGCTGGTGGCCGCGCTGGCTGCGACGTTTGTGCTCCAAGTCGCTCGCTGGATTCCCGCTCCTGCAGTCCCTGCTGACCATGCCGCGCTGCTGGTCCAGGAAAACGTTCCCGTGCTCGACAGCGCCGACTGGACAACCCAATATTTTGCGGATACGCTGACCGATCTGACCCGCCTTAGCCTGACTCCGCTGGAAGAATCGCAGCAGCATCCAGACCTGATTGTCTGGCCCGAGTCGCCGGCGCCCTTCTACAGCGGTGATCCGTTGTTCCGCAACGCCATCAGTCAGATTGCGCAGAGCGCGCAATCCTGGATGGTGGTGGGAAATGTCGGCATCGAAAACGCCATGATGTCCCCGCAGCCCGTGACCCATATCTTCAATTCCGCAACGCTGGTTTCGCCCAATGGAGAGTGGGGCGCGCGTTACGACAAGATTCATCTGGTGCCCTTTGGAGAATATGTTCCGTTCAAGGAGTGGTTTTCTTTCGCCGGGGGCCTGACTAAAGAAGTTGGAGATTTCTCTCGGGGTGCTTCGCGCGAGACGCTGCCTGCTGGCGATCAGAAACTCGGAGTCTTCATTTGCTACGAATCTATTTTCCCTGACGACATCCGGCAATTTGCCAACCATGGCGCGCAGGTTTTCGTAAACATTTCCAACGACGGCTGGTACGGCGACAGCGGCGCCTACGCGCAGCACCTGAAGCAGGCTCGAATGCGGGCAGTGGAAAATGCGCGTTGGCTGCTGCGCGATACCAATACCGGCGTCACCGCGTCGATCGATCCATACGGCCGCGTCGTTGCTAGCGTGCCGCGCAAGCTGCGCAATGTTCTGGAAGCTCCCTACGCGCTTTCGGCCGAGATGACTTTCTACACCCTGCACGGCGACTGGCTGGCCTACGCCTGTGCAATAATCTCACTGGGAGCGATTTTTGTTTCGCTCACTTCCGCTACGCGCAGACGGAAAGAAAGAATATGATCCAGGATTTCGAACACGAATACACGTTGTTGCAGGGCAAAGTCCGCGAGCTCCAGGAGTACCTTTGACGGTAGCCGTCTGCGCCAGCGCCTCGCAGAAATAGACAAGCAAGCCGCCGACCCGAATCTGTGGTCAAATCCGCAAAAATCCCAGCAGGTTATGCGCGAGAAGAAGCGCCTGGAGCACCTGCTCTCCACTGAAGAAGACCTGGTCCGCCGCACTGGGGATATTTCCGCCTATTTCGATCTGGCACGCGAAGGCGAGAACGTCGAGCCCGACCTGCGCCGCGAAATCGACGGGTTGGGCGAACTTGTCGATCGCCTGGAAACCGAGACCTTGCTCTCCGGCGACAACGATGGACGCAACGCCATCGTTACCATTCATCCTGGCGCTGGTGGAACGGAATCGCAAGACTGGGCCGAGATGCTGATGCGCATGTATATGCGCTGGGCCGAGCGCCAGAAATTTCAGACGGTGCTCTACGACTATCAACCCGGTGAAGAGGCCGGCATCAAATCAGCAACGTTCGGAGTGAATGGCGAATACGCATTCGGCTTGCTGACTAGTGAAATCGGCGTGCACCGCCTGGTGCGCATTTCGCCCTTTGATCAAGCCAAGCGCCGGCACACTTCTTTCGCCAGCGTGTACGTTTCCCCGGAAATTGACGAATCCATCGAAGTCATTATCAAGCCCGACGACTTGCGTATCGACACCTACCGCTCCAGCGGCAAAGGCGGACAGCACGTCAACACCACCGATTCTGCCGTGCGCATCACTCATATTCCCACCGGACTTGTTGCCAGCTGCCAGAACGAGCGCTCGCAGCACAAGAATAAAGAGCGGGCCATGAGCATGCTGCGCTCCAAGCTCTACGAGTTCGAAATGGAGAAGAAGCGGGAAGTAACCCGCAAGATCGAAGACTCCAAACTCGACATCGATTTCGGATCGCAAATCCGCTCCTACGTGCTACAGCCTTACCGCCTGATCAAGGACCACCGCACCAAGACTGAAGTCGGAGATGTGGACAAAGTGATTGATGGCAACCTCGACCCCTTCATCCGCGCCTATCTGCGGATGCGGCGCGCAGGTGGCGAACCGGCTGCGACGCCCGCCGAGCCTTAATTGCAAGCCTTGATCCACAAGGCCCTACCTAAAAGGACAAAGCCGCGGTTCCTTCCGTAACCTTCCCGAGGCCGAAATTGCTGGAAAGCCTCACCCCTCTGGGCGATCCTGTTACCAGGAGCAGTCCGTGCTCCGCCAAAACCATGCCACGCATGCTTGAACTCGTTCGCGCCAGTGCCCTGTCGTCGCACCAGATGATGACGGCGTCGAAGGGCGCGCTCAGCGTGCCGGCGGAGGAAATGGTCGAAATCCTCGTCTATATAGCAGAGCACAACAAAATTATGGGCGAGACGGCGCGGCTTACCCTGGCGGGATGGGAAGAGTCGTCCGCCAAAGCTATCGCTGCCAATCCCAACTCGCCAAAGGAGATTCTTGATTATTGGGTTTCGGCCAGAGATCTGCGGCCGACGCTATTTCCGCTGCTGCTTGAAAACTCCTCGGTCTCAAACCGAAAACTCGGGGAACTGGCAAGCACCGTGAAGGGCGAATGGATCGATGCAATGATCGCCAGTCCGCGGGTGCGGAGCTCGCGGATACTTTTGGCCGACCTGAATTCGAACAAAGAGCTTAGCGAGGCGCAGGCCGCGCAGGTGAAGGAACTGTTTACTGTGCCGGCGGCTGAACCCGCGCCCATTGCAGTAGCGCAAGCCGCCGCCTCCGCGCCGGTTCAAGTTGCACCGGCCCCGAATCCTCAGATTGTTGCAGCTGCCGGGTCCGCTGCCGCGGCGGCCCCTGAGCTCGCGCCGCTCGTTTCTCATCCTGGGACTGATTCTGAAACGGATCCCGAAACCGATCTCGAGACTGAAGACGCGTTAGTTGCCTTCTTCACCGAGCATGCCAGCGAAATCGCGGCCGAAGGCGACAAGCCGTTCCAGCCCATTGGCTACATTCACGAGGAAATGCCTACGGAGACTGAAGCCAGGAGCCTCGCCGCCGCGGCCTCGGCGGACGCCGTGGCGTCCACCCCTGCACCCGCCGTTGCCCCGGTTATTCCCACAAAGCGGGACAATCCGGAGAACGAGAAGCGTGGCAGCGTGCTGCAGAAAATCAACAAGCTCGACGTGAGAGGCCGCATTCAGCTAGCGATGAAGGGCAACAAGGAAGAGCGTTCGATTCTGGTCCGCGACGGCACTAAAATTGTCGCCATCGCGGTGCTCGATTCGCCAAAGATCAGCGACGGCGAAGTGGAGAAATTTGCCGGCCAGAAAAATGTGCTCGAAGCCGTGCTGCGCGCCATTCCTTTGAAGCGCCGTTTCATGAAGAACTATCCGGTGGTGCGCAATCTGGTCTTCAACCCGCGCACTCCGCTCGATCTTTCCCTGGGCCTGATGAAAAACATTCTCATCGCAGACCTGAAGAACCTCATGGGCAACAAAGAAGTCGCCGACACCATTCGCAAGATGGCCATGCGGACGTACAAACAAAAATCCGAGCAAGCCGGTAAGAAGTAGTTCGCCTGCGCTACAATACAGGCCGTGGCCACGCAACCCGCGCAACCCGATTCCATCCGCGAACTTCTGCGACATTCAAAAACCATCGCTGTGGTCGGACTTTCCGATAGTCCTCTGCGCCCCAGCCACGGTGTCTCAGCCTACATGCAGACCCATGGATACAAAATCATTCCAGTGAATCCAAACGTTCGCGTGTCGCTCGGCGAAAAATCCTATCCCTTGCTCGCGGACGTACCCGAAAAAATTGATATCGTAAACATCTTCCGCCGGCCGGAGTTCGTCGAGGAAATCGTTGACCAGGCGATCGCGTTGAAAATCCCCGCCGTCTGGATGCAGGAAGAAGTGATCAACGAAAAAGCCGCCGAGAAAGCGCGCAAGGCGGGGATGTTCGTGATGATGGACCGCTGCATTTTGAAGGAGCACCGGGCGCGGTTCCGGTAAATAACCCATCCACCACAGAGAAAGCAAAACTCCCAACGCCATCCAAGAACTGTTCGTCGATTTGCCGTTTGATTTTGGTTTCTCTTGCAGCTCTGTGGTGAACGGCAGTTTATTCTTCCTGCGCAGACTTTCGCTTTCTCTTAATCTCTTCCAGCCGCTCACGAATCCGCTTCTCCAGTCCCTCACTCGTCGGCTGATAGTACCTGCGGTCTTTCAAGTTGTCCGGCAAGCACTGCATGTCGGCGACTTTGTTTTCCAGATTGTGGGCGTACTGATAGCCCTGTCCATAGCCGATTTGTTTCATCAGCCCGGTCGGAGCGTTGCGCAGATGCAGCGGCACCGGCTCGGCCGCGGTTCGCTCCACGTCCTGCTGCACTTCGCCGTAGGCGGCGTAAAGCGCATTTGATTTCGGCGCCACGGCGAGATACACGACCGCTTGCGCCAGCGCGAGATTGCCTTCCGGCATGCCGATGAAATCCACCGCATCGCGGGCTGCCATGCATAACGAGAGCGCGTTCGGATCAGCTAGACCGATGTCCTCGACCGCCATCCGCACCACACGGCGGGCAACGTAAAGCGGATCTTCGCCCGCTTCCAGCATCCGTCCCAGCCAATACAAACTTGCGTCCGGATCGCTGTTGCGCACCGACTTGTGCAGCGCCGAGATCAGGTTGTAATGCTCTTCGCCGGATTTGTCATAGAGCAGAATGCGTTTTTGCAACGCGTCCTGCACGATGTCCGTCGTGAGCTCAGCCCCCGCACTTACATGGGCCTGCTCCAGCGCCAGCGAAGCCGCGACCTCCAGCACGTTGTACGCATTGCGCGCGTCGCCGCTGGAGTAAGCCGCAATCCGCAGCAGAACGTCATCTGTCGCCAACAGCTTCATCGTTCCAAGCCCGCGTTCGTTGTCTTCTATCGCGCGCCGCAGCAAGAGCACGATCTGTTTCTCGGTCAGCGGCTTGAGTACGTACACCCGGCTGCGCGAAAGCAGCGCCGAGTTGATTTCGAAAGAAGGATTCTCCGTGGTCGCGCCAATCAGCCGGATGTTCCCCTTTTCCACGTGAGGAAGAAATGCGTCCTGCTGGGCTTTGTTAAAGCGATGGATCTCGTCAATGAAGACCAGAGTCCGCGTGCCATACTGCCGCACCCGCTCCGCGTCGGCCATGACCTGCTTGATCTCTTTGATCCCGGCAAGCACGGCGCTGAATTCAATGAACTCCGCGCGAGTAAGGCTGGCGATGATTTTCGCCAGAGTAGTCTTTCCAGTGCCCGGAGGCCCCCAGAAGATCAGCGAGCCCAGGTCGTCGCGCTCAATCTGCGCCCGCAGCGGCTTGCCCGGCGCAACCAAATGCTCCTGCCCCACAAACTCATCGAGCGTGCGCGGACGCATCCGGTCCGCCAGCGGATTTTTGTGATCGCCAGGGTTCGCCGCGCCGGGAATAGGTTGAAATAAACTCAAGCAGAATCATTTCACCACATCGGACGATACAAAACGAATCCCAGAACCGCGAGGGCACACGCTTCAAGAGCCGGTGTAAAGCAGAAAAGGAGCCCAATAAAAGGGCCTGCGGAAGGCGCCCTTGGAGTGAAGCAACGAGAGCTTCGCCGAGCGGAGCGCAACATCCGGACTGCGTCCGTTGTTAAGTTCGGCGTAGAAACGATCCATCAACTGCGGAGTCGAAGTGTCATTCACTTCCCAGAGAGATCCAATTACGTTGTGCGCGCCAGCGCGAAGAAAGGCCCATGAAAGGCCAACCAGTCCCTCGCCGGTATAGGCCCGCGTGCCGGCGCTGTAGCAGGTGGAAATGGTGACCAGGTGCGCGTGTAGGGGACAGCCAACAATATCGCGCGCGTAAAGTTTGAAAGAATCCCGCTGCGTAGCGGACGGAGACAACACCACCGCAGAATCCAACGGACTAGTTCGGGTGGCGATGCCGTGGGCGACGAAATGAATGTATGAGAATCGCTCGGGCCGGCTCGTCAGGTACGCTGCAGCCGTAGCTTGTCCTCGCGCGTAAACCGTTTGCGCATCCGGTGCAAAGTGCTTTTCAATGTTCTCCATCTCGAGGGCTGCGTTGGGAAGTTCGCCATAATCACGGCCGGCGGCAAGCGGGTCGCCGACCAACAACAGTTTTCCCAAGCCTTGGTGGGTCGATGTTTGAGGGCCGTGCAGAAGCCGCAATGAGCTTGCGCTGCTCAAGGTTGCGTCTTCAATCCAGTAATGCGGCTGGGGCTTTTCCACCAGCAAAGTTTCGAAATTCAGCCGGTTCAGGCTGATGCCGTCAGGAACGATGAGGACCTTTGCGTTTTTTGCCAAAGCAGTTTGCGCGGGCGCCACCAACGTTTGATACAGGGCGATTCCATCGGGGTTCGCGGTTTCGAGGACATCCTGAGGGCCGGCCAGAGCTTTTTGATAGCGCACCACGGTGTTGTCGATTTCAGCGGCTGGCGGAAGCGGGTACAAAATGGTTTTCTGCGGCGTAATTGCCCACAGGTAGGATTGCTTTTCGCCCAGCCAATAAAACAGGATGGTGGCTCCGGCCAGCCGCGCTGCCGCCTGCGGGTTCAGCACGTCCGGCTTCTGCGAGGCGCTCTTACGCAAAAGCCCCAGGCCTTCGGTCAGAGTTCGCGCGCGGGTGAAGTCAGCCACCTGCAGGGCCTGCTCCTTGCGACCGCGAACCACAAGGAAGTGAACGTAGTCGTCGTAAATCCGCGACGCATTGGTGAGAAAGGGAAGCTGGGATTCCTCGTGCTTCAATGAAGAACGGGCGGTCTCAAACGTGCTCAAGGCGGCACGATATTCTCGATCCGCAAAACCCGCATGGTTCTCTTCTTCATAAAGACGCGCCAGCTCGTGTTCCGCCTCCCACTTCAGGGACACATCGCTTTTCGGATCGTCGGCAACTTCCCGAAACATATGCTCCGCCTGTGCAGGGTCGTGCAGACTAGCAGCAACCTGTCCTTCGACCAGCAGGAGATAGAGTTCGTCGAGCCGGTCGTGGTCGGTCCGCGCCATGTCCATCGCGCGGTCGGCGTACCGCTTCGCCGCCTCGAGTTTTCCACTCTGCTCTGAGACCAGAGCGAGAGACATCAGGGCGTTCAGGATGTCTTCTTTGCTGGAGATTTGCTGCGCGATATGCAATGCCTTCTGGTACGACTGTTCTGCGGTGGAATATTCGTGGCGATCGAGATAAACGTAGCCGGTGGTGGTCAGCCAAACGATCTGGCTGTGAACATCGCCCAATTGCGAAGCGTGTCCTTCCGCCTGCGAAAACGAATCCAGAGCACGTTCGGGATCGCCGAGTTTGTAGTAAGCCCAACCCAGATTACCCAGTACGGCCTGCGCAAGGTCCTGGGCGTCTAGTTCCGCTGCGAGCCTACGAGCAGATTCCAGCCAGTCGATTGCCTCGTCGTAGTGTGCCTGCTGCAGCGATACTGTGCCTAGATTGAGAAGAGCAGTTGACTCTAGAAACTGATCACCTCGCGCACGTGCGAATCCAAGACTTTTGCTGAAGTAGCTTGCGGCCAGCGGAAGTCGGCCCTGTTCCATAGCCAGGGCTCCGCGCGCCCGGGCCACTGCTCCACACGCCGCATCAGAAGTCGCCGCGCATAACTGTTCTGCCTCCTGGAGCTTTCGGTCCGCGTCGCCGAAATGGTGCAAACGCGCATGCGCGAGTCCCTCAAGCGTCAGAACCTGGATGACTAGCGTGTGAGACAGGAACGCGGGAGGAGAATTGAGCAATGCGAGTACTTGCTGGCTCATTCGACGCCACGTCAGCGCCTCTGCTTCGAGTACCCTAAATTTCCAAGCCAATTGCGGATCGGAATTCACAAAGTACTGATAGCCATGCTCTGCCTCCACCTGGCTGCCTTCCAGCTCGCCATGAAAGAAAGCTTGCTGGGCGTGTTCAAAGGATGGTCGCTGATAGGCGGCGCGATTGCAGGCCGACACAATCCCCAACAAAAGGAGCAAGAGCCCTAACGCTACGGCCGCGTCGTTCCGTTGACCACCGCGGTCGAAGCTTGCGTCCCTCCGTGCGCGACGCATCCCATGTCCAGGCGGATCATGGTCAATCCAAACGTATCGCAATCCACCTTCAACTCGGCCAGGAAGACTCTGCCGAACTCGGGCACCTCGATCACGTGGCCGGCTGAATTCCACGGTTTCGTCGCCCCCAAAGAAGCTACCAGTGAACATTCGACTGCCGCCTTTGGCTTTGGTCTCTTCCCAGCGATGAAGGCGTCCCACTCCTTCCGCAACTGGGCGCTGTCCGGCAGCTTACCACGGTAGTTCGACCTGACAGATTCAGGCAGGCTGGAGGCTGCCACTAAGGTCTCATTCTGTTTGCTAACCTGCGCCATGAAGGCTGCGTCCAGCAGATAGGGTTTGTCGCCAGCCGGCGTCTGCCCACACATGTCCAGATTGAGTGTCGGTCTGACGTCGTGTCCTGCGATCTTCAGGTTCTCGAAACGCGTGCCCAGAAAAGTCACGCTTGGCACGTGGCCGACCAGCAGGGGGTGTTCCGTCGAAATCTGCGCGACCACTCGGTCCGCGGTCACCACATCCAGAACGTTCAACCCTTCGATCACGGAAGTCGCCAGAGTTACCCATCCGTGGTCCGGCTTTGCACTTAGGTTGCCAGCCACCTGGGTGTAAGCCGATCGAAAAGAAATCACCCCTTCGAGCCGAAAGTTCTCGGCTCTCTCTGAAAGATATCCCCCCTCCCGAGGTAGCTTAGCGAAGGCTTGCGGCCTGACGTCTTGTTGCAGCGGGCGTTGGAGTTGCGCATCGAGAACACTCGCCTCGGCGTGAAAGGTGTGAACTCTTTTTACATCTGCCATGTCTTTGCTCCGTTCGCGTAAAGCTCATTTCTGGATATGTAACTCGAATTGACCGCGGCCAATTTCAGACCGCTCGCTACCCGCACCGACGCCCTGAACGACCAAGGTATAGGTTCCGTCCTGGCGAGGAGCGTCTGGGACTCGAATCGGCCAGGTGTCATCTGCGGTCGTCGCCGGAATGTTGAGCGACCACTCCATCCTCCCCGCGGGATCGTGCAACTCCGCGCGGTAAGAAGAGTAGTGGTTGTCCGTTGGGACATTCACAAACAGCAAAAAGCCACGCCCTGGTTGCGCAGCAACCACAGGTGCATTCGCGCCGCGATTGTTGAGGCTGACCGTCGCCCACGGCAAAACCTGCGGCGCGTTGGCCGCAATCTGGAGCTTGGGATACGTCACCAGGTTCTGGTAACCGATCAGCGCCAGCAGAGCCGCCAGCACAGGGAAAACCAAAGCCGGCCGAAGCCACCCAAACCATCCCGATTTCGCGGAAACCGGAACTGGGACTTGCACCGGGTGCCCGGTGGAGGGTTCCGACAATACGACTTTCATCTTCTCAACCAGCGCGGCGCCGGCGCGTGCATCGAGAGCGCACTCCGTGCACCCAAAAAAATGTTCTTCGAACTGCTCGCGTGCCTCAGGGGAAAGCTCGTCGAGCAGGTACTTCTCGGCGATCATCAACTCGATTGCCTCGGTATGATCCATTGCGCAGTCTCCGCCACCTAGGTAGTGCAAACGAAGTGCAAAACGTTACAACTATTCTTGTCTTCGTGCCCCTCAATCAGCGGCGCCCCGCCGCTCCGCCCCTATGTTCTTCATATAGTGGTCCTTAAAGGTCTGTTTGGCACGGTGAAGCAGGACCCGAAGATAGTTCCGGTCCACACCAAAGTCGCGGCAAACGTCATCTTTATCGCGTTCTTCCAGAAACACTTCTTTTAGAAGCCGCCGGTCGCGCTCGCTGAGGTCGTCGAGAACGTCGCGAACCATGGCCGCGGATTGCCGCGTCATGATGCCACCCAAAGCGTCAACCTTGGAATCCGGGATCTCGGCACTCTCATCGTCGTCCGAAACCGGAGCGTCGCGGGCGGATGAACGATAGTGCTCAAGCAGGACGTGATTACAAACAGAATTCACGAAAGCTCCCAGTCGGTCTGCCTGGCGAACGCCTCCTTCACTTCGCAGGACGGCAAAGAAGCGGACAAAGGTCTCTTGCCGGATGTCCTCAATCATTTCTGGGGACCGCACTCGGGACCGCAATTTCAGTTGGATGAGCTGGCTGAAATAGGACACAAAATGCTCCACGGTCCGGAAATCGTCCGAACGCAGACGTTGCAGATAAGCATCGTCGAACGCGAAGAATTGCAAAGCCAGTGCCTCGGAAGCCAGCTTAAGTGTGCGTATTCTACACCCCGGCCCCAACCCACTTGCTTGTTTTTCGCAGGGAGCGTCAGCGCGAGTTCTCCAGTTGCTTGGCGTGAAAAAGATCGCAGCCGATGTGTAACGAAATCCGACTCCCATGCACTATCCCGATGACATGAGCGAGTGAGATTGGCGAGAACCCCCGACCAATCCCCTGGCAAATGTTTGCCTTGCTCGATGGCGCACTCATGGCATTGCCTCGGAAATGAGTGCGCCTTTTTTTAAGCAGGCCGGTCGGAGCGGGAAGAGTTCGACTTACAAGCCGAAGAGTTGCTTTGGGGGAGGCGATCTCGTCGGAATTGGGAGAGGCGTCCCGCTCCACCGTCCTGGTTTGTCAACGCGATGAAACCGATACCGGTGCCACCCTGCAGAAAGCTCAAACGGGGTGGGCCGGCTCTCTTTTTGCCTGCCGCTCGAAATAAAACGCGATCGCTAACGCAAGAATAAGAGCCGCGATCCCGAAGAGGGTCAAGCTTGGGACTGTGTTGGGCTCTTCAATAATGACTTTGCGCGCCATGGCAATGAGCGCGACTTCCAAAACAACCCGTACATGGATGACGTCTCTCTTCAGGTATGCCTTCAAAGTCTCCAGCAGTTCCACTCCAATCAGCACCAGCAGGAAGTATCCAAAGATCTCCAGCAGACCCTGCACCCGAATGAGAAATCGAGGGGGCTCCCAGATTTCCTGAGCGATTAGTACGCCCAGGTGAATCGTCGAGAGCACCACAACCAGCGCGAGCATTGCAACCAGCGAGTAAACGGTGAACTTCTGGATACTTACGAGCAATATTTCCACCCACGATCTGCTTTGGGTTGGTTGCGGTTCCGCCAGCGCTGGGGATATCTCCGGCGGATCCATCGGTGTCTCTGGTGTGGTTCCCAACGATCCCTCCTCAAGTGCCAAGGTGCGAGTTTAGGCTTCTGGCCCCGGCGCCAACAACTAGCACTAATGTCAGTAGGCATGAAACTGCTCCCGACCTAAATTTAAGTGTGGGATGACGCAACAATAGCGGTCGAGGAGTCGGGTGATGACAACAGATAGCACGAACGCCGCCTACGGAATCTATACAGAAGACGTGCACGTAGCCGAGGTTGTGCACGCGCTCAATGACGCAGGCTTCGAGAACGAAGAAATCTGCCTGATGCTCGCCCGTACTCACCCCATTTCCACGGTCGTGCGCGAAGCCGCCCTTCGGTCCGCGGATCGAGAGGCTTCGGCGGTGGCCGCGGGGCTGATTGAGTGGCTCTCCGGATTCGGCGCCGTCGTAATTCGTACTTTCGGTTTCTTCATCCGTTCGCACCGCTTTCGCAGCGCGCTGGTGACGACTCGAGAAGCCCCCGCCCTTTGCGGCAGTTTCGAAACCCTCATGGATTTGGGCTTTTCCGAGCAGACCGCCTTGCGGTTGGACGATCAGTTGAGCGAGGCCGGTGTTCTGGTCTATGTCGCCTGTTCTGAGAGTGACCGCGCCGCCTGGGCCCGGGAATTGTTTCAGCAAATCGGAGCGCAGGAAACCGCCGAACTGGACATTCGTCAGGAGTCTACGACCGCAGCCTGAGGTCGCGGCTGCCATTTCTCTGCCGGTTGCGGTGAGGCCAGCGCGGGCCAACGTACCCGCCACTGGCCGTCCGCTCCGCAAGTTCCTACCCGCCGTCCAAATTAAGGCAGCAGCGGAATTGCTGAGGTGAGTTGCAGGTTGACGATCAGACTCAACCGGTTATCAACCTGGTAAAACTTCGCCGCCCGTCTCGCGCCCAGGGCCTTCATGAACTTCGGCCAATAGGCTTGCCGTAAGCTCAAGGTCTTCTGCTCGATGTCAATCATCCGCTGCACCATGCCGTTCGCCTTGGCGTCGTCCATGCTGTCGTAGTTCGTCGCGTAATCTTTGATCAGTTGCAGGCGCTGGTCGCCGATCACCTGCTGGTCCCGCGCGTAGTCGCGATAGACGGGCCAGAAGGCTTGTGATTCTGCGTCGGTGAATTGCATGGTGTGAGCAACAATCTCGTTCTTTCCTGCCTGAACGTCCGAGCGTATCAACTGAATGTCGGAGTCGGTCAGGGGCTTTACAGTCACTTCCGCAGTCTGGGCGGAAGCAACCGTGCTTAGAAGGGCAGAGAACACGCAGATAATCAGAAACTTCTTCATTAGATCTCTCCTGTAGGTTTTTGAAATTGAGTTCATGTATTCGTTTTTCAGCGCAACGAGTTCCTCTGTTTCATCTCACTGACTATGCTCAAGAGCGTTCTTGATCGCGGTCAGAGAGGTCTGAAGACCCGAGACGGTCTTGCCCACTGCAACTTTGCGGACGATGGATCCCTTCATGCCTGTCAAACCCGCCTGCTCCGATGCCTCCATCTTGATCAGATAAAAGCCGGATTTATGCGGATCGTCGACTGGGAGGATGCAGACCGTGAGGTCGAGCGCAGTCTCGAAGTAGTGACTCGAATAGAGTTGCTTTTCCGCAATCGCATACGCCGGTTGTTCGGCTCCTTCCCCGTGCAAGGTCACGACATGCAGGATGCGCAGCGTGGGCTTCAGGCCGAACTTCACGTTGTCCCAATAGAATGAGTTTTCCACGTTCGCCGGTTTCGCTTCGGGATAGCCGAGCAGGTAGTTGTAGAAATCCGGCAAGGCCTTTTGCAACGCGCTGAGGTGGCTAAGCATGTACTTGAACTGCTCGGCCACGTTGGTAGGTTCATCCTTGTCGTTGTAAACCGCCCCCAATATGCGATTGCCCTCCTTCTGATAGGTGAGCAAGCGCTGTAGGGCCATTTTCTGGAGGAGTTGATTCACCTGGTCGCCCGCATCGGGAGCGGACCAATTGATGGATTTATCCACGTCTTCCATGGCTCTGGAGGGCATCTGAATCTGGCACTTGCCGGGCTTACAGTCCTTCAATCCTTTTATGTCGTCGCTATCCAAAGCGAAACCCTTCAGGTCGGGAAGCTGTGGCGGAGTACTGAAGGGTTCGACCGCCAGATATTCGGGGATCTTGCGCAGACGAGCGAAATCATAGGCAAACTTGACGTAGCTGTCGGGCGGTGCATTGACGTAAATAACACCCAGCACAAAAATCTCGGCTGGGGTTCGCGAGGTCAACGTCTTTGCAATCGGCTGACCACTCTGGATGGCGGTGATCTGGTCCTGGCTTAGGCCGCCGCTCTCCTTGAAATAGGCCTTCAGTTCAGAGCTCGTCTGAGCACAGCTGAAAACCGTCACCCCGGCGATCAATGTGCACAACACCACTAACAAAACGGCAACTCGCATGATGCTACGCATAACAGCACCTCGATGAAAGATATTCGGATTCCCGCTGGTAGCTTTCTTCCTAATTCCGGTTCCGCAGCGCATCTTTATTAGTGCGGCCTGGCTTTGAAATCTACCGCGTTCCAAATTAGGCCCCGGCGCGTGCCCCCGCCAGAGCGTCGGGATGGTCGCGTTCGGCGGCGCTCGATAATCGCTCGACGAACTTTTTCAGCGTCAAGGTCAACGGAATTGCAAGAATGGCGCCCGCCGGGCCGAGAAGGAAACCCCAAAACATAAGCGACACCATGATTTCAAGAAACGAGATCTGCACCGCCTTCTTCATGAGAATCGGCGTAAGCCCGTAGTCCGTCAGCATCTGGGACACGATCAAGAGACCGCCCACGAGAAGGGCCTTCTTCCAACCCAACATGAGCAGCGCCAGAAGGGTCGGTGGCACGAGGGCCAGGATAAAACCGACGTTAGGAATGAAGTGGAAGAAAAAGTACAGCACACACCACAGAACCGGGGAGTCCACGCCGAAAGCAGCCAGCACCGCCAGGTTGACCAGCGCGGTAACAATACCGGTCTCGGCTGAGATCGCGACATAACGCTGCACCCCTTCGCTGTAGTAGGCAAGCTTCTCGGAAAGAGGATTTCTCTTGACGCCGTCCTCCACCACCATTTCGGCAATGAATATCCACGACAACAGCGAGATCAGAAAACCATCGCCCATGAAAGCGGCCAACTGCCCGAGGACCGTGCGGGCGAAGTCCAGGAGTTTGTCCGACGTGGATAACCTGGCGGCGGAAAGGTCGCCAATATGAATGCCGTGCGTATTCGCGAAAGCCACTAGTTTTTCAAAAAGCTCCATGAAACGTGTGTGGTATTCGGGCAGGCGCTCCGTCAGTCGCGCGACACTGTCGTATAGGAGGGAAACCGTAACTACATTGAGGGTTCCCAACAAGACTACCGTCAACACCAGCGCCAAGGTCTTCCCCAGCCGGAAACGCTGCATGAGCCACTGGGGCAATGGAACGAAGGCGTAGGCGAGCACCAGTGCCATCAGCAGGACCACCAGCAGCTCAGACGCGGCCCTGATTGCCCACATGATGATGACGAGACATGCCGCGACTTGCAGAGCACGGACTATCGGTGGCGACAAACGGTCGCTCATATCACTCTCTTTAGGATTCGACAAATATTATTCCGGCCCTGCGCTGAGTGCGTCGGGACGCTTCCGCTGGAGACATCAAAAGACATTCCATGCTCACCGCCAGTGTTGTCGCGGGCTACTGGCAAAAATGCCAGTCTGCCGCCGTGAACTCCGTCTTCCGGACGTTTTCGTGTAAACAAAAAAGAAGAGGAGCTGCCAATGCTGCGGGCAACTCCTCACAGTTTTGAGCGATGGATCCCCTCTCGTCATGAAACGGGACCTGCTCGAACGTGCTTCTCGCCGGTACTTAGCGACTCTTCCGAGCCGTCCGCAGACCAAGTCCTGAGGCCAATGACAGAATGCCCAGCAGTCCGATCAGGGGAAGCTCGCTTCCAGTCTTCGGTAGTTCTGCCGGCGGCGCTGCAGCCGCGACTACGGGTGCAGGAACCGGGACGGCAATGAACACCAGAATCGGTACATCGGCCGGCGGCGGTGCAGGCGCAGGCGGCGGTGGCGGAGGCATCTCGCCGGTTACGTTGCTCTTCTGTGCAACCACAACAACCGGCGCCTCCACGACCTTGGTGGCGGAAATCTGCATTCCCTTCTTCAAGCCCCACGCATCCACCATCTGTCCGTTAATGTTGAACCGCTGATTTTTGGGAATCTTGAATTTCTGGTTGCTTCCATCCGCCAAGGTCAGGATTACAGAATTGGGCGGACTTACGAACCACACGGTTCCGGTAACACTCTGCACTGTCGTAATAGTTTTGGGTGTCGTGGTGGTGGTGATGGTGCGTTGAAGTTTCATGCCGGGTTTCAGATCATGAATCCCGAGTTGCTGGCCGTCAACCGTGACTCTGGCGCTTTCCGAAACATTGGCAAAATGCCGGAGGCTGCCATCGGACATCTTGACCACCAGGTCGTTGCCCGAGACGGTCACGACTTCACCGCTCTCGACTTTAGTTTGGACCGCAGCTTTGCCCATAGCCGCGGTCGTGTCTGTTTTCACCTGCGCGCTCAGGCTCAGGGTAACGGCCATACATACCACCCCCACCCCGAGTACCAGCCATGCATGTGCCCAACCTGCTTTTGAGTTCATTGTTCTCTCCTTGATGGCTTTGGGAACCATGAATTCAGCCCCCTTCAGCGTTGTTTTCTATCCGAAACCTGTTCATCTTGCGTGTCTGCTTGCTGGTTAAATCGCTTGGGCTCGAACCCGAATGCCTGTTCCCAGGAGGGTTCACAGGAGCCGTAAGTGATGCCTGCACGATGTAACGCTTCGGCGCGCTGCCGATGAAATAGAACGGGTAACACGTGATGAGCGTCAGCGACGTCCTCGGACGCGCCGCCAGCACCGAGACATCGCTGGGATCAACGATGGTGATGTGGTCAATCACGTAAGTCTCGGTTTCGTCCGCCGTGGCGATTTCAATCGTGTCGCCGAGACTCATGTCCTTTAACCCGCGGAAGAACCCGTCTCGATGTCCGGCAATCGCCACATTGCCGTTCTGTCCCGGATTCGCCGTGCCGGTCACGTGCCCGACTCCCCGGTTCAGGCTCAGGTCGTCGGTGCCTTCCAGGACAGGAACCTCGAGATGAATCTTGGGTATGCGAAGGATGGCGATAGCGGGTGTGAAATGTCCCGCCAGACTCATCTGGTAGCCCTTGATACGTTGCTCCGACCACAAATCGAAGTTCGGAGTCGCGGTAGTCAGCGCCACCGCGTGAGGGTCGGCTGCCAAATGCGTCGGCTGAGACTCGAACCTCCGCAATTCTGTCTTGGACAGAACGGTCTGGTGGATTCTGGCGGCTACATAGAAGCCGACCATCAACACTCCGCAGATCAGCAGCAGACGCTCGAATTTGCGTAGCCAGTTCATTCCAGTTTGGCCGGGGTCGCCTTGCGTCGGCCGCTAAGAAGACACTTAAACCTCTGACCACCCGGCACAGCCGAAGCAAGCCGGGGGTATCCTCTTCTACTGGAAAACGGTAATTGGCCGGGTACCCCGGCGGAACTGTCAGTACTGACAGCCGAGCGCCGCCTTTAGCCGGATCCGGCCATCAGGCTGGGCGAAACGAAGATCTTGTTGGACAGCACCGCGTTGATGGCTGAGATCAGGTCCTGGTTCAAACGTGATTTCACAACATAGGCCGAGCCACCCGCGCCCATCCCAGCGTTCAAATAATCGGAATCTTCATGCACGGTGAGAAAGATGATCTTGGCGTTGCATCCGGAATCTCGCAGGTCCCGCGCGACATCGATCCCGCTTACATCCCCCATGGAGATGTCGAGAATAACGACGTCAGGTCGCAGCCGGAGGTACTCGCGGACAACAGTTCTCCCGTCGGATACAGCCCCCACGACCTTGTAGCTTCCTTCCTTTTCGAGCATCTTCCCAACATGGTCGAGTACGGCAGAATTGTCATCGCCGAGCAGTATGGTTGTACTCTGCACAAATCTTTCCTCGAGGGCTGCCTCCGCGGCATCTCCCCCGAACGGCCCCCGTGACGTCCCTCGAGCCCCGATAATATGGGTCCGTAAGCAAGTCCCGCACCAAAGCTAGTCCGGCCTATCGGTCTCGGCTACTGTCAGAATTGACGGTCGGCGAGGGCGGCTTTTGCAGCCTTGGTTGGGGGGTGGGTGCCGGCGGGCCTACCCCGCGAACGGGCTTGCTGGTGGCCGGAACCCACCCTTCCACCTGAGTGCCCATCGATGGCTTCGACCAGATCGAGAATTCCCCGCCTACCGATCGCAAACGCTCCCGCATGCTGATCAGTCCCAGACCGTGGGCATGGTCCATGTCGTAGATGTCAAATCCCTCGCCATCGTCGGAAACCCGCAAACGAACCAAGCCCGATCGAAAGGTCAATTCCACCTTCACATGCTCGGCATGGCTGTGCTTGCCCACATTTCGCAGCGATTCCTGGATGACGCGGAACAAGCTGAGCGAGGTGTTTTCCTCGAGGTCCTCCGGTAGATCTCGGACCACACAATCGATCTCGATTTTGTACTGCCGGGAAGACTCCCGGCAGAGATCACGCACGGCTGACGCGAGTCCGAGATAGTGCAGCTTGGAGGGATGCAGCTGATGCGACATGTGCTCGATATCAGTAGCGATTTCATTGGTCAGCTGCCACAGGTTCCGCAGTTCTACCCTCTGTGGGAGTTCGCGGCCTGACGCAGACTCCCCAAGTTCCTGCAGCCCGTTCGCCAGCAGCGCCATTCTCTGGTTGATGTCGTCATGCAACTCGCGGGCGATCCTTCTCCGCTCAGCCTCTTGGGCCTCAATCAGCCTGCGGCCCACCGTCGAAAGAACCTCTTCGGCAAGCCTGCGATCCGTGATGTCGATGCAAGATCCAATGTGGCCGGCAAACGAACCGTCCCCGTTGAACCTCGGCACCGCCACATCGAGGATCCAGCGGTATTGACCGTCATGCCGCCGCAGCCGAAACTGCATCTGGAAGGGCTGGCGCGCATCGAAGGCTCTCGAATAGGTATCCATGCACGCCGTCACATCCTCCGGGTGAACCCTCTCTATCCAGCTGGTTCCCAACTCCTCCCCAAGCGAGCGGCCGGTAAATTCTAGCCAGGGCTGGTTAAAGTAGTTGCACAGCTTGTCCAGACCAGAGGTCCAGATCAACACCGGAGCGGTGTTGGCCATGAGCCGGAACCGCCTCTCGCTCTCGACCAGAGCCTGTTCTGCTTGCTTGCGATCGGTTATATCCGCGACCACCCCAAGAAAACACTGTTCCCCGTTGATCTCGATCAGTTCCATCGACACCAATGCAATTAGGGTCCGGCCGTCTTTGCTGCGCCATTCACATTCCGCTTCCCGCAGGGAGCCTTGGGACGCCCACTTCAGGGCGATTCTGGCGCTGTCGGCAGGGTCGACCCAGAGTCCTATTTCAAGAGCGCTCTTTCCAATCACATCGGCGCGCCCATATCCCAACATCCGTTCAAAGGCATTATTCACGTCGAGATAACGATTGGTATTGGCATTGACCAGCGTGAGAGCCATCGGGCTCTGCCGAAAAGCTTTGGAGAACCGCTCCTCGGACTTCCTCAATTCTTCTTCGGCTTGTCTCCGCTCGGTAATATCGCGTGCAATCGTGGAACAGCCTGTGATCCTTCCCGTCGTATCCCTCACGGGCGACACGCTCACGGAGACATCGATGTGCTTGCCTCCTTTGGTGACCCTCACCGTTTCGAGGTGTTCAATTGTTTCTCCGATTCGCGCTCCGCGCAGTATCGTCTCCTCTTCTTCCTGGAACTCGGGTGGGACGAGGATGCTGATGGGCTGGCCGATCGCCTCCGCTTCGGTGAATCCGAAAATACGTTCCGCCCCCCGGTTCCAAGTCACGATGATCCCGTCAAGGTTCTTGGAAATGATCGCATCGTCGGAAGACTCCACGATCGCGGCGAGCCTGAACTGCGTCTCATCCGCCTGCTTGCGCTCGGTGATGTCCTGAACCGTGCCGCGAAGGTACCTCACCTGCCCGCTGGCGTCGCGCACGGCCTCACCACGGGCCGTCACCCACCTCTTAACTCCGTCCCCACGGTATAGTTCCAGTTCGAGATCAGGAATTGCCCTCCCCTGCAAAGTCCCTTCCATCGAGGAGGAGAGCTGCGCCCAACTCCCGGGAGTCATCAGCCGTGCGAATTCCTGGTACGGTGGAAGGGGCAACCCTGGATCAAACCCGAGAATGCGGTAAAGCTCTTCCGACCATGTGACGGATTCCGTCCTTGCATCCCACAGCCAGCTACCCAAGCGCGCAAGATGCTGCGCGTCTACAAGGTCGATCTCTTTTTGCCGAAGTTTTTCCTGGGCGCGCTTGCGGTTGACGATATTGCGGAGCAACAAAACGATCAGCAGCGTCTCGATCAGCAGACCGGCCGTGAGACCCAGGAGTTTCCAGCGATAGGTCTCCCAGGGGGAGTATTCCCAGTAGCGAACCTCGGTTTCCGCCGGCAGCTGACTTTCCGCGAATCCCCAGCGGTGCAGTTGACGCCAGTCAACTGCGTAGTGCTGGAAATCGCCGGTGGTAACTGCGATTGCCTCTGGCTTCTCCCCGTTCAAGATTCGCACTCCATCCTCTCCGAGGATCCGCCCCACCTCGCCCAGATCGGCTACGCTGCCTCCCGCAACTCCCCCGTCCACGACGGAGGAAAAGGTCCCGTAAATCGGCAGGTTCGCGGCCTTGGCGATATTCGGCAGAATGCGTGCCGGGATGAACTGCTCGCCAGAGGAGTCCGTGGTGAAATCGAGGAACACGACCACACTGTGAGGCGGCGCCTGGGCCAGACGAGGTTCCAGTTGCGAGAACTGCAAATCCGTCAGGTATTCAAACTCCAGATTCGACTCATAGGGAAGAAACTGCTTACGCGCCAACTTCGCATCCAGTTTTTCAGCGTCCGAGCTCCCGGAAACCACGATCACGTGCGAAGTCCCCGGATTTTGCCGCAATGCCAGTTGCAGTGTAGGCAGGTAATTTACGTCCCGAATGACGCCCGTCCTGCCCGGTTCCCGCTTGAGCCAGCTAGAAGGATCTTCAGGATTGACCACGAAGAACAGCAAAGCCGCCTGCGGGGACAGTTTCGCCCGGATCAGTTCCGCCAAATCCATCGTTTCCTGGTTGATCGCAATCACCAAGTCGAAGGTCTGGCCGCGGTATTTTTCGAGGAGATACGAAGCCGTTGCCTTTTTGCGCGATGGGTCTGAGAATGATGAAGAAAACTTCAGGTATTCAAGGCCAAAGTGAACCGGCGCGATCGAACCCTCGACAATGTGCTTCTCGGTCTGCTCGATCAGGGAAGCAACGTCGGGCGAGTCGGGATCCGCGGAAGAAAGGAACAGCACTTCGGTCTGCTGTTGGTTACGGCGGGGAGCCGGGGCAGGTTTTGTAGCCGCGTTCGCCAGGACTATTCCGAAGCAAAGGACGCAGACCGGTACGAACCGGAACTTACCGCCTCCGGCGTCACGGCGTCGATGATTTCGCGAAGTAGACGTACTCGCCACTTTCGACTTGATCGAGATCGTGAAGCCACGGGTACCGCGTATCAGAAGCAAGACCGTGGCTTAGTGTTTTTGCTTTTCTCAGCTCTGCAGGATGGCGGGACACAAAAATCACTTCCAGACTTTCACCCCGATCAGCCGCGCAGGGGACTGGCTGTAGTGCTCGACCTCCAGTTGGTCGTCTTTGGTGAACTTGACCTTGCAAGCGCCATACAATAGGCCGTCGCCTGTACCCTTGTCGTTGATGTTCAAGACCACCAGCCCAAACTCGTACGTCTTCGAACGCGGCGCCGTGGTGGCCTCGTAAAAGCCAATGGGGCGGTCAGAGAACATCACAATCGTGCGACCCTTCTCGGTTGGATGTTGACGGACAACGGAAACAGCCCACCCCACTTTGCCCGTGA
>Ga0066789_10000112_pt1 | contig 24574 bp, 16 predicted proteins | sample OrgsoiDNA2013049_FD_70960 | JGI IMG/M metagenome (GOLD analysis project Ga0066789, IMG submission 70960) | Permafrost soil microbial communities from the Arctic, to analyse light accelerated degradation of dissolved organic matter (DOM) -... | ecosystem: Environmental > Terrestrial > Soil >...
GGCCAAGTGGTCGAATACACCTGGCGCCAGATGTTGGATGAGGCGCGCCGCATGGCGGCAAATCTGAAGAGCCGCGATTTCGAGCCCGGTGCGCGCATTGCCATCCTGTCCAAGAACTGCGCCCATTTTTTCATGGCCGAACTGGCCGTGTGGATGGCCGGTTGCACCACGGTGGCGATCTTCCCGACCGAAAGCGCCGAAAACGTGCGCTACGTGCTCGAGCACAGCGAGGCGAGATTGCTGTTCGTCGGCAAGCTCGATACCTGGGTGCAACAAGCGTCGGCCGTGCCCGCCGGCCTGCCGTGCGTCGCCCTGCCGCTGGCGCCGCGTACGGAATTCGAGACCTGGGATTCGATCGTCGCGCGGACCGCTCCGTTGAGTGGGCGTCCCTCACGCGGCGCCAGCGACCTGGCGATGCTGCTCTACACGTCGGGTTCCACCGGGCAGCCCAAAGGCGTGATGCAGAGCTTCGGCAGCGTCACGCGCGTCACCGAGTGTCGAGTCGACGATACCCGGGAATTGCTGCCCGACAACGTCGCGCCGCGCATGTTGTCGTATCTGCCCCTGGCCCATTGTTACGAGCGGGCGGTCATCGAATGCCGCACCCTGCTCGAAGGTCGGGGGCGTGTGTTCTTCACCGAATCGCTCGCCAACTTTGTCGACGACATCAGGCGGGCACGCCCCACGCTATTCTTCTCCGTACCGCGACTATGGGCCAAATTCCAGCAGGGCGTTTTCCTGACCATGCCGCCGCAGAAACTCGATGCGATGTTGGACGACCCCACAACCACGAAGGCAGTCGGGCGCAAGGTGCTCGCGGGTCTGGGGCTCGACGAGGTGCACGTCGCGGCGAGCGGTTCGGCACCGATACCGTCGGCGCTGCTCGACTGGTACCGGCGCCTTGGACTGAACCTGCTCGAGGGCTACGGGATGACGGAGGACTTTGGTTACTCGCACCGTACCACCGAGGAACTGAGTACACCGGGCTACGTCGGCGCCGCGTGTCTCGGCGTAGCCGTGCGCATCGACGACGACGGCGAAGTGCTGGTCAAGTCTCCCGGGCAACTGGTCGGATACTACAAGCAGCTCGATCTGTATGCCGCGAGCTTCACCGACGACGGCTTCTTCCGCACTGGCGATCTCGGCGAGCTGCGCGCCGATGGCCAGCTCCGGATCACCGGGCGCAAGAAGGAACTGTTCAAGACCGCCAAGGGCAAGTATGTGGCACCGGCGCTGATCGAGAATCACCTCAATGCGCATCCGATGGTAGAAATGTCGATGGTGTCCGGCGTCGGTCTGCCGGCGCCGTACGCAGTGGTGGTACTCGACGAGAACTTGCGTGCGCAAGTTGGTGACGCCGCGACGCATGCGCGTGTCGACGCCGAACTCGACAAGCTGCTTCACGATGTGAATGAGGGTCTCGCGGTGCACGAACGCCTGCACCTGCTGGTTGTGGCGCGCGAACCCTGGTCGATCGAGAACGGCTGCCTGACGCCGACGATGAAGATGAAGCGCAGCCGCATCGAGGCCGCAGTGGCTGAGCAGGTGGACGCGTGGCACGCGGAGCAGAAACCTGTTCTCTGGGCCTGATCGAATTCGGGTATGAGCGACTAGCGCAGAAGATTCACGTCGCGTCCGTGCGCATCCAGGCCACAGACCGCGTGCAATCGCAATCTTGGCCCTCTTATTCGTTCGCGACCCCGTGAGGCACGTGGCCGGTGGCGACGTGCTTCGACGCCGACTCGACGTGCGTGCGCTGGTCGTCGAAGAAAATATCTGCGCCAAACGCGCGCAGGAATTCGCCCTTGTCCAGGCCTCCGAGAAACAGCGCTTCGTCGATCCGGATGTTCCACGCGCGCAAGGTGCGGATCACGCGCTCGTGCGCCGGAGCGCTGCGCGCGGTGACTAACGCGGTTCGGATGGGGCTCGCACCATCGGGGAAATCGGCCTGGATGCGGTGCAGTCCGGCGAGGAATTCCTTGAACGGGCCGCCCGTGAGCGGCTGCAGCGCCGCGTCCGATTCGCTGCGCGAGAACGCGGCGAGGCCTTTTTCCTGGTAGACGCGCTCCGCTTCGTCCGAGAACAGCACCGCGTCGCCGTCGAAGGCGATTCTCAATTCATCGCTTTCGTTCTTGCCGACCGCCGAAGGAACGATGGTCGCCGCCGCGTAACCTTCGTTGAGCACGCGCTTGACGTCCTCGGTGTCGGCGGACAGGAATAGGTGCGCGTTGAACGCCGAAACGTAACGGGAGGTGGGCTCGCCCTTGGTAAACGCCGCGCGCGTGATGTCGAGTCCGTGATGCTTGATGGAGTTCATCACTCGCAATCCGGTGTCCGCGGAGTTGCGCGAAAGCAGGATGACTTCAACATACTGCTTTTCCGCTCGGTTTACGCGAAGCAGTTTGTTGACGAGCACGAACGCCGGTCCGGGCCCGAGCATTTCCTCCTCGTGCTCTATCTGATAGTGATGATATGCATCAACGCCTGCCTCGGTATAGATTCGATGGCTTTCGGCAAGGTCGAACAGCGCCCGCGAAGAAATCGCGACGACGAGCTTGTCGGCGAGCGTGGGCTTGGTCATCGCAGAAGTATATCCCTGTGCCCCATGCCCGATGCCCACGCTTGCATGGTTCGGATCAGACGATCACTCGTCCTCGGGCAATCGCGTCACCGCGAGGCGATCCGCCGGGCTGCTCGGCAGCATCGCCAACTGGCCAAGTGTTAGCGCCTGCGCCGGAAACCGCGCCCGGAATCGCCCGACCGCCGATGGATGGACGCCGCGTTCGCGCGCGATGATTTCCGTGACGGCAAGGCTGCAGTCGCGCCCCTGACACGGCCCCATGCCGCAGCGCACGAAAATTTTCAACTGGTTCGGGCCGGTACAACCTTCGTGCACCGCGGCGATCACTTCGCGTGCGGTGACGTTTTCACAGCGACAGACAATCGTGTCCCCGCGCGGAATACGAAATCGCTCCGGCGGCCGATAGAGGGTGTCGAGAAAACGGCGTCCGCGCAGCGATTGTGCGAGCGCTTGCCGATGCACAACGGCAGCGGCATCACGTTTCGGCGTGTCGATGCGGCCGAGTGCCGCCGCTGCGGCGATTGCCGCCAGTGCGCCGCGATGCGCGGCGCCGTTCGCTCCCGCGATCCCCGCGCCGTCGCCGGCAATGAAGACGCCCGCGACGCTGCTCCCGCCCCACGTGTCGACGCGCGGCTTCCAGCACGCCGCAGTGTCGTTCCACACCATGTCACAGCCGAGGCTGTCCGCGAGATGAATTTCCGGCACGATGCCCTGATGCAACACCAGGTGATCGGCAATTAAAGTCACGGTGCGTTTGTTTGCGGTGAAACGTACCGACACGAGCTTCTCGTTACCCAGCGCCGAGAGTACTAGGACATCGTGGTAGATCGGCACGGTCTCGTTGACGTCCTTCAGCAGCTTTGCGCCGCGCGCGTAGTACGGTGAGCGCATGAACTCGATGGCGCTGGGGAGTGCGCGCACGAAGCGCGCCACGCTGAGCGTATCGAGGATCGCAACGACATTCGCGCCTGCTGCGCACAACTGTTGCGCCACCTGGTACAGCAGCGGACCGCAGCCCGCCAATACCGTTGGCCCTGCGGGGACGTCGCCCGATGCCCGCAGCTGACGTTGCGCCGCGCCCGCTGAGGTGACGCCGGGAAGGGTCCAGCCGTCGATCTGGAGCGCTCGTTCCAGCGCACCCACAGCCAGGATCACGCAGCGGGCTTTTAGTATCCCCGCGTCCTGGTCGATTGCGATGCAAAGTTCGAAGCCTTCGGCAACGTTGGCGACACCGCATACGCGCGCGCCGGGAACATGATGTGCGCCGGAGCGTTCGAGCGCGGCGATTGCAGCGACGCCAAGTTCGTAGTCCGGGCCGAGCGCGGCACGCCGCTCCGCCGATGCTGCGGCCGATTCACGGTACACCTCGCCACCGGGCGCGGCGTGCTCGTCGAGCAGTACTGCATCGAGGCCAAATTCGGCGGCAAGCGTCGCCGCCGCCATGCCGGCCGGCCCCGCGCCGACAATGGCCACGTCGCACGCTGCCGGCAGCACTGCGTCAGTTGGCAACGGCGACATCGAATCGATCGGCGGAGAACGGCAGGAGCGCCGCGCCGAGCGATCCGGCGGCGATTTGCGGCGCGAGTTCGATTGCGTGCGCCGCCGCGAGCGTAACCCCGCTGTGACAGGTGGCGACGAAGGCACCCGGCGCGGTGCGCGACTGCTGGTAGATCGGATATCGGTCGGGCGTGAGCACGCGCAGCGCGGCCCAGCAGCGTACCACGCGCGCTTCGGCGAGTCGCGGGAACGCGCGCACGGCACGCGCAGCGATGGCGGACAGCACGCCCATCGATGTTTCCGTGCTCGCATTCTCTTCCTGCGAATCGCCGGCCAGGATCGTTCCGGAGTCCGTCTGACGCAACGTCTCGACGGGCAACGGCAGCATCGGGGGCGCGCGCTCGAGCGCGATGATCTGCCCGCGTTGTGCGCGCACGGGCGCGGACAAGCCAAGTTGCGGCGCGAGCGTTGCGTTGCCCAGCCCGGCAGCGAGCACGACACGGGCGGCGTCGATCGGTCCCGTCGCGGTGGTCAGCGTGAAACCACCGCGTCCGGTTGCCACGTTGCGCACGGCGCAATCGCTGACGATGCTCCCGCCACGCGCCACGAAGGCGGCGTGCAACGCGTGCAACAGCTTCAGCGGGTTGACGTGCCCATCTGCCGCGCAGTACGACGCGCCGGCAACGTCGGAACCTATCCCGGGCAATAGATGCATCAATGCGTTGCGGTCCAATATTTCGATGCCATTCGCCACGGTTGCGCGAGCAACGAGCGCGGAGCGTACCGTCAGCTCGCGCTCCGACAAACACAGGTGCACGCCACCGCGTTGCTGGAGTGCGACGTCGATGCCGGTTTCCTCGCGCAGCCGCGTCGCCAATTCGGACCAGCGCTGCGCAGAGGCCCGCGTCCACGCCGCGTAAGGCGGATAGTCGATGCCCTTGCCCTGTACCCAGATAAGGCCGAAATTGCCGCGCGCCGCGCGTGACGCGCGGTCGCCTTCGTCGAGCATGGCGACGCGCCGCGATGGTTCTGCAAGCCCGTAGGCGATTGCGGCGCCGACCAGCCCGCCACCGACCACCACGATGTCATAGGATCGCGCCTTCACGGTGTGCGCTCACCTGCGAAGCGCAGGATCGCCGGAATCTGCGATTCGAAATCCTGGAACGCGTGATCGCCACCACCCTGTACGAACTGCCACGCGCCACCGTAATAGCCGACCGCATCGCGCCAGTCCAGTACCTCGTCGCCGGTCTGGGTAAGCAGAAAATATCGTCCGGGTTGCGTGATGCGCTCGACCTTCAGCGCCGCCAATTCCGCAAAATGTTCGCGCGTGAGTTCGTATTCCTCGCCCGTGTAGAGATTGCGCTGCGGACCGAGGTAGCGCTCGAGATCGGTAAACGGCCGCACGGAAGGGTTGATCATGATGGCGTTGGCCTGATAGCGCTCGGCGAGCCAGGTCGCGTAGAACCCGCCGAGCGAACTGCCGACGAAGGTGAGCGGTGCCGGTTTGCGTTCATCGATCCACGCCGCAACCGAACGCATCGCAACCGCTGGCCGATGATGCAATTTCGGCACCATGTATTCGGGCTGCGACGCCGGCGGGAGCGCGGCGATCGCACCGCCCAGCGCGCGCGCCTTGACCGATGCGGGGTCGCTGTTCAGACCGTGCAGGTACACGATGGTCGCCGGCACGTTTCAAGCCGTGCCGGCGAGGCGCGCCAGCAGTTTGTTTTGAATGCCGCCGAAGCCGCCGTTGCTCATGACCACGATCTGATCGCCCGGCGTGGCCTCGCGCACGATGGCATCGATCAACGCGTTCAGGTCATTGTGGACTTCGGCGCGCGCACCGAGCGGGCCGAGTGCAGCCGCCACATCCCACCCCAGATTTCCCGCATAGCAGAACACGCGATCGGCCGCCGCCAGGCTTGCCGGCAACTGCGCTTTCATCGTACCCAGTTTCATCGTGTTCGAGCGCGGTTCGAGCACGGCGAAAATGCGCGCGGCGCCGACAACGCGGCGAAGTCCGTCGAGGGTGGTTGCTATCGCCGTCGGGTGATGCGCGAAATCGTCGTACACGGTCACGCCGTTCACCGTTCCGAGCAACTCGAGCCGGCGCTTGATGCCGCGAAATGCGACGAGCGCCGCAAGCGCGTGCAGTACCGGAACACCGACGTGACGCGCCGCGCCGATCGCCGCGAGCGCATTGAGCTGGTTGTGTCGTCCGATCAGCGCAAAGCGCTCGAGAACACCTTGCGGCGCGCCGCCGAGCTTGATCGTGCCGTCGACCGCGATCGTCCAGTCGGAGCCGGTATCGGCGACTGCAGCGAAGCCGAAGCGCTCGACTTCGCTCCAGCAACCGCGCGCGAGCACGCGGCGCAGACTCTCTTCGCCACCGTTGACGATCAGGCGGCCCTGGTGCGGAATCGTGCGCACCAGATGATGGAACTGCGTTTCGATCGCGGCCAGGTCCGGAAAAATGTCGGCATGGTCGTATTCGAGGTTGTTCAGGATCGCGGTGCGCGGCCGATAGTGCACGAACTTCGAGCGCTTGTCGCAGAACGCGGTGTCGTATTCGTCGGCTTCGATCACGAAGAATGCGCTGTCGGTCAGCCGTGCCGACACGCCGAAGTCGTCGGCCACGCCACCGATCAGAAATCCCGGTTGCAGTCCGCCGTGCTCGAGAATCCAGGCGAGCAACGCCGTTGCGGTCGTCTTGCCGTGCGTGCCGGCCACGGCCAGCACCCACTTGCCCGGCAACACTGTCTCCGCCAGCCATTGCGGCCCGGACGTGTACGGCCGGCCCGCGTCGAGGATCGCTTCGAGCAACGGGTTGCCGCGTGAAATGGCGTTGCCGATCACGAACACATCGGCGTCCTTCGCGACGCCGTCGAGCTGCGCGGCAGCATAGCCCTCGGTCAGCGCGATCCCGAGCGTTTGCAACTGCGTGCTCATCGGCGGATAGACGTTGGCATCGCAGCCGGTCACGGTGTGTCCGGCCTGCCGCGCGATAGCCGCGATGCCGCCCATGAACGTGCCGCAGATGCCGAGGATGTGCAGATGCATCGGTCAGACCGAAGGCGTAACGGCATGCCGCCGCCAGCCGAACAACAACCAGCCATAGGCCGCCACGTCGATCACGAGCACCAGCACGAACGCGACACGCAGCCCGCCCGCCGCGTCCATGCCGAGCGCGATGCGCGCCGCATCGACAAGCAGTCCAATGCCCCATTGCGCGGCGAAGCTGCCGCCGAACATCAGCAGGTTGAGCGCGGTATTGGCGCGCGCGGTCAGCTCGCGTGGGAAGCCCTCGCTCAGCACGGTAAACGCCAGCACGTTGACCGCGGAGCCGAACCCATAGAGCGTCCACGGCAGATACGTGAAGGAAATCGCGCGCGCAACGATCAGCGCGAGCGCGAAGATGCTGAGCCCAAAGCCTGCGGCGAACAGATGCCTCGCCGCGATGCCGCGCCGCGCTAGTCGCGTTGCGAATAGCGCCAGACCGAAATAGCCGACGAGAATCGCGATGCCCATCGCCAGCAGATGTCTGGCCGCGACGTTTCGCGTGTAGCCGTCGACCTCGATCAGCCACGGCACCGACCACAATCCCTGGATCGCCATGAACGATCCCATGGCGGTTGCGGCCAACGGGCTCAACCACCAGAAGCGCGCGCTGCGGAATACGCTGCGCACGCCATGCCATTGCGCTGCGAAGCCGGGGGCGTTTGCTTGCCGCGGAATGTCCGGCACAGTCACGAATAGCAGCGCTGCGGCGACAAAGGTCGCCACCGCGAGCACGACAAAGATCGCGCGCCACGACAGAAACGCGAGCGCCGCCGCAAGAGGCGCGGTGGCCAGCAGCGCACCCGACCCGCCCGCCACCATCATCCAGCCCGACAACGACGCCTGGCGTTCCGGTGGATACCACATCGCGATGGCCTTGAGCGGTGCCATGAGGCAGACTGCAGAGCCTGCGCCGATCAGCGCGCGCGCGAATGCAAGCTCGGTCAGATTGTCACTGGTCGCGAACGCGAGCGCGCCGCACCCGGCGACCACCAGCAGCGCCGGCTCGACACGCCGCGGTCCGAAGCGGTCGAGCAGCATGCCCGCGGGCAGTTGCGTCACCGCGAATGCCAGGAAGTACGCACTCGTCAGCAAGCCGAGCGAAGACGCACTGATGCCGAGCTCCGCGGAGAGATCGGGTGAAATGACCGCGTTGACCGTGCGATAGACGTACGACAGCAGGTACGCTGCCGCGAAGCCTGCGTAGAGGCGAAGAAAATGCGGAGAAGTCACGGGCTGATCGATCGCGCGGATATTGCGGATCGGCATTATCGCGCATGTGACCCGCGGCGGCGATGCGCTCAGCGCTAAAGCTGACTGGACGATGCCTCCGGCAATGTCACCGTGACGATCACACCCCGCCCGTCGATGCGATTTTCCGCCCGGACACTGCCGCCATGGAACTCCGCGATCAACCTGACGATGTACAACCCCAGGCCGAGATGGGGCTCGTTGCCTACGTGTTCGCTGCGCACCGACACCATCGAATCGAACAACCTGCCTTGCATCGCCAACGGGAGCGGCGGTCCTTCGTTTTCCACCGCCAGCCGCACCTGCGCCTCGGACGATTCCTCGATCCTCGTCAGCCGGACGACTATCGGCGCGTCATTGATGGCGAATTCGCTGGCGTTGGCCACCAGCTTGTCGAGCATCTGGGCGATCAGGTCCGGCGCGCCGAGGACAGGTATCCCGTCCCCTGGCGATTCGAGCACGATCGTCTTTGCCGGATACGCGATGCGATAGCCGTCGACGCTGCCGGCAACGACCTTGACCAGATCGAAGCGTTCGCGCTCCGCATCGCCCAGGCTCTGCTCGAGGCGAGTCGCTTCCGTCATCCGCGTCAGGATGTGCGTCAGCCGGTTCAGGCCGAGTTGCGCGCGCTCGATATACACCCGCGTCTCGTCGGGCAGCGGCGAGAGCCGCAGGTTGTCGAGCGAGCTTCTGACCACGGCGACGGGTGTGCGCAGTTCGTGCGAAAGGCGGCTCGCCATGTTCTGCTGGTAGCTTGCGTATTGCGACAGACGCGAAATCACGCTCGAGAAACTGCGCGACAGGTCGCCGATTTCGTCGCCCGCAACCGATGCCGCTACCGCGCCGCGCACGCGTCCGTGCTCGTCGATGGCCGCCTCGGCTTCGTCGCGCAGGCGGCGGATGCGCGCCGAAAGGCGCGACGCATAGAGCGTCAATGCCACCGAGCCGATGAGCAGCGTCGCCAGCACGATCGAAAACAATCGCTCGAACGCCCGATTGCGCTCGGCCAGCACCGCGTTCGTCGTTTCCTCGACGATGACGGCGCCGCGCACCTGGTCGCCGACCCAGATCGGATGCGCCGCCGAAACGATGACGGCCTTGCCGTCCGGTGTCTGCCGTCGGTCGATGGTCAGTATGCCCGCCAATGCGCCATCGATTTCGCGCGCCGGCAACAGGATGCGTCCGCTCTGTTCCTCGTTGAATTCCTCCGTCGGCTGCTTCAGCACCAACGCGTAGAACGGATGCAGCAACTGGTCCAGCCATTGCCACAGGCGCGGCAGCGTCGCGTCTGCAGGTATCGGGCTGGGCGTGCGCGCACCCTTGAGGGTTCCGGCACGAGCGAGCACGTCGAGGTCGCGATTGACGACCCAGATGCGCGCGGTAGTGCGCGACAGCCCCTGGATGATCTGTTCGATTTCCGCCGAGCGCTGCCCCGCAGGCGCCGGCGGCGGCGCCACCGCGGGAACGACCGGCGGCCCGTCGGCCGCTGGTGTGCGCTCGGTTGCCAGCGTGTTTCCCAGCACGGGAGCGGCTTCGAACAACCGCGGCCGATCGTGGAGCGCGGTCGCCACCGCCTGCGCGGTGCCGGCGAGCGTTCGTTCCTGCGCGTCTCGCAAGAAGCGCTCGAGTTCGCGCACGTATTCGTAGCCGAGCCATGGGATCGCCAGGAATACCGTCAGTACCAGCAGCAGTTGCGCGCGAATGCCGAGCGCAACGCGACGCGACTTCATTGCCCGCTCACACTTCCCCGGGGTTCCATCGGTATCCCATCCCGTAGACGGTGGCGATGCAATCGAACTTTGCGTCGAGCGCCATGAACTTCTGCCGGATGCGCTTGATGTGCGAAGTGATCGTGCTGTCGTCGACGACGATGTTGGCGTCGCGCATCAAACTGTCGCGATCCTTCACATGGCCGGGATATTTGGCGAGCGTATGCACCATCCAGAACTCGGTCAGCGTCAGGTCGACGCGCTTGCCCGCCCAATAGGCCGTCAGCCGCTTGCCATCCAGCCGCAGCGGGCCGCGCTCGATCACGTCTTCCACCGACGGCGGAGCGGACAGCAGATCGCCACGACGGAACAGCGCGGCGATGCGGGCAGTCAGGTGCGGCAGGCTCACGTCCTTGGTCAGGTAGTCGTCGGCGCCCAGTCGGAGGCCCGCGACGATGTCGAAGTCCGAATCGCGCGCCGACAGGAAGATGATCGGAAGGCTTGCGGACAGCGCCCGCAATTCGCGGCACAACGCGAAGCCGCCGTCGATGTCGTCGGCGAGCCCGATGTCGATCAACGCGAGATCGGGCAGGCGCGTGCGCAGCGCGGCGAGCGCCGTTGGCCGGTCCGCATAGGCGACCACTTCGTAGCCCTGCTTCCTGAGGGCGTCCGCATAGTTGGCGCGGATCGCGGGTTCGTCCTCGACGATGGCAATGCGGCGGCTCATGGCGGTTCAATATACAACAGCGGGCGATGCCGCTGGGGCCACGTACTTCAATTGCCACAATTTCGCCACGATTCTTCGTCGGCACGCCACGCTTTGCCCACGCGAGGGACGCCATCCGCGCCTTCAATGACATTGTGCCGGGAAGGCAATCCACCTCGGCGTGTTCCACGAAATGGAGAGCGTGCGATGCAAACAGTCGAAGGCAGAATAGGCGGTGCGATCAACGTACGTCTGTGGCGCGACCTTGGTCAGCTTGCGCTGGAGGGTCTGGCGATCGGCGTCGTGTTCAGCGTGCTTCTCGTGGCCGCCGTGTACATGGTCGCGCGGAACAACCATGGGGACGATTTCGCCGCAGCGCCAACGTCTGCAGTGCAGACCGTCACGCTGGCAGCAAACTGATACGCCAGTTACCGCCGACCGGGGAGGACCTGTCGACCGGCCACGTGCTGGCGACCCCACGTGCGCAACTCTGGAACATGTGGTCGGTCGAGTCTTCCCCCGTCGGCGACGAACTGTCGCGCCCTCAGGCCGCTCGCCGGGATTTTGAGACAGGTTCGAGGAACTATTTTTTGCTCAGTCCCAGCGCCTTGCGGAGGCTCACGCCTGCGATCCACAGCAGCGTGGCCGCCACCATGCCGATGATGGCGGTGACGATGGCGCCGCCGACCCCCGTCCAGCCAAGCGCATCGACGACGGCCCACGCAAAGACCGCGCCGGAGACGCCACAGACGATAATCGCAATTGCGCTGGAAATATAGGACATCGTAGGACGCAACTTGCCGCGTCGGAGCGCAGCAAGTATAACAGCCGCATTGTCGCCGCTCGGAAGCCACGATGCGTCTTCGCCATTGGCTCGCGTACGTCGCCGCGTTTGCGCTTGCAATACTTGCGCCGGCGGGCGTGCACGCGCAAGCGACGCTGAAGGGCCCGCTGCGCATCATCGTCGGTTTCGCCGCGGGCGGCTCATCCGACATCGCAGCGCGCATGCTGGCCGACAAACTCAAGGACTCGCTCGGCGTTGCGGTCATCGTCGACAACAGGGTCGGTGCAGGCGGACGCATTGCCGCCGAGGCGCTGAAGAATGCGGCGCCGGACGGAACCACGTTCTTGCTCACGCCCGTCGTCGTGCCGGTCCTGGCACCGCTGGTCTACAAACAGCTCGGTTACGATCCAGCGAAGGATTTCGCGCCGGTCGCGCAAGTTGTCACGTATCAGTTCGCGCTCGCGGTGGGCCCGAATCACCCGGCGAAGACTGTTGCCGAATTCGTCGCGTGGTTGAAAGCCAACCCGACGCAGGCAAATTTCGGTTCGCCCGCGCCGGGCAGCCTGCCGCATTTTTTCGGGCTCATGATCGGCAAGGTGACCGGGGTCGAGATGGTTCACATCCCGTACAAGGGCGGCGCGCCATTGGCAACCGATCTCATGGGCGGCCAGATTCCCGCCGGCGTCGATGCGCTCTCCGACATGATCGAATTGCATCGCGGAGGGAAGATACGGATCATCGCGACCTCGGGGGCGCAGCGCTCGCCGCTATTGCCGACGGTGGCAACGTTCAAGGAGCAGGGCTTCGTCGCGATTGAAGGCACCGGATGGATCGGCGTCTACGCACCGTCGAAGACGCCATCGGCAGTGATCGATCAGGTGTCGGCGGCGATTGCCGGCGCTCTCAAGACCCCGGAGTTGCGCGAGCGCTTCATCAATCTCGGCTACGAACCGACCGGCACGACGCCCGAGCAGCTTGCCGCGATCATGGTTGCCGATACCGCGCGCTGGGGCCCGATCATCAAGGCCTCCGGATTCACGGCGGACTGATTTGTCGGCCGTCCGCAACATCCTGTTCATCATGTGCGACCAGTTGCGCGCCGATCATCTCGGCTGCTACGGCCACCCCTATCTCGCAACGAAAAACATCGACGCGCTGGCGGCACGCGGCGTGCGTTTCGATCGCGCGTTCGTGCAATCGGGCGTCTGCGGTCCGTCACGCATGTCCATGTACACCGGCCGCTATGTTTCCAGCCACGGCGCGACGTGGAATCGCGTGCCGCTGTCGATCGGCGAGATCACGCTGGGCGAATATCTGCACGATGCCGGCCGCACGCTGGCGCTTACCGGCAAGACGCACGTGCTACCCGATGCGGCCGGGATGGCGCGCCTGGACATCGACGGCGCCGACGAGCTCGGTCGTCTGCTGGGCGCGGGCGGATTCGTGGAAACCGACCGCCACGACGGACATCATCCGGAGCCGGGCAGTCCCTACGCCGCCTACCTGCGCGCGCATGGCTACGAGTCCGCCGATCCGTGGTCGGATTTCGTCATCAGCGCCGTCGCCGCGAACGGCAACATCGTTTCCGGTTGGCACATGCGCAATGCCGGGCTTTCCGCGCGGGTCGCCGAGCCGCATTCCGAGACCGCGTACACCACCGATCGCGCGCTCGACTTCATCCGCGCACAAGGCGATCGGCCATGGGTGCTGCACCTTTCCTACGTCAAGCCGCATTGGCCCTACATCGCTCCTGCGCCGTATCACGCGCGCTACTCGCTCGACCAATGCCTGCCGGTCGTGCGCGCTGCACATGAACTGCAGTCCCAGCATCCCGTCCTAGAGGCTTATCGGCAGCAGGAGGAGTGCGCCAACTTCATGCGCGACGAAGTCTGGCAAACCGTGCGTCCGACGTATCAGGGGCTGATCCAGCAGATCGACGACCACCTCGGTCGGATCTGGGACGCGCTCGACGCCCTAAGCCGCTTCGACGACACGCTCGTCGTGTTCACCGCGGACCACGGCGATTTCCTCGGCGATCATTGGCTGGGCGAAAAAGAGTTGTTCTACGACACGGTGCAGCGCGTGCCGCTGATCGTCTACGACCCCGATCGCGCGGCTGATGCAACGCGCGGCAGCGTCGAAACGCGCTTTGCCGAGGGCGTCGATCTGACGCCGACCTTTCTCGACGCGCTCGGTATGCCCATCGCCACGGAACGGATCGAAGGCGCGTCGCTGCTGCCGCTGACGCGGGCGCAGTCGCCGGCGATGTGGCGTGACTTCGTCGTGTCCGAACTGGACTACAGCTATCGGCAAGCGCGTCGAACGCTTGGCCGCGCGCCGGATGCGTGCCGGGCGTGGATGGTGCGCACCGAGCGCTGGAAGTACGTGCATTGGCAGGACTTTCGCCCACAGTTGTTCGACCTTGTTGCCGATCCTCGGGAGCTCAGCGACATCGGCGAGGATGCCCGCCACGAGCAGGCCCGGCGCGAGATGCGCGAGCGGCTTCTGTCGTGGTTCATGCGCCTGAAAAGCCGCGTGACGGTGACGGATGGCGAAGTGGAGAACGGCACGGCCGCGCACAAGCGCGCAGGCGTGTTCTTTGGCGTATGGTGAGATTGCTCCCTGGCCTGCGCGCCTACAATTTTGCGTAGGCCATCTCGTCGAAGCCGATGAACTTCGGGCCGGGATTCTCGAGCACCGGCCGTTTGATCGCGCTGGGCTTCTCCAGCATCACCGCGATCGCGCTCTTCTCGTCCTTGACGCGCGCTTGCACGGCCGGGGGCAGCAAACGCCACGTCGTGCCGCGGCGATTGAGCACGTTCTCCCAGCCAAACGTTGCGCACCAGCGTTCCAGCAGTTCGCGTGTCGGCGGCGTTTTCTTGAAGTCGACGAATTCGTAGCGCTTGCCGTGCGCATCGAGCCACGCGCGCGCCGCCTTCACCGTATTGCAGTTGACGATGCCATAGAGTTTCATCGCGATGCCCCTGCCTTGCTCCAATCCGGAGCGACAAGTATAAAGGCGGTTGCGCCACCTGCGTCCCGCTGACCCGGCCAATGAACGACTCCGCACCGCATCCCCGCGTCGACCTCGGCGCACGACCTGCCGTCCGCGCGCTGGTCGCGTCCGAGATTCGCGAAGTGGCCAATGCGGGCATGGGCGATTCCGACATCCTGCCGTTCTGGTTCGGCGAGCCGGACGAAGTCACGCCGGCGTACATTCGCGAGGCTGCGATCGCGTCGCTGGATGCGGGAGAGACGTTTTACAACCCGAATTTCGGCATTCCGGAATTGCGCGATGCGATCGCGAAATACGTGTCGCGGCTGCACCAGCCGGTGGCATCCGGCAATATCGCCGTCACGGCGTCGGGCATGTCGGCGCTGATGCTCACCGTCGAGGCGCTGATCGGTCACGGCGATCGCGTCGTTTGCGTCACGCCGCTGTGGCCCAATCTCACCGAAATTCCGAAAATTCTCGGGGCCGAGGTCGTGCGTCAACCGCTCACGTTCGGGTCTGGCGGCTGGACGCTCGACGTCGAGCAACTGATCGCGGTGCTCACCCCGGGCACGCGCGCGGTGATGATCAACTCGCCGAATAATCCCACCGGATGGACGATCGATGCCGCGAGTCAACAGACCATCCTCGACCACTGCCGCAGACTCGGGATCTGGGTTGTCGCCGATGATGTCTACGAGCGCCTGTGCTATACGGGCGACCGTTGCGCGCCGTCGTTCCTCGACATCGCGGGACCGAACGATCGCGTGGTCAGCACCAACAGTTTTTCCAAGTCATGGCTGATGACGGGGTGGCGGCTGGGCTGGATCGTCGCCCCGCCCGCGCTGATGCCCGATCTGGGCAAGCTGATCGAATACAACACGTCGTGTTCACCGGTGTTCGTGCAACGCGCCGGCGTGGTCGCGATCAAGGACGGCGAGCCCACGGTCGCACACACGCTGCACCGCTATCGTCGCGCCCGCAGCTTCCTGGTCGATGCGCTTTGCGCGCTGCCCGGCGTCCAGGTCTCGCTACCCGATGGCGCGATGTACGTATTCCTCCGCGTCGCGGGCGCCGGCAACAGCCTCGAATTCTGCAAGCAGCTCGTGCGTGACGCGCGCCTGGGCCTCGCTCCGGGCAGCGCGTTCGGACCCGAGGGCGAAGGCTTCGTGCGCTGGTGCTTCGCGGCCAGCGAAGAGCGCCTCGCGGATGGTGTGGGACGACTGCACTCGTTCCTGCGTCGCTGACACGTTTCCGCCATAATTCTTCCGCGCCGCGCCACAACGCCGGCGTGGCGTCGCCGCTTTCCACTGCCCTACTGTAGTTCGCACCCGCGTGCGTCGGTGACGCAGCGAAGCGCACGCAGATCGTACACAGGGGAACATGCATGATGATTGGAGCCATACCGCAAGCGCGCCGCTGGATTGGAGCGTTGTGCGCCGTCTGGGCATGCGCGCTCGCCGCGCAGCCTGTCGAGTTTTTCTCGCCTCAGGGCGAAGTGCAAGGCGTGCGTCAGGCGACTGCGCGTTTCGCGACCGCGATGGTTCCCTTCGGCGATCCCCGCGAACTCGATCCCTTCGACATCAGCTGCGTCGAAAAGGGCAAGGGCCGCTGGGCCGACATGAAAAACTGGGTCTACGACTTCGACCGCGACCTGCCCGCGGGCGTGCGCTGCAGCTTCGTCCTCAAGGTTGGCGTCACCGCGCTCGACGGCAACGCGCTCGACACGGGTCAGCGCTTTGAATTCTCGACCGGCGGCCCGGCGATCGTGAAAAGCCTGCCGAACGAAGGCGCGCGCATCGACGAGCATCAGGTCTTCATCCTCGGCCTCGATGCGCCCGCGACAGCCGAGACCATTCTCGCGCACGCGCACTGTGTCGCCGCCGGCGTTAACGAACAGATCGGCGTGCGCATGGTCAGCGGCGAGGAGCGCAAGACGATCCTGGACAACCGCAAGTCATTCGCGGGGAGCTATCTGCGCCTGCTGCTGCTCGATCCCGACCAGGGACGCACGCGCAGTTTTCTTTTCCGGCTGCCAACCACCGGGAGCGACGAGGAAAAATTCCTGCGCTTGCGCGACGCCGCCGATTCGCCGCTGGTAACACTGGCCTGCGCGCGCACGCTGCCGCCCAACGCCGACGTCAAGCTGGTCTGGGGCAAGGGCATCGCGGCGACTACCGGTGTGACGACCAGCGCCGATCAGGCGCTCGCATTCCGCGTACGCCCGGTGTTCCGAGCGTCGTTCTCGTGCTCGCGCGTCAACAAGGATGCGCAGTGCATCCCGATTCAGGCGTTGACACTGGCGTTCACCGCGCCGGTCGCGAGAACCGATGCAGCGCGGATGAAATTGGTCGATGGCGCGGGCAAAGCCTACCCGGCCCGCCTCGCTCCGCAAAAGGACGGCGATACCGTCGACAGCGTCAACTTCGGCCCGAGTTTGCCCGAACAGCAGACGTTTAAGCTCGAGATTCCGGCCGGGCTCAAGGACGATTCGGGCCGGTTGCTGGAAAACGCGCGCAGCTTTCCGCTCACGGTGCGTACCGACGAATATCCACCGCTGGTCAAATTCTCCGCAACCTTCGGCATCCTCGAAGCGAAGTTGCCTGGCGGCGAGAAAACGCTGCTTCCGGTGACGGTCCGCAACGTCGAACCGACGCTCGATGGCAGTCTCGCCGATGGCGCTGCGCTCGCCGCGGCAAGGAAAGATGCGAAAGCGCCAGTTCCCGGACAGATTGCGAGCGTCAACACGGCCGACGACCTGGCGATGCTCGACTGGCTGCGGCGCATCGAGAGCGGCGACAAGATCGATCGTGAATACGACGACAAGAAAGAGCGCTGGATCACCAAGCGCTACGGCGCAGCGTATTCCATCTTCGGCGCCAAGGATCCGCGCACGTCGATCGCGGTTCCCAAGCCGCTCGGCGCGCGCGCGTTCGAAGTCGTCGGCATTCCGATGGACAAGTCCGGTTTCTATGTCGTGGAGCTGGCGAGTCCGAAGCTCGGCGCCGCGCTGCTCGCGCAGAACAAGCCCTACTACGCGCGCACGAGCACGGTCGTCACCAACCTCGGCGTGCACTTCAAGCTTGGTCGTGAATCGTCGCTGGTGTGGGTCACTCGGCTGAACGATGCGGCGCCGGTGCGCAATGCGCGCATCACCGTGCGCGATTGTTTCGGCAACCTGCACTGGCAAGGCCGCACCGGTACGGATGGGATCGCGCGCATCGCCAAGGAACTTCCCCGCGATGATTTTGAATGCCATTCAGACTACGGCGGCTATTACATCATCGCACGCACCGACGCCGACATGGCGTTTTCGTTCTCGACCTGGGGCGAAGGCATCAGTCCGTGGCGCTTCAATATGCCCACCGGCAACTACGATGGGCCATTCATCGCGCATGCCGTGCTCGACCGCTCGCTCCTCCGCGCGGGCGACACACTGTCGATGAAAGTGTTCGTACGGCAGCAGACGGGCGACGGCTTCGCGCTGCCGGGACGTGGCGCTCTCCAGAACCGCATCACCATCCGTCACCTCGGCACCGATCGCGAGTACGAGATTCCCGTGACCTGGGACGGCGCGCAGCACGGCGAAGCGACGTTCGCGGTGCCGAAGGACGCGGCGCTCGGAACCTATCAAATTCTCGTGCAGGACACGCTTGGCGAGCGCCGGCGACGAGCCGAGCGCATGGCGGGCACGTTTCGCGTGGAGCAGTTCCGCGTTCCGCTGATGCGCGGCCGCGTCCAGGCTGTCGGCGCGCCGCTGGTGAATCCGTCCGAAGTGAAAGTCGATCTCCAGGTCAACTACCTGTCAGGAGGCGGGGCCGGTGGCCTGCCCGTGCGCCTGCGCACGCAGATAGAGAACAAGAGCGTGTCGTTTCCGGACTACGATGACTATGCGTTTGCGAAAGGCAACGTGAAGGAAGGCCGCGAAGATCGCGGCGACTCGTTTGCGAGCGCCGGCAACTACGAGTTCGCCGACCCGGACATGGCCGACGACGACGCCGAGCGCGATCCTGCCGCCACCGCACGCAATGGCGTGAGCGATCTGGCGTTGTCGCTGGACGCTTCCGGTGGCGCGCGTGCGACGGTCAAGAACGTTGCCCGGAGCGACACCGCGCGCGACATGGTCGCGGAAATGGAATACCGCGATCCCAACGGCGAAACGCTCACCGCGGCGACGCGCATCGCGCTCTGGCCGTCGGCGATCGTGCTCGGCATCAAACCCGACGGCTGGATCGCGTTGAAGGATCGCCTCAAGTTCACGGTGGTCGCGCTCGACCTGCGCGGGCAGCCGGTTGCCGGTGTGGCGATCAAGACCGACGCATTCAAGCGAGAATACTACTCGCACAGGCGCCGGCTCATCGGCGGCTTCTACGCCTTCGACCAGGGCACCGAGACCAAACGCCTCGGCGATCTGTGCGCAGGCACGACCGACGCGCACGGGCTGCTCATCTGTGAATCGAAGCCGCCCGCGACGGGCAACCTGATACTGCGTGCCTCCGCGATCGACAGCACAGGCGCGCCCGCAGTGACGAGCACGGACGCGTGGATCGCGAGCGGAGACGATGACTGGTACGGCGGATCGGACAACGACCGCATCGACCTGCTGCCGGAAAAGAAGCGCTACGAGCCGGGCGATACTGCGCGTCTGCAATTGCGCACGCCGTTCAAGGAAGCCACGGTGCTGGTGACCGTCGAACGCGAAGGCGTACTCGAAGCATTCGTGCGCACCGTCAAGCGCGGCGAACCGACGATCGACGTGCCGATCAAACCGGAATACTCCCCCAATGCATTCATATCTGCGTTTGTCGTGCGCGGCCGCATCGGAGGCATCGCGCCAACGGCGCTGATCGACCTCGCGAAGCCCGCCTACAAGATGGGACTGGCCGAGATCCGCGTCGGCTGGTCCGCGCACGAGCTCGCCGTGAAAGTCACGCCGGAGCAAGCCGCATACAAGGTGCGCGACAAGGCCCGGGTTTCGATCGCGGTGCGGCGCCCTGACGGCAGCGCGCCGCCCAAGGGCGCCGAAGTTGCGTTGGCCGCGGTCGACGAAGGCCTGCTCGAATTGCTGCCCAACGATTCGTGGAAGCTGCTCGACGCGATGATGACGCGTCGTGGCGAGGAAGTCGGCACCTCGACCGCGCAGATGCAGGTCATCGGCAAGCGCCACTTCGGCCGCAAGGCCGTCGCCACGGGCGGCGGCGGCGGCCGCGGTTCGTCGCGTGAATTGTTCGACACGCTGCTCACGTGGAAAGCCCGCGTTCCGCTCGACGACGCGGGCAACGCCACGGTCGAAATACCTCTCAACGACTCGCTCACCAGCTTTCGCATTGTCGCGGTGGCGAGCAGCGGCGCGCAGCTCTTCGGCACGGGCAGCGCATCGATCCGCTCGACTCAGGATCTGATGCTGTTGTCCGGCTTGCCGCAGCTGGTGCGCGAGGGCGATCGCTTTCGCGCCATCGTCACGGTGCGCAACGCGTCGGAGCGCAAGCTCGGCGTCAACATCTCGGCAAGCGTCTCGCCTTCCGTCGGCGCGCTGGCACCACAGGAAATCGAACTCGCGCCGGGCGAAGCGCGCGAGGTTGCCTGGACTGCCGCCGTGCCTGTCGGCGCGACCAAACTCGACTGGCAGATCGCCGCATCGACGCGCGAAGGCGACACCACGCCGGCGCGCGACGCGATGAAGTTTTCGCAGAACGTGATCGCCGCAGTTCCCGAGCGCACGTATCAGGCGACGATTCTGCAGCTTGCCGCGCCGCAATCGATCACCGTGCAACGGCCGGTCGACGCGATCCCCGGCCGCGGTGGCGTCGACGTGCGCATGCAGGCCAAACTGGGCGGCGACCTGCCCGGCGTGCGCGAGTATTTCAGCTACTACCCGTACTCTTGCCTGGAACAGCGTGCGTCGGTCGCGATCGGCCTTGGCAACGCCCGGCTGTGGAATGCCTTGATGGCCGGCATCACCGACTACATGGACCGCGATGGGTTGCTTAAGTACTGGCCCTTCATGCGCGATGGCGACGACTCGCTCACGGCTTATGTCCTTTCCGTCGGCGACGAAGCAGGTTGGGAACTTCCGGAAAACGCAAGAAGCCGCATCGAGCAGGCGCTGGTCGGCTTCGTCGAAGGTCGCGTCGTCCGTTACTCGGCATTGCAGACCGCCGACCTGTCGATACGCAAGGTCGCCGCACTCGAAGCGCTGTCGCGCAGCAAGACCGCGTTCAATCCCAAGTGGCTCGACAGTATCGCGATCGAGCCGAATCTCTGGCCGACCTCCGCGGTGATCGACTGGTACCTGATATTGAAGCGCCAGGCGAAGCTGCCCAAGCGCGACGAGCGCATGCGCGAAGCCGAGCAGATCCTGCGCTCGCGCCTGAACTTTCAGGGCACGACGATGGGCTTCTCGACCGAGAAGACCGACGGACTGTGGTGGCTGATGATCTCCGCGGATTCCAACGCCAACAAGCTGCTCATCGCGCTGCTCGACGCGCCGGCGTGGCGCGAGGACGTGCCGCGGCTCGTGACCGGCAGCCTGTTCCGCATGCAACGCGGGCGCTGGGACACGACAGTCGCCAACGCCTGGGGCGTGCTGGCGATGAACAAGTTCTCGGAAGGATTTGAGAAGACACCGGTCAGTGGGACAACCTCGGCGACGCTCGCCGGCGCGCGCTTCGATCACGCCTGGAAACCCGACGACGACACCAAGCCGTTTCGCGAGCGCCTGCCGTGGCCGGAGCAGGCCGAAGCCCTGAAGTTGACGCAGGATGGCGACGGCAAGCCGTGGGTAACGCTGTCGAGCATCGCGGCGATTCCGCTGAAGGCGCCGTTGTCCAGCGGTTACAAGGTGACCAAGAGCGTGGCCCCCGTGCAGCAGAAGACGCCGGGGCAGTGGTCGCGCGGCGACGTCGCGCGCATCCATCTGGAAGTCGAAGCGCAGGCCGACATGACGTGGGTCGTCGTCGACGACCCGATTCCCGCGGGCAGCACGGCGCTCGGCAGCGGGCTCGGCGGCGATTCCTCGCTGGCACGCGCCGGCGAAAAGCGCGTCGGCACCGTCTGGCCGGCGTACGAGGAGCGCACGTTCGCTGCATTCCACGCGTATTACCGCTACGTGCCGAAGGGGCGTTTCATCGTCGAGTACTCGGTGCGGCTCAACAACCCGGGCGAATTCAACTTGCCGGCGACGCGCGTCGAAGCGATGTACGCGCCGGCGATGTTCGGTGAACTGCCGAATTCCGATTGGAAGGTGGGACCGTGAGCCATGTCCGCGCGCGAATGAATTCGCGCCTGCGAATCGTCGCGGCGATGTTCGTCGCCGCTATCGCGTGGTCGCAATCCGCCACCGCGGCACCGCCGGCGGTGCCGAGCTTCACCGAAGTGCGCGCCTCGTTCGCGACTTCCGAAGCGCAATTGCTCGACCGCAATGGCATCGTGCTCGCGACGCAGCGCGCCGACCGTCGCATCCGCCGGCTCGACTGGATTGCGCTCGCCGACATCTCCCCGGCCGTCGCGGCCACGCTGGTTGCCGCCGAAGACAAGCGTTTCTACGAGCACGCCGGCGTCGACTGGCCGGGATTCGCGAGCGCGGCGTGGGACAGCATGTGGCGCACGTTCGACGGTCGCGGCCCGCGCGGCGCGTCCACGCTGACCATGCAACTGGCGGGATTGCTCGACCCCGCGCTGGCCATCGCCGGCAACGCACGAACGCTCGGGCAGAAGTGGGATCAGGCGCAGGCTGCTCTGGCGCTGGAACGCGCGTGGACCAAACCGCAGATCATCGAGGCCTATCTCAATGTCACCTCGTATCGCGGAGAACTAACCGGCATCGACGCTGCCGCACGCGGGCTGTTCGGCAAGGCGCCCGCCGGCCTCGACGCGCGCGAGGCGGCGATTCTTGTCGCACTCCAGCGTGGGCCCAATGCACCCGCCGCCACCGTCGCGCAACGCGCCTGCGCCGTGGCCGGAATCGCCGCGCCACAGCTTGCTTGCGAAGTCGTCCGCGCCACGGCGATGGTCGCACTGGCGGGTGCTTACCGGTTAGCCCAGCGCGAGAATCTTGCGCCGCATCTTGCGACGAGGCTATTGAAGACGCCGGGTGCGCGTGTTGCGACCACGCTCGACGCCGACCTGCAACGCTACGCCGTCGGCGCGCTGCGCGACCATCTCGCCGAACTCGCCGATCGCGCGGTCGGCGACGGCGCCATCGTCGTGCTCGACAACGCTAGCGGAGACATACTCGCGTGGGTCGGCAGCAGCGGCGAGCTTTCGTCCGCCGCGCAAGTCGACGGCGTACTCGCGCCACGGCAGGCGGGATCGACGCTCAAGCCCTTTCTCTACGCACAGGCGATCGATTCGCGCATGCTCACCGCCGCCTCGCTGGTCGATGACAGCTCCGTGGCGATCGCCACCGAGCGCGGCGCGTACATTCCGCAGAACTACGATCGCAGTTTCCGCGGCACGGTGAGCGTGCGTACGGCGCTCGCAAGCTCGCTCAACGTTCCCGCGGTGCGCACCGTGGAACTGGTCGGCGTCGACCGCTTCTATGACTCGTTGCGCCAGCTCGGCCTGGATTCGTTGACCGAGCCTGCGGAATTCTACGGCGCGTCACTGGCGCTCGGCGGCGCCGACGTGACGCTGCTCACGCTTGCCAACGCGTACCGAGCGCTTGCCAACGGCGGCGAATGGAGCGCGGCGCGTGTGGTGGCGCAAGGCGACGACGCGCCCGCGCATCGCGTGTTCGGCCGCGACAGCGCATTCATCATCGGCGACATCCTTTCGGATCGCAGTGCGCGCGCGACAAGTTTCGGCCTGGAGAATGCTCTCGCGACCCGTGTCTGGAGCGCGGTGAAGACCGGCACCAGCAAGGACATGCGCGACAACTGGTGCATCGGGTTCACCTCGCGTTACACCGTCGGCGTGTGGGTCGGCAATTTTTCCGGCGCACCGATGCGCGACGTGTCCGGCGTTACCGGCGCCGCCCCGATCTGGCGCGACGTCGTTCACTGGCTGCACGCGACCGAGCGGTCAACGTCGCCGCGCATTCCACCGGGCGTGATGCGGCAAACGGTGGCCTTCGATCCGCCCGTCGAGCCCGATCGAAGTGAATGGTTCCTGCGCGGCACCGAGACCGCGACGATGCGCGGCAACGCCGGCCAGACATCAGCGGCGAGCGCGACGCCGACGATTCGCTATCCCGCGGCGGACACCATCATCGCCCTCGATCCCGACATTCCTGCCGGCAGCGAACGCGTGGTCTTCTCCGCGTCACCCGGCATGCCCGGACTGCAATGGCGTATCGACGACGTCGTGCTGGCCGCGGAGCGTGGGCGGACAGACTGGCAACCCGTTCCTGGCCAGCACAGACTCGTGCTGGAAGATGCCGACGGCAAGCCATTGTCGAGCGTGAAATTCGAGGTACGGGGCGGCACCCGGTAGCGGCCAACGGCTGGCCGTCGATGGATCGCATTCGGCCGCCAGTGGATGTATTGTAGCGTTTGGCCCAAGGCGGCACGCTGCGGCGACCGGCGGTGATCGACCACCGGCTTCGCTGCCCCGCGGCGCCCTCATCATTCGAAAGGATCGATGAAATGACAACCCTGAACGTCAATGGAAAGGTGCTCAGCGTCGATGTCGAGCCGGAAACGCCGCTGCTGTGGGTGTTACGCGAGCAGATCGGGCTCACCGGTACCAAGTACGGCTGCGGCGTGGCGCAATGCGGCGCATGCACGGTTCTCATCGACGGCGTGCCGACCCGCACCTGCCTGCGGCCGGTCTCGACCGTGAAGGCCGACGAGAAGATTGTCACCATCGAAGGCCTTTCGCCCCAAGGGTCGCACCCCCTGCAAAAGGCGTGGATCGCGCTCGACGTTCCGCAATGCGGCTTTTGCCAGAGCGGGATGATCATGGCGGCAGCGGCACTGCTCGCGTCCAAGCCCAATCCCACCGATGCCGAGATCGATGCGGCGATGACCAACATCTGCCGCTGCGGCACCTACAA
>Ga0066789_10000113_pt1 | contig 24563 bp, 23 predicted proteins | sample OrgsoiDNA2013049_FD_70960 | JGI IMG/M metagenome (GOLD analysis project Ga0066789, IMG submission 70960) | Permafrost soil microbial communities from the Arctic, to analyse light accelerated degradation of dissolved organic matter (DOM) -... | ecosystem: Environmental > Terrestrial > Soil >...
TCGTCACCAGTTCCGGCATGTCGATCGCCATCAGAAGGCCACCCGCAACACGGCCCGCGAAGGTGTCGCCGCTGCAGGTTAGCACGGGCAGTCCGGCCCACAGCGCATCGCTGGCCGTGGTGTGCGCGTTGCAGGGTAAGGTGTCGAGAAACAGATCGGCATGCCGGTGGCGTTCGAGATGTTGGGCTGGCGGAACAACCGGCGCAAAGATCAGCCGGCCGGAGTCGACGCCGCGTTCTTCGGCCTCAAAACGCAGATTGCCAGGAATCAGCGGGTTTGCCTCAAGCAACCACAAAACGCTGCCGGGCACCGCGCGAAGCAGACGCATCCAGATATCGAAGAACGCCGGCGAGATCTTGTAACTGTTGTTGAAACTGCAGAACACCAGCCCTTCGGCCGGCAGTCCAAAATCCTGTCGCGACGTGCCGGCATTCGCCACCTCACGCCTTCTGTCGTTCGCCTGATAGCTGCCGGGAAGATGAACCAGCCTTTCCGAAAAGAACGGCTGCTGGCTACCTGGAGCGACGAAGCGGTCTACAATGATGTAGTCGATGAAGTCCGCGCCCATGGTCGCGGGGTATCCGAGATAACTCACCTGCACCGGCGCGGGGCGATAAGCCGATATCGCCGGCCGGGCGAGATGGGTGTAGCCCTTCAGATCAACGAGGATATCGATTTGGTCGGCATGAATGAGCTCTGCGGCCTCGCGGTGGGACAGCGCGCGAATGTCGACAAAACGATCGAACGCCGCAGCAAGCCGCGCCCGCATCGGGCTACGATCGTCGGGGCCGTAGGAATAGGCGAAAACCTCGAAGCGGTGACGATGGTGGCATTCGAACAATTCCGCCATCAGCTGCGCGGTGGCGTGCTGATGAAAATCTCCGGATAGATAGCCAAGACGGATGCGTTCTCGCTCGGCGCGCGGCTTGGGGTCGGGCACGGCTTCCCGTGGCGGGCCGATCGATGAGGCCCAGCGCCGGGCGCAGATCAATTGATCCGACGCGGATGCCTGGTTCGAGAGTAGGTAAAACGGTGGAACGCGAATCCCGCGGCGTGCCATGTCGACCAGTTTTTCCTGATCGGCTTCGTAATCGCCCCACTCACACGCCTGCGCGCGATGATAAACCAGTTGGCTGAACGCGTTCGCGTCATCGGGCCGTAGACGCAAGGCATCGCGATAGGCGGCGATCGCGCCAGTGAGATCGCCGAGTTCTCGCCGCGCATTTCCCAGATTGCAAAATGCCTCGGGAAAATCTGGCCTGTGGGTCAATGCCTGCTCGAACGCCACGCGCGCCTCGTCAGCGCGCCCCTCCGCCAGTAACGCCGTTCCCATATTGTTGCAGGAATCGGCGTGAGCCGGCATCCGTGCCAGCAGCCGGCGGTAAAGCTCGACCGCCTCACCGGCGCGGCCCATTTCCTGCAGCACGATACCGGCGTTGTTGATCGCGTCGGTGTAATCCTGGCGAAGTTCGATGGCGTGCGCATAGGCCGCCAGCGCCTCTTCCTGTCTTGCCAGCTGTTGCAGCACGGTGGCGCGATTGTAAAACGCCTCGGCGTAGTCCGCCTGAAGCGCGATGGCCCGGTCAAAAGCCGCCAGCGCCGCGTCGAGGCGCCCCTCGTCCTTCAACACGGTTCCCAGATTGTTGTGGACCGCGGCAATCCCGGGAGCGAGTTCAATAACCCGTCGATACGAAGATTCGGCGGCCTCCAGTTGATACTGCTGATGCAGGACAATGCCGAGATTGAATTGGGCCTCCGCATATCCCGGCCTCAGTCTGACCGCCTCGTGATAGGCCGCTGCCGCCTGGTCGAGTCGGCCTTGCATCTGAAAAAGTACGCCGATGTTATTGTGGACTTCAGCATAATCGGGTCTTGCGGCAACGGCGGCGTGATAGGACGCCATGGCCTCTTCGAGATTGCCTTGCTGCCTGAAGCCATTGCCGAGCGCCAAAAACGCTTCGGCATAATTCGGATTGAGTTTGATGGCGTGCTGGTGCGCGGCAATGCCGTCGGCCAGCCGGCCCTGCTGCTGCAACACCGATCCGAGATTGTGATAACCCGCTGGAGCGTTCGGCTGCAGCCTGATCTCTTGCCGCATCAGCCGCTCGGCGCCTGCGAGATCGCCCTGCTGAGCCGCGATGATCGCAAGATTGCCGTAGGCGGCGGCGTTTCTGGGATCAGCCGTCAACACTTCCCGATAAAGAATTTCCGCACGTTCGACGGCGCCGTTGCGATGAGCCTCGATGGCTTTCCTGAAGAGATGTTCCGATGCCGTCGTCATTTAGGGCGCGCCATGGCCGTTCACTGGATTGCTTCATCGCGCTGCTCCCCGGCGAAAAGCACGGCCAGATTCTCAGGGTTGCCGGTAGTTGGTGTATTGGATTTCAAAACTCTGCGCGCCGTATAGCTTGACGTAGACAAACGGGCCGGTGAGCCGCACCTCTTCCATCGATCGCGGGCCCTTGAATATCGTCGCGTAATTTTCGTAACCGGGAGCATACACGACCGCCGTCCCCGTCGGCGGCGACACGGTGACGATCATCGTCACCGACGTCGCGGAATCCGGGACGTATTGCGTGACGTCCACCTTGACCGGAACCGGTTCAGGGGGCGCTTCCGGCTGAACTTCGGATTGCGCCATTTGCACAAGGGCTGGCGGCGGCTGCAAATCGATCATGTGATTTCTCTACCAAAGAGGGACTCGCCATGCGAGTCCCTCTTCTTCATCGCTCTGTTCCCACTCAGAAGTCGAATGTCAGACCGGTGGTGGCCGCCTTGAGGGTTGCGCCGCCGATGGTGTCGTTGGCGGCATCGCGACTGCAGACCTGGTAGCCATGACCGCTCGCTCCGAGACAATAATGCGCGCCCGCACCTTGTTTGAGCACCGACCCGACGACATACCAACTGGCCCACTGGTTGAACCGGTAACGGGTACCGACCGCATACTGGCTGGCGGAATCGTCGAACAGATTGGCCTGATACTGGCCAACAGGTACTATTCCAGGGGTTCCGCATACCTCACCGGCATTGAGGTTGTTGAAGCTCAGACATGCCGGGTTGCCTGGGGTTTTGAAAGCATGAGCATAGGACGCGCTGACGGACCATTTCCCGATGAACTGGGTCGCACTCGCGAACACGCCATCGCGCGACCGCTCATTGAACGGTTGTTCGATCGCGGTTACTTCCCGTCGTATCCACTCGTAATAGGCATTTAACTGAAGATCGCCCAAGCCATCGTTGAAGCGATAGCCACCGCCCACCTTCGCGGCCCATTCATTGTGAACGCCGGTCAATATCTGCGTGCCATCCGGCAAGAAGATAGGTCCGGAGCCTGCTACAGCCATTTCAAGATTATCGTCGCCGTGACGGTTGACCCCCTCATGCAGCTCATAGGCGGCGATCGCGGTAAACGGGCCGTTCTTGTAGTTCAAAGCCGCGCTATAGGCATTGCCATACGAGCCGTCGGTGCAACCGTTGCCGCCGATATTGCCGTTAACGGCGCCGCCGGTGCCGGGGAAGTTGCTGCCGCTGCCGCGGACCGACGCACCGTTACATTGAAAATAGTCGCCAAATGAATAGTCGCTGTTGTCCTGCGCATAGTTCTGACCCGGCGAAGCCAGCGCGCTGAACTGGAAGCCGCTCACGATCGGCGATTCGTACCAGATAGCGTGGTTCATGCGCCAATCGAACTCGGCCCGGTTGTCGCCACCGGTATTGCCCATGATCGAATTATAGTCGCCGAGCGTGTTGGCAAACGGGTCCATCGCAGCGGTGGATTTCTTGTAGGGCGTATCGGATTTGCCGGCTTTGATCGCACCCCACGGACCCTCAAGACCGACATAGCTGTCGCGGCTGCCGAATGCCGCGCGCTCGGTGGGCGACGCCGCCGCGTCGATCTGGGCTTCCAGCTGGGCCACTATCGACCAGCCTTCCCAGCCGTACGGCGCAAGGTTATGCCGGGCGCGAACGCCGAAGTAAGACGAGTTGCTGGCAATGCCGGCTTTGGTTCCCTGGTCGAAGACGCTGGGATTGAAGAGATCGCCGGAGATGTCGAAATGGCCGTAGAGGGTCACAACCGTATTGTCGATCACCGGTCCCCACGGACTGGCCTTGACCGGCATTCCCGGAACGGGAGGCGGCGGTGTTGGCGACGTCGCGACGCCGGCATGCAGAACCGGATTCCCCTTGAATTTGCTGGGATCAGAAGCGACCGACGCGGCAGCGCCCGGCCTTGCCGCAGACATTTCCCGGACTTTCTGTCGCAGCTCGGCGTTTTCTTTTTCGATCTTGTCCAGTCGCTGCATCACATCGTCGAGTGTTGCAGATCGCGCCGCGCCGCTGAACGAGACCAGGCAGAGAGCGGCGCAAGCCGTCCCCGAAAGAAGTCTATTCCTCATGACGTTTCCCCACGTTCCACTCGATTCAACTTCCGAGCGAAGGAAGCGTAATGTATACCAAATACCAATGGAAAGGTCTGGCTGACTGGTTAATGAAATATTCGTAACCTGTCGTAAAAATGGTACAAAATGTGCTGCTTTGCAGCATTTTCCCGCAAAACTGAGCTATTTTTCGCGCATCCAATGGTTGTATACGGTATTTTTATTCGGATTTTGCCTTGTCCCAATATAATCCATCATCCCAAGCCACTTCGTGGCAAGAAAATGGACAATCTGAAATTGTATATGGCATGGCAGGCTGGATGATTCCGAAAGCCGATTAATCGAGAAAGGACCGGCTGGTCAGCCTGCCCACGGCTTCTCGCCGCGACCGATGCGTTCTGAAATCTCGGCCTGAAACGCCGGCGGACCGAAAGCGAACCATTCCTCGGCCACCTGATAGATCAGCAAGCGCTTTTTTTCCGAACTGAACTTCATCAGCCAGTCCAGCGCTTTCTTCCTGGGGCGGTCTCCGGCCGCGACCACCACGTCGACCGGCAGGCCGTGCCAGACGAAATTGGCCGCGAGCATGATCATGTCGGATTTGTCCGGACGCATCCATTCAGGCAGCGGGCTGGAGGCCGCCAGCCAGCCGCAAACGAATTCGCGGCATGGATTTTGTGGGCGTTCGCTGTAGATCGAACATTGATGTTCGACACTGTACGGGCACGGCGTTCCGCGCCGGACCTGATGCCCGCGTATTTCGATCTGCAGCCAGCCATCGCAGCATGCCGTGCAACTCCCGCAGGTTCTCTGGTGTTGCTGGTTCAACGCCGAAACCTACGGCTGAGGCTTGATTGGATGTCAGTGATAAAGCGGCCAATCTTTCTCTGTTAGCACATGCAGAGCCGGAGCCGGCGTTTTTGCCGGGTCAAGCGGCTGATTTGTCCTCATAGGCCTTTTTCAGCGCGGCGATGTCGAACTTGACCATCTGCATCATCGCCTGCATCGCCCGCCGGGCGCCCGCGGGATCGGGACCGCCTAGATATTGCACCAGCGCGGTCGGCACGATCTGCCAGGATACGCCGTAACGGTCCTTGAGCCAGCCGCAACGTTCGACCGACCCGCCATTGGACGAGAGCGCGTCCCACAGCCGATCGACCTCGGCCTGATCGGCGCAGTCGATCTTGAACGAGATCGCATGGGTATATTCGAACCGCTTGCCGCCGTTGAGCGCCATGAAGCGCTGACCGGCCAGCGTGAACTCCACCACCAGTACGGTGCCGGCCTTTCCGGCGGGGCCATCGACGGGGTTCTTCTGGACCTTTTCGATCCGGGAATCCGGCAGCAGCGAAACGTAGAGTTTCGCGGCCTCCTCGGCCTCGCCGTCGAACCACAGGCAGGGAGAAATCTTGGACATCAATGAGTTCCTCTGTTCTCGTTCGTATCTGCCACAGGACGAACGGGGCGGCGCGGTCCCGACATCCGATTGCAATATTTAGCGGCCGTTTGCCGACGAATATGGCGGACCACTCGATCCAGCCTCAGGGAACCAGATGGCCGGCGGTTCCGTTCATATGTCATGAAAGTGATATTTTTGGACATCGACGGCGTGCTCAATTGCTCGAAGACGCCTAACCCGCGCAAATTTCCGTATGTGGTCGACAGACGGCTGCTGGTGCGCCTGCAAAAACTCCTCGACCGCACGGGAGCAAAGGTAGTTCTTTCTTCATCGTGGCGGCTTGATCCCATCGGTCTGTACGCCGCCAGGCACTGGGGCGTGCCGTTCATCGATATTTGTCCCGATAAGCCCAAGAGCCCTCGATGCAAGGAGATTCTGAACTGGCTCTCCGATCATCCCAAGGCTACCCGGTACGCGATCATCGATGATGAGGACGATGATCTGGACGACCTCCCGCTTTTCCAGCCGTCAAGCAAAACCGGCATCACAACGGATATCGTCAAGGCAGTAGAAAAGTATTTGAACGGAAAGACCGACGAGACCAAGCGGGCCAACCCGGTCGTCAGGCTTGGTCAGAACATTCACTCGCTCTTCAAGCGAGACAAGAGCTGAGTTGGCGCCGCAACGCGCGAGCCGCCTTCGCCGCGCACCAACCCGATATTCCCTCAGGTCGCGATCGGCGCGGGCATGGTCAGGAACGCCCGGGTCACGTGCCAGAACAATTGCCGATTGGTGGCAAGTGTAACGGAATGCGCGGTGCCCGGAAGGATGACGAACTGGCGGTCGCCGTTCGGCAGCAGATTGTAGAATTCCTCGAGGTCGGCGACGGTGGCGATGCCGTCATATTCGCCGCGCACCAGCAGCACCGGCGCAAGCACCTTGTCGGGATGCACCACCGGCAGGTTGGCCGTCATGTCGAGATAGGTGCCGGTCGGGATCTGGTCGCCGAACTGCATCTCGGCATCCGCCAGCGCCTCGACGGCGGCGGGATCGCTGGTGCCCGGCTTGTCGCGGGTCGCGATCGAGCGGATCATCTCGCGGTCGCGCTTGCGCATGTTGTGGGTGCGGTAATAGTCGACCTGCTCGGCGCGTTTTGTCAGCGTCGGCGATCCCTCGCCCTTATAGGTAAACGCCGCAAACACCAGCCGGTCGACGCGCTTGGGCGCAGCCATCGCGTAGGCGCCGGCGCGCAGCGCACCGGAGGACTCGCCGACGAAATGAAATTTCTTCTGACCGGTTTCGCGGGTGATGATTTCGGCCGCGACCTTCAGATCCTCAACGCCGCTGGCGATATCGGAATTGCCGGAGGTTCGCCCCGACTTCCCGTAGTTTTCGTGATCCATGGTCCAGCAGTCGAATCCATAGCGTGCGAACTCGTCCATCGCCGAATACTCGCCGCGGCCAGGCACCTTGAGATCGAACACCCTTGAAGTCACCGACGAGCCGTGGACAAAGAACACGACCGGCCGCGAAGGCTCGCCGGCTTTCGGCTCCCCTGCCCGCTTGCGATAAATCCACAAGGGAATGTCGCCCTTCTTCGCCCAGTATTCGCGGCTCCAGATCTCGCCGCCCTCGGACGCCGCCGCGCCTTGCACGGGCAGCGAACTCGCCAGTCCGCCGGCAACCAGGCCAAGCCCGGCGCCCTTGATGACGGTGCGCCGCGCCAGCGGGTGATCGAGTTTTTTCATGATTTTCTCCAATCAGACTGCCTGATTTTTTTGCAGGCTTTACGCGACGCCGCGACGCACACGACACCCTGTTTCAATTGCTTGAGAACTCGGCGAGCGTTCTAGCAGAGCCGCGCGTTTCGTGGAAGTCACGCTGCACTGCGCAACAGCTGAAGCACTACCGGGACCGTAACGGACTTGCTCCCGGCAAAGAGAGGTCTAGTCTTCCGCCGTCCAACCGAGGGGCTAACCGCGGGAATAAACCAGGGAGCAAGAGCAGTGAGCAACCAACTGACCGAGGCAGAACTTGCCGCACTGATGCCGTCCGAATTGTGTCAATACAAGACGCCGATCCCAACCCAGATCGTGGCCAGCGACGAATTTTATCCCGACCCGCAGAACGAGCGGCAACGTGAAGTCGAGGCCCGGCTGCTCGCCATGGCCGACGATCTCGGCGGCAAGCAGGGCCTTGACCGCCGCCGGTTTTTCCAGAGCGCGGCCGGCATGGCCGCGTCGTTTGTGGCGATGAACGAAGTTTACGGCCCGCTGTTTGACGTGACCCGCGCCGAAGCCGCCACGCCGGCGATGGCGGAGGAGCGCGCCGGCGCGCTCAAGGACCAGTTCATCATGGACATGCACACGCATTTCCTGCGCGACGACACCCGCATCACGACCTTTGTCGACATGCGCAAGGCGGTGGGCAAGGCCGGCTGGAACAAGCAACTGACCGACCACGAGCAAACCATCGAGGACCTGAAATTCAACAACTACAAAAAAGAGATGTTCCTCGACAGCGACACCAAGATCTCGCTGATCTCCTCGGCGCCCTCCGATATCGAACAGGACTGGTTCCTGACCAACGAGCAGATGGCGGACGCGCGCAAGAAGGTCAACGAAGAGGCGGGCTCGCGCCGGCTGTTCTGCCACATGATCTTCACGCCGGGACAGCCCGGCTGGCTCGACAAACTCGACGCCGGATTGGCGCTGAAACCTGAATCCTGCAAGGGCTACACCGTCGGCGACAACACCCACAAGGAGATCAGCCGCTATCCCTGGCGGATGGACGACGAGAAAGTCGCCTACAAGGGCTACGAGAAGATGGTGAAGGCGGGCATCAAGAATGTCTGCATCCACAAGGGCCTGTTCGCGCCCGGGGTAGAAAAGCAGTATCCCAACCTGCGCGGCTTCGCCGACGTCGCCGATGTCGGTCAGGCTGCAAAAGACTGGCCGCAGCTCAATTTTGTCATTTACCACTCGGCCTATCGCCATGTCGGCGGCGACCCGAAACAGGCGCTCGCCGAGTTCGAGCGCACCGGGCGGATTTCGTGGACCAGCGACCTCGCCGACATTCCCGCCCAGTACGGCGTCAACAATGTCTATGGCGACGTCGGGCAATTGTTCGCGACCACGCTGGTGGCGGAGCCGAACGTCTGCGCGGCACTGATGGGGACGCTGATCAAGGGGCTCGGCGTCGATCACGTCTGCTGGGGCACCGACGCACTGTGGACCGGCGCGCCGCAATGGCAGATCGAGGGCCTGCGCCGACTGGAAATCCCGGAGGCCATGCAAAAGAAATTCGGCTACGCCCCGCTCGGCGACGCCGAGGGAGCGGTCAAGACCGCGATCTTCGGCGGCAACAATGCGCGGCTCTACGATATCCAGCCCAAGCGCGCGATGCTTGAACTCAAGGGCGATCGCTTTGCGATGATGAAAGCGGAATACGAAAAGGCCGGGCCGGAGCCGTCGAACACGCGTTATGGATATGTGGTGCCGAACGGAATGGTGGATCACAGCGTGTTTGCGTAACTCCGCCGTCATTGCGAGCCAACGGGCCGCGCGAACGCGCGCCCGATGACAGGCTCCGCGAAGCAATCAGAGCGGCAAATGAAGAGTGGATTGCTTCGTCGCTTACGCTCCTCGCAATAACGATTTACCCAACGTCATTCCGGGGCGATGCGACAGCATCGAACCCGGAATCTCGAGATTCCGGGTTCGCGTCTTCGACGCGCCCCGGAATGACGAGGAGTAATCACTTCCCCTCCGCGGGATCGCGGTGCACGGGATCGACCCACAGCACCGTTTCCGGTTTTTCCACCGGCTCGATATCGAGGTTGATCGCGACCGCCTGGCCGTCGCTGCGCACCAGCACGCATTCCAGCGCCTGGTCGGGGCTGGCGTTGATTTCCTGGTGCGGCACATAGGGCGGAATGAAAATGAAATCGCCGGGGTTGGCTTCCGCCATGAACTGCAGATGCTCGCCCCAGCGCATCCGCGCCTTGCCGCGCACGACATAGATGATGCTCTCGAGATGGCCGTGGTGATGCGCGCCGGTCTTGGCGTCCGGTTTGATGGTCACGGTGCCCGCCCACAATTTCTGCGCACCGACGCGGGCGAAATTGATCGCGGCCTTGCGGTCCATGCCGGCGGTCGACGGCACGTTGGGATCGAGCTGGTCGCCGGGAATGACGCGGACGCCGTCGTGCTTCCAGCGCGCCGCGTCGTCGCGGTCATGTGAATGATCGGCGTGGTTATGATCGTGAGGGCCTGTCATCGTGCTGCTTTCCGGGAAAAATCGTTCGCCGGGAACCGTACATAATACCGTAGTCGCAAACCAGCCGGGATCAGGAACATTCGGTCCATTTGCGGCTTGTCTTGACGAAGCTTAACCCTTGCAAAGGAGAGTTCCCATGGGTGCAACGACAGACAAGGTTAAAGGTGCCACCAACGAAGCCATCGGCAAGGCCAAGCAGGGCGTCGGCGAAGCGGTGGGTTCCGACAAGTTGCAGGGCGAAGGCGTCATTCAGGAAGTCAAAGGCAAGGGCCAGAAGGCCGTTGGAGACGCCAAGGAAGCCACCAAGGACGCCGTGAACAAGGCGGCCGCCGCGGCGAACAAGAACCTCTGATCGGCGCCGGTTGATTTTGAAGTTACAAAGACCGGTCCCTTGGGGGCCGGTCTTTTTTTGATCCCCTCTCTCTAATCGTCATGGCCGGGCTTGTTCCGGGCAAGACGAATCTTTAATCCGGCTGCCGCCGCTTTCCCATCACATCCGGATTGACCACATTGGTCGGCGCACCCGCGGCATAGGCGATGATCTGATCGAAGATATCCGTGAACTGGATTTCGTATTCGTCGCGCGAGACATAGCCGAGGTGCGGCGTGCAGACCACGTTGTCCATGGTCAGCAGCGGATCGCTGGTATCGCGCAGCGGCTCCTTTTCATAGACATCCACCGCCGCCATGCCGGGCCGCCCGGCGCGCAACGCGTTCACCAGTGCGTTCGGTTCGATCAATGGCGCGCGGCTGGTGTTGACCAGGAGCGCGGTCGGCTTCATGCGCGCGAGATCGGCGGCGGTGACGATGCCGCGCGTCCCGTCGACCAGGCGCATGTGCAGCGACAACACATCGCACTGCTCGAAAAATGCAGCCTTGCCAGCAGCGGTCTCGTAACCGTCGGCGCGCGCCTTCGCCAGCGCCGGCTCACGCGCCCACACCAGCACTTCCATGCCGAACGCCTTGCCGTATCCGGCGACGACCGCGCCGATCCGGCCGTAGCCGTAGATGCCGAGCGTCTTGCCGCGCAATGTGTGGCCGACGCCGATCTGCCAATTGCCGGCTTTCAGCGACGCCATCTGCTGCGGTATCGCGCGCATCGCCGCCAGCACCAACCCCCAGGCGAATTCGGCCGTGGCGTAAGACGGCGTATCGGCGTGCTGGCCGGACGACACGATGATGCCGAGCCGGGTGCAGGCGTCGATGTCGATGTGGGGATAGACGCTGCGCTGGCTGATCAATTTCAGCTTCGGCAACCGCTCCAGCAGGGCGTCGCGAATTTGGGTTCGCTCGCGGATCAGCACCAGCGCCTCGGTGTCGCGCAGCCGCTCCGCCAGCGTGTCGACGTCCTGGACGTGATTGTTCCAGACCGTGACGTCATGTCCTGCAAGCTTGCCGAAACATTTCAGGGTACGCAGGGTGTCGAAATAATCGTCGAGGATGGAAATCTGCACGATACGCTTTCCCTGGCACGGAAGTTGTCGGCCGCGAACCGACAGCTAACCTTTCACATCAAGCAGTTCGACGTCGAACATCAGCGTCGCGTTCGGCGGAATGACACCGCCGGCGCCGCGGGCGCCATAGCCGAGCGCGGGCGGGATGATCAGAGTTCGCTTGCCGCCGACCTTCATGGTGGCGACGCCTTCATCCCAGCCGGCGATCACCTTGCGCTGCCCGATCGAAAACTCGAACGGCTCATTGCGATCCACCGATGAATCGAATTTCTTGCCCTTCTGCCCATTCTCGTAGAGCCAGCCGGTATAATGCATGACGCAGGTCTGGCCGGGCTTTGGCGACGCCCCGGTTCCGACCGTGCTATCGGTGATCTGCAGGCCTGAAGCTGTGGTCATGATTTTTCCTTTGGTCTGGGCGGCTGCCATGGTGGAAACGCAAGCCAATGACAAGGCAATGATTGTCATCGCCGCTGCCGCCATCGATATTCCCGCACGCTGGAGACGTCGCATTCTGGAGCACCTTCCGTTTCGAATGGGAAGCTGTCTAGCCCAATGCCACCGGGGTTTCCACCCCTTTGGCGCAGGTAAAGACGCCGGATTGGAGATCTCCAACCCGACGACTCCATGAAGCGAATGCCGTATCGGCGGATTAAGCCGCTCGCGACGCCTGCGCCGGCGAGAATGTCACTTCATCGGTGATGACGGAAAATCTCGCCAACTGCGCCGTGCCGAAGGCGGTGGAGATCGCGACATCGGCGGCGTCGCGTCCGCGTGCCATCACGATCCGTCCGATCCGCGGATGGTTGTGGCGCGCGTCGAAGGTGAACCACCGCCCGTCCAGATAAACCTCGAACCAGGCGCTGAAGTCCATCGGCGCCGGATCGACGGGGACGCCGATGTCGCCCAGATAGCCGGTGCAATAACGCGCGGGAATGTTCATGCAACGGCACAAGGTCACTGCAAGATGCGCGAAATCGCGGCAGACGCCGACGCGCTCTTCATGTCCCTCGAACGCCGTTCGATCGCAGCGTGCGTGCTGGTAGCCGAAGCAAATCCGCTCATGGGCATAGTCGCAGATCGCCTGCACACGTTGCCACCCTGGGGGCATAGCGCCAAACAATGACCAGGCGAGGTCGGAGAGCTTTTGAGTGTCGCAGTAACGGCTGCCCAACAAATATACCAGAACATCATCCGGCAATTCGCCGACCTCCAACTGTTGCGCATTGGGCGCGACTTCATCCGGCAGGCCACTGTCGGCGATCACAAACTCGTTCCGCATTTCGACCAGACCGGCCGGCGCAACGATCCTGGTGCAAGTGTTGCCGAACGCATCGACATAGTCGCGGGACGGCACGTTTGGCGAGAACTGAATTCTGTGCTCGCTTAGGAGATCGCCCTTCCGGACCGGATCAATGCTGAGCATCAGAACCATTGGGGTAGCCTGGAAGCACTGAAAGGCAATGTCATAGCCGGCACGGATTTCCACGTCGCATCTCCCGAAGATTGTTCAAACATAAATTATGGCGAAACAAGCCGGACAAGCTACGTTCGTTCCCGGTAAAAGCCGGTCCCGATGCGGAAATTTCGGGCAGCGGACGTGTCCGCCGGCGCGCGCGGCGTTCACCGATTGATCAGCCGCCGGCCTTGTGGACTTCTTCATCACGGTGTCGCTCGATTATTTCTGGTTCCTGCTCGTCGAGCTGGGCGAGTTCCGAGCGCGCGTCGTCGTCGACACGCAAGAGTTCATCCAGCTTGGCATGCAGCGCCAGATTATCGCGCCGGTTGGCGCGCTGGATGAACAGCGTCATCACAAATACCGCGAGCGTGGCGACGGCGTTCCAGTCGAATGTGGCTCGGTCGAATGTCAGCCACAGCACGGCGTAGACGATGACGACAAGGAAGGCGGCGGGATGTCCCGCCGTCTGCCCGACATGCGTGGTCCAATGCCGCCCGGCCGGCTCCGCCACGGCTATTTCATCTTGACGTTGGGCTCGCGACCCCAGACGCGCAGTTTTCCGAGCTGTCCGATGAAGCTTGCCACATCCTTCGACGACGTCAACGAAATGCAGCCTTCATCATAATCGTCTTCGGCGATCCCGGCCTTTTCGAGCAGCGGCGTAGCTGCATCGACATAGCCGATGAACTTGCAATGCGCGAATGCGTCGGCGACGAAATCGCGCGCCGTCGATTCCCGAACAAGATCGTCGATTGCCGCATCCCCGGGCAGCAGTGCGACCGCGTCATACAGCACCGACGGACCACCGTCGATCATCTGGTCGGCCTCGATCCAGCTGCCGTCGCTGGCCTTGGCGCCGCCGACCCTGGGTGCGACGATCTCGAATGTGGCGCCTTCCTTGTCCAGCGCCGCCTTCAGCGCTTTCAGGATCGCCGCATCGGTACCGTCGGAGACGAGAATGCCGAGCTTGCGGCCCTCGAAACGCTGCGGCCCCTTTTCGACGATGCTGAGCGCGGGCGAGGCTTCGAGATCCTGTCGTGTCGGCATCGCGGCATCCGCGGGTTTCGGCATCGCCTTGAGACCGAGTGCGTCGCCAACCTTGTTCGCAAGCGTCTCGTCAATATTCAACAGATGCGATACCATGCGTTCGCGGATCACAGGCGTTTTCACCTTGCTGAGTTCAAACGTCAGCGCGGCGGCGATGTGGTGCTGCTCACCCCGGGTCTGGCTGATGAAGAATTGCCTCGCCTGGCTGTAATGATCGGCAAAGCTCTCCGCGCGCAGCCGGCGTTTGGCGCCCTGCTCCACGTCGGGGAACGGCGTGAAGCCGCGGTCGGGCGATTCACGCGGGCCTTCGCCAAACGAGTTCGGCTGGTAGTTGACGTGTCCGGCAGGATTGCGCATCGCCATATGGCCGTCCTGCTGAAAATGATGGAACGGGCATTTCGGCGCATTGATCGGAATATGAGTGAAATTCGGACTGCCGAGGCGCTTCAGCTGCGTATCGAGATAGGAAAAGTTGCGGCCCTGCAGCAGCGGATCGTTGGAGAAGTCGATGCCCGGTGGCACGTTCTGGGTCATGAACGCGACCTGCTCGGTCTCGGCGAAGAAGTTTTCGGGCATGCGGTCCAGCACCAACCGCCCAACGGGTATCGGCGGCAGCATTTCTTCAGGGATCAGTTTCGTCGGGTCGAGAATATCGAACTCGAAACTGTCGGCAAAAGCCTGGTCGAACAGCTGAAACTGCAGCTCCCATTCCGGAAAGTTTCCGGTCTTGATCGCGGTCCAGAGATCGCGGCGATGAAAGTCCGGATCGGCGCCGTTGATCTTCACGGCCTCGTTCCACAGCACCGACTGCAGGCCGAGCTTCGGCTTCCAGTGGAATTTGACGAAGGTGGATTCGTGTCTGGCGTTGACCAGCCGGAAAGTGTGAACGCCAAACCCTTCCATGAAACGGAACGAACGCGGGAGCGCGCGATCCGACATCACCCACATGATCATGTGCATGCTTTCGGGCGTCAGGCTGATGAAATCCCAGAAATTGTCGTGAGCGGATTGGGCCTGCGGAAAAGCGCAGTCGGGTTCTTCCTTGACCGCGTGAATCAGATCCGGGAATTTGATCGCGTCCTGGATGAAGAACACCGGAATGTTGTTGCCGACGATGTCCCAGTTGCCCTCCTGGGTATAGAGCTTGACGGCGAAGCCGCGGACGTCGCGCGCCAGGTCGAAAGAACCTTTGCTGCCGGCGACGGTCGAGAATCGCACAAAGGCCGGGGTTCGCTCGCCGGCGCGCTGAAACAGATCGGCGCGGGTATATTTCGAGAGCGGCTTGTAGTTCTCGAAGAAACCGTGCGCGCCGTAGCCGCGGGCGTGAACCACCCGCTCCGGAATCCGTTCGTGGTCGAAATGGAAAATCTTCTCGCGAAAATGAAAGTCTTCAAGAACAGTCGGGCCACGCGGACCGATCTTCAGCGAATTCTGGTCGTCGGATACCGGACCGCCCTGCGCGGTGGTTAGTACCGGCGTATCGCCTTGTGCGATCTGGTGAAGCTCGCCGCCCTCCCCGCGGTTCAGATTTTGGTCATGAATGGTGGCCGCCCCCCTGCCGCTCGATTTGCCGGTTACGCGTTTGGATGATTTGGCCATGACATTTCCTGAATACGAAGGGTGTCACCTTCCAATGCCGCCGGGGGAATTGCGTTCCCCCGCCCGCCGGTCATCGAAAAGCGGTTGGGACACGACAAAAAAACCCCGCACTGGCGGGGGTTTCGTCCGTCGCGGGTTCCCCAATGTCGGTTAGCGCACCGTGGCCATGCCATCCCGGTCCAGCGCAAAATCGCTCAGGAGCTGCGAACTCGATCCCGCGATCAGGTCGCCGATCAACTGCGCGGCGAGAAAACTGAAGGTGATGCCGTTGCCGCCATAACCATAGGCGGCGTAGATGCCTTTCGCGTTGGGCACCGGACCGATCAAAGGCAACCCGTCGCGCGTGGTGTCGAACGTTCCGGACCAGCGGCACTCGATGTCGATATCCGCGACCGGCCAGAGCGCGGCGAGCTTTTGCGCCAGCACCCTCGATTTCTCCGGGATCAGGCGATCGCGCGCATCGGGCTCGATGACTTCGTCGCAGTCTTCGCCGCCGATGATGATGCGTCCGGCAGACGTCGTTCTGGCGTACAGATAATCCTTGCTGTTTTCCCAGATCAGCGCGCCGTCTTTCCAGACCTTCTGCGGCTGCGGCCTGGTTGCGATGGCCCAGCTCGATGAGATGGTCTGAACGGTCGAATGAACGATCGCGGGCATGACGTAGCCGGTTGCCAGAATCACCGACCGCGCCTCGATGTGGCGGCCATTCTTCAACCCGACGCCGACCGAGCGCGCCGCGGCGTCGAATTCGACCGCTTCGCCGTTGAGCACCCGCGCGCCACGCGCAACGGCAACCCTGAGCAGCCCGCGGGCCAGTTGCATCGGGTCCGCGTCTGCCGCGCCCGGCGACACGAGGGCGCCGGCGCGAGCGATGCCGTAAACGTCGAGCAGCATCCGGTGGTCGAGAAAATCACCGGGTAGTCCGGCGCGTTCGCGAAGCCGATGCTCGTCAAGCAGTTCCTTGGCGGTATCGCCGGCAGCAAGATAGAGCGAGTTCCTGTCGCGCATCTCGCAGGCGACGCCGAGTTGAAGGACCAGCGACTTCAGCCCGGCTACGGCATGCAGGCTTGCGAGATAGGCACGCGATGCCCGCTCGAAACCGTAGGTTTCCGTCAGCTGCGTGAGGGACCGGTCGATCTCCCACAGCAGCATCGAGGTCGAGGCGGCCGTACTGCCGCGACCCGGGAGTTCGCGATCGATGATCACGACATTCAGGTTCTGCCGCGTGAGGCGCTCGGCGATCAGGGATCCGGTAATGCCGCCGCCGACGATCAGCGCATCGCATTTCATGTTCTCGGCGACCTCGAGGCGGACACCATTCCGGGCTGCCGCAAACCACGGCGAGCGGCCGCCGCGCAGATCGGCCTGTTCGGTATCGTCTGAATCGAGAACGCTGATAACACACCTCAAGCACTGGTATCGGCCCGGCGGCAACGACAAAGGCGGCCGGGCTCGGATGGAACGGAATCAATATGGCCCCGCGGGGGCGCTACTCCTTGACTTCTTTTTTGTAGATTTCAGCGCCGGCTTCGTCGATCACCACCACGCATCGATCCTCGCGGCCGTCATCAAGGTCGATGGCGATTTGCCGGGCGATCAGATCGGCGGTTTTCTTGGCGTCTTGCTCGTTTTTGCAATCCAGCCCAACCGGGTCTTCGAGCCGGACGCCGTCAGCAATATCGAAATGAAAAATGGGCATTGGCTTCCTCCTCGAAGTCAATGCCCGGCAACGAAGCATGTTCCGGCTGAATAAGGCCGGACCTCAATACCCGAGCGCGCAACCATCCTTGCGCGGGTCGGAACCGCCGGTAAGCGTGCCCTTGTCCCAGTCGATCCAGATCGCCTGGCCGCCGCCATGCGGGCTGACCACGCCGGCGGTCCGGTGCCCGAGCTTCTTCAGGCCCTCGACGATATCGGCCGGCACGCCATCCTCGAGCTGGTAGACGCCCTCGTAATGCAGGCCGCGCGGCATATCGATCGCCTCCTGCACGTCGCAGCCGTAGTCGAGCACGTTGGTCAGCACATGCACCTGTCCGACCGGCTGGTACTGCCCGCCCATCACGCCGAACGGCATCACCGCGCGGCCGGCCTTGGTGACGAGGCTTGGGATGATCGTGTGCAGCGGCCGTTTGCCCGGCGCGATGCAATTGGGATGGCCGGGCTGAACGCGGAAACCGCCGCCGCGATTCTGCAGCAGAATACCGGTCTTGTTGGTGACAATCGCCGAACCGAACGCATGCGCGATCGAATTGATGAAGGAACAGACGTTGCGGTCGCGGTCCACCACGGTGACGTAGACCGTCGAGGGGTTCATCGGCGGCGACACATTCGGCAGATCGAGCAACCGGTCCATCCTGATCTTGCTGCCGTACTCCTCGGCGAATTCCTTCGTCAGGATCCTGACCACGTCGACGTCGACATGAGCGGGATCGCCGATGTACTGCTCGCGCATCATGTAGGCGATGCGCGCGGCTTCCGCTTCGAGATGGAACCGCTCGACGCTCATCGGCGGAAATTTCGTCAGATCGAACCGCGACAGAATGTTCAGCATCACCAGCATGGTGATGCCCGGACCGTTCGGCGGGCACTGCCAGACGTCGTGGCCCCTGTACACGGTGCCGATCGGCGTCGTGGTCTCGGTGGTGTGGGCGGCGAAATCGTCCAGCGTATGCAGGCCGCCAATGCCGCGCAAAGTCTCGACCATGTCTTCGGCGATCGCCCCCTTGTAGAAGGCGTCGCGGCCGTCTCTGGCGATCGCGCGCAAGGTCTGCCCGAGTTCGGGCTGACGGATCACGTCGCCGGCGACCGGCGCCTTGCCGTGCGGCAGCAGATAGCGCCCGGTGTTGGTGCCTTTTTTCAACTTGTCGAATTCGTGCTTCCAGGTGAAGGCGATGCGGGGGGCGACGACATAGCCCTGTTCCGCGGCCTCGATCGCGGGTTGCAGCAGGCTGTCGAGCCCGAGCTTGCCGTGATCGCGCAGGATGGTGGCCCAGGCATCGATCGCGCCGGGAATAGAGACGGCGTGCGCCGACGTCAGCGGGATCGCATGCATGTTGCGTTCGAGATACCAAGACGCATCGGCGGCCTGCGGCGCGCGGCCGGAACCGTTATAGGCCACGATCTTGCCCTCGCCCTTCGACTGGAGCAGCGCAAAGCAATCCCCGCCGATCCCGGTGGATTGCGGCTCGATCACGCCAAGCAGCGCACAGGCCGCCACGGCTGCATCCGCGGCAGTGCCGCCGGAACGCAGCACCTCGATCGCCGTCAACGACGCCAGCGGATGCGACGTCGCCACCATCGCGTTCTGGGCGTGGACCGTCGACCGGCCGGCGAGCTGGAAATTCCTCATGCCAAATTGCTCACTTTGTGGTTTTACGCTGTTCTCCAAGCGCTGGGTTACATGGCATATTCAGGCGGCGATGGGCAATGCCCGGGGGCGCATAACTCAATATCAGTGTCGACCCTGCGGGGTTTCCTCTCACCCGCCCTGCTGATAAACCACCGTGATGCCGCACAGGGTCGCCGCTTTCTATCAATTCGCCGCGTTGCCGGATTTCCGGCAGCTGCGCGAGCCGCTGCGCGCGATTTGCGCCGGACTTGGGCTCAAGGGCAGCGTGCTGCTGGCCCATGAAGGCATCAACGGCACGTTGGCGGGCCGCCCTAAGGCGATCGCCGCGCTGGTCGAGGAATTGCAATGCGGCGCTCCGTTTGGCGGCCGGCTCGACAACCTAGAATTGAAATTCTCGCATGCCGCGGCGATGCCGTTTCAACGGCTGAAAATCCGGTTGAAAAAGGAGATCGTTACCCTCGGCGACCGCCATACCGATCCAACCCGGCAGGTCGGCATTTATGTCGATCCCGCCGAATGGAACGCGCTGATCGCCAGTCCTGATACGCTGGTGATCGACACCCGCAACGCATTCGAAGTTGCGATGGGCACATTTCCCGGCGCCGTCGATCCCGGCATCCGGAGCTTTGGCCAATTCAAGGATTTCGCCGCGCGCCATCTCGATCCGGCGAAACACCAGAGGATCGCGATGTTCTGCACCGGCGGCATTCGCTGTGAGAAGGCCAGCGCCTATCTGCTGGCGCGCGGTTTTGCGCAGGTCTATCACCTCAAGGGCGGCATCCTCGGCTATCTCGAGGGCGTGCCGCAGGCCGAGAGCCGCTGGCGTGGCGAATGTTTTGTGTTCGACGACCGCGTCGCGCTCGGCCACGGCTTGCGTGAGCGCCCGACCGAACAGGATTCCGATGAATGACATGAGGGCGCTCAGCGAGCGCATCGACGTACTCGAAACCCGAGCGGCGTTTCAGGACGAAACCATCGAGACGCTGAACAAGACCATCACCGAGCAGTGGCAGCAAATCGACGCGCTGACGCGGCATGTCGCAATTTTAAGCGAGCGCCTGCAGGGAGCCGAGACTCATGCGCGCGGCGCGGCCAACGAACCGCCGCCGCATTATTGAAGATTGCGATGCGAAAGATCGCGCTTTGGCGGCCGTTATCGCGCGGCGGAGGCGGCCGCAAGCAACGTCACGACTTGATCCGACATGGCCAGTCGATCGCGGCCGCCATCCTTGGCGGCATAGAGCGCCCGGTCAGCTGCCTCAATCAGCGAAGCGTGTCCCACCGATCTTTCGGCACCAGGCCGACACGTCGCTCCGCCAAAACTCGCGGTGACCCGCCCCGACGGAAGGTTATTCGCATGAGGTATGGCCGCCTCGCGAAGGGCGCGGCGAATCCGTTCCCCGATTCTCGCACAACCCGCGGCATCCGTATTGGGCAGCAGCATGGCGAACTCTTCACCGCCGTATCGCGCCGCGAGATCGGTGGTGCGGTGCGCTTCCGCGGCCAAAACCCTGGCAATGGAGCGCAAACATCTATCTCCGGCCGGGTGCCCATACGTGTCGTTGAACGACTTGAAGTGGTCGACATCGATCATCAGAAGCGACAGGCAGGTGCCATCGCGACTGGCTCGGCGCCATTCCTGCGATAAACGTTCGTCGAACAGGCGTCGATTGGCGATACCGGTGAGACCATCTTCCGTGGCGAGAGTCTCAAGCCGCTCTTCCAGACCCTTATGTTCCGTCATGTCGCGCGATATCGCGACGACGCCGTCGATCTCGCCATTGACCTTCCGCGTCACCCGCAGCGTCGATTCGATCCAGATTTCGGATTTCTCCCGATGGCGCGTGCGGTAGGTGATGCGCGCCTCTTCAGTCTCGCCCCGCTTCAGGGCGGCGATGGTTTCCGCGATACGCGGCATATCCTCCCGATTGACACCGGCCAGTGCGGGTTTCCCCACCAGCTGTTCGGGCCGCCAGCCCACGATGCGGACGGATGACGGCGAAGCGTAATGAACCAATTCATCGAGCCCGATGCGGGTCACCATATCGCTCGACCCTTCCGCCAGCACGCGGAAATGGTCCTCCTCGGCGGCAAGCGCAACTGCCATGCGCTGTCCGCGCAACAATTGCCGCACGAGGTAGAATCCGATTACCGCAATCAGGATGACCAGCCCGAAAACAAACAGCATGCGGTCAATGGCGGCGCTGCGCCATGCCGCGAGCGCCTCCTCCTGCTGCACGGTCGCCAGAACGACGAGCGGGAACCGATCGCTCCGCTGATAGAAGCTCACCCGCTGCATTCCGTCCAACGGCGATTTGAAATAATAAACGCCGTGCCGGGACTGTAACGATGGATCCCGGAACAGCGGCCCGTTCGACAGGTCGCGTCCGACGTAAGTGCCATTGTCGGGGCTGCGTGCCATCACAGTGCCGTCGGCGGTCAGCAGCGTGATTGCGCTGTTGGCGCCGATGTCGAATTGCCGATAAAATTCCGAAAAATATTTGGCGCCGATGGTCGCAAACACCACGCCGGCAAAGCTGCCGTCCGGATGATTGAAACGCCGCGATACGGTCACGATCCATTCGTCATTGGTGTTGCTCTTGATCGGCTGTCCGACGAACGCTTCTCGTGCCGTCGATCGCTGGTGATGGCGGAAATATTCGCGATCGCTGAGATTCTTGCCCATCGCGCCCGACGACACAAGCCAGTCGCCGTTTTCGTCGGCAATAACGAGACCGTGGATACGCTGCAATGCGACCTTGCGCGCGACAAGAACCTTCTGAAGTTTCGGAAGCACTTCGGGACCGACGCCGTCGGTCTCCAGGCGGCCGACCGCGCCAAGGATGCTGGCGTCCAGCAAGTCGAGACTGTCTTCGGCATGTTGTGTCAGCGAACGCGCCAGGTTGGCCATGTCCACTTCCACATCCTTCAAGATGTCTGCGCGCGCCTTCCACTCCCGCCAACCGCTCATCCCCAGGATGGCGACGCACACCAAGGCAACAAACCCCGCCGCCAGTAACGGCAGCCGCGTCAGGCCAGCTTTGTGAGGGACGAAATTCATCGCACGAGTTTCTCCGGTGAGGAGAAACTCCCACGCACGCCTTAGTTATCTCTGAATGGCCGGCCTCAACGGGCTGCCACCGAGATGTTTTGGCGGCTTATCCAGTAGTACTACGGTGCCCGATGGCATCGGCATCGACCTTCGGAGCGCCACGGTAACTCGCAATTCAGCATTCTCTCAAATGGCGCCACGTACCTCACAAAAAAGAACGGCCTCCGCAAGGAAGGCCGCTCGTTCAACTCGACTGCTATCAATAGCAGAGATCAACGGTCGATAATCACCGTCTTGTGGTCACGATCGTGATCCCGGTCGCGATCTCGATCCTTCCCGATTATGACGGCATCGCCATCCCGGTGGTCACGCTCGCGGATAACTTCGCGGTCGCGCTCCCGATAACCATCATTGTGGCCGTTTCCGACGGTCACGCCAACGGGACCGACACCAACTCCGATTTCTTCCGCGCCAGCCGGCATGGCTACGCAAATTGCAGCCGCGGCGACGGCCATCACTACCAAACGTTTCATCATTCGCTCCTTTAGGTTTGTGAACTATCGGAAAGGTAATTCCCGCTGGGTTGAATGGTTCCGGTGCGAAACTCGATCGTGGCACAAAGCCGAGAACTTCAGGACTTGATCGCAAACCACAGGATCAGCGCGACGATGGCGACGACCGTCGCGCCCCATAGCAACGGCACCACCTTCTTCGAGCCGCCGCTTCTCGGCGAGTCGTTGGCGGCTCGGTCGAAGTCCGGATTCATAGAGGTGCCCTCGGCAGCGCGGCTATTGCTTGAAATGAAATCGAACTTTGCAAAATCTATCGGAACACCGCCCGGACCTTGTCCCAAAGCGAAGTCCCTTCGCGATCGCCATCCGCCTTTGACGGCGACGGTTGTGCAGCGCTGACCGGATCGGACGCAGGGAAACTGTCGATCAGACCAGCTTCCAGCTTCGCGTGGGTGTCGCGATCCGCCGCTGCGGCTTCGCGCGGGTTGGCGGCATGCTTGTCATGCGCTGCCGGGTCAAATTTCTCAGCCATGTTGATTCCTCCGTCATGACCTAACGCGCCGGCTCTCCGGGCGTTCCATCCAACGGAAGTGGAGCATCATCAGCGTTGTTCGAACCGACCCGGTCGTGCGCACGAATTTGGCGCCGTAATGCCCGGAACCGGGCATAGATTGGAAGATTTTTTCGCAGAATGCTCAATTTGATACAGACAGGGCGGCGCCACGTGGGGTCGGATGTCTGATCGGTGAGATTGCACCCTCATCGAGTTTGCGATGCTCCAAAGACAAAATTCTGACCCCAGCCCGTTTGGAATTTCGCATTTGGAGCACCCGGTAGACCTGATCGCCAGGCAGGAGGACTGTGCGAGAAGGTCTTGAACGCCGGGACGAGCCGATGTGGTCCGCGAACGATCGGGGCGGCCAATCGTGACTTGGCCAAATCCATATCCGCAGTGTATCAGGAGCGGCAACGCCCTCTCGATCAGCCTGCGGAACAGCATTTGACCCAGATTCATGCGCTAAAACCTTTCCTTGAAGTGCTTTCCGGCCGCAGGCAGCCGGTACCTCCGATCTGGATGATGCGGCAAGCCGGCCGCTATCTGCCGGAATATCGCGAATTGCGCGCCAAGGCGGGCGGCTTTCTCGATCTGTGCTTCACGCCGGAATATGCCGTTGAGGTCACGCTGCAGCCGATCCGCCGTTTCAGCTTCGATGCTGCGATCATCTTTTCGGATATTCTTGTGATCCCCTACGCGCTCGGCCGTTCGGTGCGGTTCGAGGTCGGCGAAGGGCCGCGGCTCGATCCGCTGGAGACGCCGGAAAAAGTCGCGACGCTGGCGCCGCAGGCCGATTTCAGCAAACTCGAGCCGGTCTATGAGGCGCTGCGCCGGGTCCGCCGCGAGCTCAATCCGAACATCGCGCTGATCGGCTTTTGCGGCGCGCCGTGGACAGTGGCGACCTATATGGTGGCGGGGCAAGGCACGCCGGACCAGGCGCCGGCGCGGATGATGGCCTACCGCCATCCGGAAGCATTCTCGAAAATCATCGATGTGCTGGTGGAGAACTCGATCCAGTATCTGCTGGGCCAGCTCAGGGCCGGCGCCGACGTGCTGCAGATCTTCGACACCTGGGCCGGCGTGTTGCCGCCGCGCGAATTTACGCGCTGGTCGACCGAGCCGACGCGGCGCATCGTCGAAGGCGTGCGTGCGAAAATACCGGACGCGAAAATCATCGGCTTTCCCAGAGGCGCCGGCGCGCTGCTGCCGGGTTACGTCGAGGCCACCGGCGTCGATGCCGTCAGCATCGACTGGGCCGCGGAGCCGTCATTGATCCGCGAGCGCGTGCAGAGCCGCGTCGCCGTTCAAGGCAACCTCGATCCGCTGGTGCTGATCGCCGGCGGCGCGGCACTGGATCGCGCCATCGACGACGTGCTTTCGAATTACGCCGGCGGCAGATTGATCTTCAACCTCGGTCACGGCATCCAGCCGGAAACCCCGATCGCGCATGTCGAGCAGATGATCAAGCGGGTGCGGGCGTAT
>Ga0066789_10000115_pt1 | contig 24453 bp, 23 predicted proteins | sample OrgsoiDNA2013049_FD_70960 | JGI IMG/M metagenome (GOLD analysis project Ga0066789, IMG submission 70960) | Permafrost soil microbial communities from the Arctic, to analyse light accelerated degradation of dissolved organic matter (DOM) -... | ecosystem: Environmental > Terrestrial > Soil >...
GCGTTTCTTCAATCGACGCTGGCCGCGTCCACGATCTTCGAATCATGGTTGCCCATGGATTCAGAAACCTGCATAAAAGGCAACTGTAGTGCTAGGCTGCTTGCGAATCAACTTCGGTTAGATCGAACAGCGGTAGTAGCTGATCTCCATATCCATGATGCCCGGAAACACCCGCGATATCTTGTTCGGCTCAAGCGCCTTCAGACTGAATTGGACGTTAGAAAGCATGATGTCGGTCGCACAGCCCGCGATGATATTCACGATCTGGCCGTCCTCCTTCCTGGACTTGATCTTGCAAATGGCAAACTTGCCCCTGAGGCGGTCGGCCTCGACAATGAAGCCGCCTCCATACTGCTCGGACAGTGCGGTAAACTCGATCTGATTCGACCGCCCCTTCCTGACGAACACCCGGCTGCATTGATCCGCATCTGTGGCCCATGCGCCGGAGAGATCGAGGGCATGTGCCTCTTTGACAACGCACAAGCCCGCCCCGGCAGCGATCGCGAATTTGAGGTACCGGTTCATGCCCTCTCTCCGTGGGATGCTGTTAGCAGGGTGCTGACAGGCCGCTGTCGCGAGCAAAAGCGCAATCCGGCCCGCGCGCTTGATCTGGATCAAAGGGGCGATTCTGCGGCGGCCGCTAGCTGCCAACCAGGCGAGACGGTCATTGAGGAAGGATCAGCCATGCCCGAGAAAATCGACGATCTGATACCCACGGCAAGGGAAATCCAGAAGCAGGCCGCCATCAAGGAAGCCGAGAAGGCCGATGGCGATGCCCGCAGGCTCGCTGCCGGCGAGGCGGAAAAGCGTGCGTTGATCGAAAGGCTGAGCAAGCCTTCGGGCCTGAGCGAAGATGAAAAGGTCCGGCTGGCTTCGACTGTGATCCAGCGGGCCGTGCGGAACGGCCTGACCGAGGTTCAGGTCTACCGATTTCCCCACTCGCTGTGCACCGACAATGGCCGGGCCATCAATCAGCAGGAACCGGGCTGGGACAAGACGCTCACCGGAATAGCGCAGGAGATTTTTCAGCTCTGGTCCGACTACCTGAAGCCGCGCGGTTATCGCATCAAATATCAGATCGTGGATTTTCCGGGCGGCATGCCCGGAGATATCTGCATCATCATCGCCTGGGGCGATTAGTCGCCGTCCCGATACGCTGAAAATGATAGAGCTGAAGAGGGACGCAGTGGCTAAAGACGGACACGCCTCCTCCAGAATGAAGCGGAAAGCTTACGAGGAAGAACTGGAAAAGCTCCAGATTGAGCTGTGCCATCTCCAGGAATGGGTGAAGGAAAAGAAGCTCAGGGTTATCGTCCTGTTTGAAGGCAGGGACGCCGCGGGCAAAGGTGGCACGATCAAGGCGATCACCGAAAAGGTAAGTCCCCGCGTCTTCCGGGTCGTCGCGCTTCCCGCTCCTTCGGACCGCGAGAAGACGCAGATGTTCCTGCAGCGCTACATGCAGCATTTCCCCTCCGGAGGGGAAGTGGTGATCTTTGACCGCAGCTGGTACAACCGGGCCGGCGTCGAATATGTCATGGGGTTCTGCACTGCCGACGAACATCGGCGCTTCCTGACGCTCTGCCCGCAAATCGAAAAATACGTCGTGGACGGCGGCATCATCCTGATCAAGCTCTGGCTTGAGGTCGGGATGGACGAGCAGGAGCGAAGGTTCAAGGCCAGGATCAACGATCCGGTCCGGCAATGGAAACTAAGCCCGATGGATATCGAGTCCTATCGGCGGTGGTATGATTATTCGCGTGCGCGAGACCTGATGCTAAAGGCGACAGACTCGGCGCATGCGCCCTGGCACATCATTCGCTCGGACGACAAGCGCCGGGCGCGTCTGAACTGCATTACGCATCTGTTGAAGTTAATTCCGCACAAGCGCATCTCGCGTGATCGAGTTCGGCTGCCAAAGCGCTCAGACAAGGGACGCTACAACGATCAAGCCGCCCTGCGAGGAATGAAGTTCGTCGCAGAGCGATACTAGCAACTTCCGGTGGCATGAAACCCCACGCCAGGAGCGCGCGCAGTCCCCGCGACGACTTGGAAACGAATCCGACCTTGGTGAAGACGATGAGGATCGAACCTGTTTCCGCCTTTGACGGAGTCGTTTGTGCTATCGACGCTACGAGTCCCATAGAGACCGCTGGAATAAATCGTGTTCGATACTTCTCACTACCTTCTCCTTCAACGTTAGAATGACGGAAAGCGACTGGCAGTTCCTCTATTGCGCCAGGTCATTGCGAGATATCCGAACACGGCGGCGCAGAGCCGGAGCCGTATGTCGGTGTCTCCCGGCACCTATCGCTTCAATCCATCATGATGGTGACGCCGGCCAGGCTGGCCGACAACTCCACACCGACTTTTGCGCCGGTTAACTGAAGGACGACGCCGCTGGCGTTCTGCAGCTGTACGCCGCCGGCACCGGCCGCGAAAGCGCCGCCAGCGCCGAGCGCGCTGTAGGTGCCTTCAATGTCGCGGTAGCCCTTCAGATGCAGTGCCTTGCCAACCAGCTTGGTGGTCGACGCGCCAATGGTCGCGCCGAGGCTCGCGCCTCTTACCGTGAAGGGATAATTCTTTCCGTGAAAGTTCAACACGCCCCGACCGCCGCCGACGCCGACGACAAAGCCGGCCTTGATGAATACGACGCTCACTGTCCCCGTTTCAGCCCGTGTCGGGGTCGCCAAGCCTGCCGATGAGAACAATCCGAGCAGGGCCACCAGCATGGTTCGTGTGCGATCTTTCCTCACCATCTTCTCCTCAAGACCCTCGAGCTTGGGGGCCGAAGCTGAGGACCAATCGAGAGAACCAATTGCCGGTCGAACTATTGCCGATATGATGGCTTACTTTGCCGAATCGACCGCTGCTGACATGGTCTGTGGACCCGCTGGCGGCGCCGACCGGCAGCGAGAATAATTTTGCGCCGACCATCACCGGCGCCAACCGCAACACGTTGGACGAGTCCGCTCCCGGCGGTCGGTCTCGTTCGACGCGTTGTCCGCATCTCAACGAGACAGAATCACTCAAGTGCGATTTGCACGCCGCCTACGGCCGCGGACAGCTCGACGCCAACCTTGGCGCCATGCAGCTGCAGGATCACGCCTTTTTCGTTCTGCAGTTGCACACCGCCGACACCGGCAGCCAGCGCGCCGCCCGCGCCGATCGCGCTGTAGTTGCCGGCAATGTCGCCGGGACTGCGCATGTTCAAGGCGCGCCCAACCAGGTCGGTGGTTGAGGCTCCGATCGTGGCGCCGAGGCTCATTCCGGAAACCCTGAATGGGTAGTGATTGCCGCGGAACGTGAGCACACCACGGCCGCCGCCGACACCAATGATGAACCCTCCCTTGGTGAAGACGACGCGAACGGCGCCGGTCTCGGCCTGCGCGGCCGTTACCAGACCCGACATGAGCAATACCGCCAATGCCAACTGAACAATCCGTGTTGCACACTTTCTCATACTGTTCTCCGTTGAGTCGTTTCCATTTCCTGAGCGACTGCCCCGTTCCGGGACTCAATTCGCGTCCGTACCTTCGCTCACTTCGCCGGAACGAGGTTTGATGCCTCATACATGTCTCGGTAGCCACGGGCGATCAAGCGTACGCCTCGCCCGATTTCCTCGTATGCTTCGTCGGGCAGATTCGCCAAGGACACGCGAAGCGACCAATTGGGTGCTTCGAAACCGCCGCCGTTCAGGAGAACGATTCCGTACGCCTCGGCAAGACGGAAGGCGAGATCGAGCGGATGGATGTTCTTCTTCAAGTAGTCAACCGCTTTGTCGCCGATATTCTTCCGCGCCCAGAACTCAAAATCGATCAAACCGTAGTAGGCATCGTAATTCGGATTGGGCTGGAGTTGCAGGCCGATGCTGTCAATCAATGCCCAGATGCGCCGATCGACAATCTCCTTGCAGGCCTTCTGGTAATGCTTCTCCGTATCCATCATCTCGGAGAGCGAGAAGAGACTCATCATCACCTGCTGCGGCAGCGACAATCCGGCGGTGTGGTTCAGCGCTACGTCGCGACTGTCGGCGACAATGCGGTCGATGAACTTGACCTTGCGCGGTTCCAGCGTCAGTGCGCCATAGCGCTTGTCGAGTGCCTTGACGTCGGCTGCCGGCAGCTTGGCGATCATCTTGTCGAAGATGTTGTCCTCGTGCGTCGCGATGACGCCGAGCCGCCAGCCGGTGCAACCGAAGTACTTCGAGTAGGAATAGACGCCGATCGTGTTATGCGGCAGTTCGCCAAGCAGCGAGCGGAAACTGTCGACGAACGTTCCGTAGACGTCGTCCGTCAGCAACATCAGATCAGGACGCTTGGTCTTCACCAGCTTCGTGATCTTGCCGATGGTCTCCTTGTCGATTGCCATCCCGGTGGGGTTGCCGGGATTGACGACGAAGAAGGCCTTGATTTTCGGATCCTCCAGCTTCTTGATTTCCTCATCGGTGTACTGGAACTTGTTCTCCTGGGGTGCTTTGATGTGCACGACCTTGAGGTCGTAGTCCTCGAGATGCGTCATCTCGAGATAGGGCGTGAAGATCGGCGTGCCCAGCGCGATCGTGTCGCCGGGATGCAATAGCCGGTTGGCCTTCAGCGATTTGAAGATGTAGCACATCGCGGCCGTTCCGCCCTCGACCGCGTAAAGATCGAACTTGCCGGCCGGCCGCGGCTCGCCGCACATCGCCCACTGCAGATACTCCTGGACGATCCGTTCGTTGTGGACCAGGATGCGATCCGGGACCGGATAATTGTCGCCAATGATCGAGTCGACGAGTTCGTGAAGGAAAGCGTCTGGCTCAAAGCCGAATTTCTTGACGGCGAACTTCGTCATCTCGGAAAGGAACCCGGCGCCCGGCATATCCGAATGTTTGGCGAGCCAGGCCTCGAGGCGGCCGGCAATGCCGGCGGCCTGCGGCATTCCACCGACCCCGGCAGGATGCTCCATCACACGCTTGCTCTCGGTGATGGCGAACTGTCCCAGCAGGAAAAATCCTTCCCGTGGCGTGGTGGCAATCCAGTTGGGATTGCCGCGGCCGGCATTGAGGAAGGCGGATTGCGTCGTCTTCGATGTTGCTTTCGCGAGATTGATCAGCTCGTCCTTGATCTCGAAGGGACTGAGAGCTTCAAACTTCTTTAGCGTCATAAGGTCGGCCATGGTTTTCTCCTTATTTTGCGAGATTCCGTCGACGGGAGCGTCATGAAGGGGGAAGTCGATGAGCACGGCCTCACGGGCACATGCTCACCGGGATTTCTCGGCGCTAGGTCAGCAGGATTACCAGCACCATGCCCCAGACGGTCAGCAGCGTGTTGCCGACCGCATAGGTCACCGTGTAACCGAGGCCGGGAATCTGACTCTTGGCACGGTCATTGATCATGCCGAGCGAGGCCGTCGTGGTGCGTGCACCGGAGCAAGCACCTAGCACAATGGCATCGTCGAACTTGAACAGGTACTTGCCCACGTACATCGCCAATATCAGCGGCAGCGTCGTGACGACGACGCCCCAGAGAAACAGGCTGAATCCGAGCTGTTGCAGCCCGGCTACAAAGCCTGGCCCTGACGAGATGCCGACCACTGCGATGAACACGTTCAGACCGACGGAGTTCATGAACCAGACAGTGGACGACGGGATCCGCCCAAAGGTCGGTTTGACAGAACGCAACCATCCGAAGAAAAGGCCGGCGATCAATACGCCACCGGAGGTGGAGAGCGTAAGCGGCACACCACCGACCTTGTAGACCAGCGCACCGAGCAGCGCTCCGATCGTGATCGCTCCGCCAATGAACGCCACGTCCGCCACGTCCGTCGCCCGGTCCGGATAACCCAACATCTTCGTCCCGACTGCTACGTCTTGGGTGCGCCCGACGAGGGTAACGATATCGCCCCGCTGCAACTGCGTGTCCGCTAAGATCGGGATGTTGGTTGCGGTCGCGCCACGGACAATCTTTCGCAGGAACACGCCGCGCGCTCCCGGCAAGTTCGCCAACTCGGCCAACGTTTTCCCGTCGACGTCTCTGTTTGTCACATAAACGTCGACGCCTTCGATCGGCACAGCCAGCAGTTCGCGATCATCAACTTCATCGGCACCAGCACCGAGGAGACTTACCAACACTTCGCGGCGGCCGGCCACGGCCACGATGTCCCCGGCGTGGATCACAGTGTCTCCCGTGGCATCCAGGATCTTCCCGTCCCGCCGAATACTTTGGACGAACACACGCTGGTCTGGTGTCAGCGCCTCGGCTTCTTGTGCCGTCTTGCCGACAACAGGCCCACGTTCCTTCACGCGAAACGCCCGCAACTCAAATTGGTGCCAGGCCGTGCCGGGACCGCCCGCTTCCTTCTTGCCACCGTGCTTCTCCTCATACCGCTTGCACGCCGCCTCGAGGTCGATGCCAAGGAGCGCCGGACCAATCAGTGCAAGAACAATAGCGGATCCGATCGTCCCAAAAATGTACGTGACGGCGTAGGCCACCGGCATCGCATCCAATGTTTTCTTGGCCTCCTCGGGCGACAGACCGAGGCGGTTGATCGCATCAGTCGCCAGGCCCATCGATGCGGAGATCGTCTGCGATCCGGCATAGAGTCCCGCAGCCGAGCCGACGCTATAACCCGCCAGCTTCGCGCCCGAATAGGCAGCTCCGAGGCAGAAAAAGCAAACCACCACGGCAAACAATGCCTGCGGGATTCCGTCCTGCGCGATGCCGCGCACGAATTGTGGTCCGACGCCGTAACCGATGGCGAACAGGAACATCAGGAAAAAGGTCGGCTTGAGCGGACTGCCTATCTTGATCTCCAGCTGTCCGATGATGACCGCCGCAATCAGTGTTGCGGTCACCGCTCCGAGGCCAAGGCCCTTATAGGTGAACGAGCCGAAGTAATACCCGAGGGCCAAGGATAGGAAGATGGCGATCTCCGGATAGCTGCGAAGCGTCTGCACGAACCAATCAATCATGATGTCATCCTCCCCATTGACGGCCCCGCTATTCCGCGGCGGCTCTGATCCCATGTGTCCGCGAATGGCTGTCGCCGAGCTTTGCCAATGCCTCCGGACGCACGAGCTTCAGTCCCTCGGTGGCGTCGTAGCCGTGGATTTCCTTCACATCGAGCTTGCGCATGAAATCGACGGTTTCCTGCGTGATGACCTGACCGGGCACCATGATCGGGAAGCCGGGCGGATACGGAATGACGAAGTTCGCCGAGACCAGGTCAGGGCCGTTCTTCAAGCGGCGGTCGATCTCCGAATCGTTCAGGCGGATGTGCTCGCATCCGGCTTCATCGTAGGCAGTATAGAAGCCGCTGCGAATGTCGCCTTCGTTGGTCCTGTCTCCGGCATCGCCGCGGAAGCTGTCATGGAAGTGCGAGAAGTTCGGCAGATCGGGCACGTCCGTCATCAGACTCTTTACGCGCGCGGCGAACGCCGTCTTGGCGTTGACGCCGCCATGGCTCAGATCACGCTCGATCTCGCCACTGACCTCGGCCAGCACACGGATCAGATGGGCGACGTCGCTGCGGGTATTGTTGATGTTGGACTGGATCAGCACGGAATTGCGCGAGGTCTTGTTGACCTGGATTCCGTAGCGGCTGGCGAGAATGCCCTTGAACTGCGTGCCGTCGAAGGCGGCGGTGCCGCACACCAGCGTCAGACGCGTCGGATCGAGGCAGAACTCGTCTTCCTTCAGGCTGTGCAGGACCTGTCCCCAGTTGACGCCTTTCGCCAGATAATCCGTGAAGCCGCTGGCGCGGTAATCCGCCGGCACCATCTTGTCCGCGCCGAGCACGCTGAAATATTTCGAGATCAGCGGATTGGCGGCGACCGCCCTGCGGATCGCAAACGCGATCTCGATGGCGTTGGCGACCAGGCCATAGCCTTCCAGCTCCATCTGCCGGCGCGCGACGTCGAGGCTCGCGATCAGCTGCTGGTTGGGGCTGGTCGAGGCGTGGGTGAACACGGCCTCCTTGAACTGCTGTTCGACCGTATGGAATTCCACGTCCTTGACGAACAGCATCGAGCCCTGCCGGAGCGCCGACATCGACTTGTGGGTGGAGTTGGTCTGGTAGACGCGCAGACGGATCTGCCGCGGATCGGGCAACAGTCTCGCGTTCAGCAAGGTCTCGTCGGACGGATTGTCGCCGAGCGCGGCGCGATGCTTCTCGTAAGTCTCGATCGATTTGGGATCGTGCATCCACGCCTCGATGTCGTTGGCCGCGCCCATCGCGGTGCGCGGACGCAAGAACGGCGAGAAGCGCGCAAAGCCGAACCAGGCTTCATCCCAGAGGAAGATCAGGTCGGGCTTGATCGCCAGACATTCCTCCATCACCCGGCGGGTGTTGTAGATGTGGCCGTCGAAGGTGCAGTTGGTCAGGTCCACCATTTTGACCCGGTGCAGCCGGTTGTCGGCCTTCAGGTTCAACAGCGCCTGCTTGATGGTCTTGAGCGGCACCGCGCCATACATCGAATATTCCGTCATCGGGAAGGCTTCGACATACAGCGGCTGCGCACCCGCCAGCACCAGGCCGTAGTGATGCGATTTGTGGCAGTTGCGGTCGACGATCACGATATCGCCTGGACCGATCAGCGCCTGCACCGCCATCTTGTTGGACGTCGACGTGCCATTGGTAACAAAGAAGACGCGGTCGGCCCCGAAGGCGCGCGCCGCCTTTTCCTGGGCTTTCTTGATGTTGCCGGTCGGTTCCAGCAGGCTGTCGAGACCTCCCGTGGTCGCGCTGCTCTCGGCGAGGAAAAGGTTTGGACCATAAAATTCGCCCATGTCGCGAATCCAGTCGGACCTGAAGACGGACTTGCCACCGGCGATGGGGAGCGCGTGGAACGTTCCAATCGGGCGCTGGGCGTATTTCTTGAGATTGTCGAAGAACGGCGTTTCGAAGCGATCCTGAATACCTTCCAGGATGGCAAGATGCAGCTCGAGCAGCTCTTCCACCGAGTAGAAGATGCGGCGAACGACATCGGCCTCGGGATTGCCGGCCAACTCTTCCACGTTCCGGTTGGAAACCATATAGACGTCGAGCTCGGGGCGAATGCGCTTCAACGTGCGCGCGAGCGCCAATGCCGAGTCGGACGTTTCCTGGCTGTCCATCGATGCCATCAGGGAGCGCAACACCGGTGCATCATGCCGAGAGTGCCGCGCAAAGCCTTCGTTGACGATGACGGCACCAAGATCGGGATTGAGCATCGCGGCACAGAACGCATCCTCGAAGCTGCCGGCAAAGAGCGGTTCATAGATGAAAGCATCCGCCGAGCGGCGCAGCTTCCGCCACTCGGCGGCAAGGTTGGACCAGTTGGTAGCGGGGATGCCGGTCACGATCAGGGTTTCGAAATACGGCCGCCGCGACCTGGTCTCGCCAAATCCAGGCGGCACCAGATCCGGCATTTCAGCGTCGGCCTCCGCATCCCAATCGCCGGCATGCTGGCGGAACGAGCGCGTCTGCAGCGATTGCGTGATGCGCATGGCCAGCGCGAGCGTGCCTGCCGCATCGCCCGCGGCCGCGCGCTCGGTCAGGGCCGCCATCAGGCGGAGACCGGGATAGGCATGATATTCTTCGGTGATTGCGAGTTGGGAAAGTTTTTCCTCGAGGCCGGCGCGGTCTCCCGATCCGCTTGACCACGCTTTCGCCGCCTCGACCAATCCGCGCCATTCGTCCGCGCGTGCGCCGGGGCCGGAGAAAAACTGATCGATCCGACGTTCCTGAGCTTGCTGCGCCATGGCGGTTCTCCCAACCTGCGATCTCCGGTAGGACAAACCTAGTCGGCTGCGCTCGGATCGACGCTTGATTTAAATCAAGCCTCCACACTCACGATAACCGCTGCTCCCTGGTGGCCGTCAGGTTCATCTCGCAAAGCAACAACACGATCACGAGCAGCGTCACGGGAATGGCGAGGCTGTAGGCACGCGTCACTTCCGTCATGACCGCGCCGATGGCGGCTCCCATTCCAAAAGCGATGCACATCGCTCCGAACAAGTAGGGCCGGCGAAATGGCGTCGCCTCCGGGCTTCCGGCGAAGGCGGCGAACAGGCCTTCGATGGTGTAGCGAAAATTGCTTGTCGCCATGACGGAGCTGTAGCTCCATCCTTCCACCTTCGGGAAGCTTGCCGTCTGGAAGGCGGCGACGAAGGAAAGGCCAAGGGTGCCGGCGACTCCTGGCGGCCTGTTATGCAGGATAGCGATAATGAACAGGAAGACGATCTCGGTCACGACGCTGATCTCCGGAGCTTTGTGCGGCGCAAATTTTCGCAAGCACGACGCCATGATCACGCCGAGCACAAAGGCGAATAGCGGAGGTACATAATGGAGCGCGTTGCCCCATTCTCGCCCGGTCACATAGACCCATAGAAACACCAGATTGGCAGTCTGCGCATTGGCAAACGCCCGATGAACGATCCAGGTGTAGGCATCGAGATATCCGCCGGTCAGCGCCAGCAGGCTGGCGATCAGCAGCGCCTCCTCGCGGGGAAACGATACGGCGGCGGCTTGCGGGATCGACACGATAAAACTCCGTCGGCGATGGTTGAGACAGGAAAGCTGACACATCGCCGATAAGATGATTCCGGTGGAAGATGCCAGCTTGACTTGAATCAATGAACTTGAATGAGCGCGATCCGAACGTGCGCGCGTCTGGGCTTGAGGATCGCGCCTATGAACACCATCAGATGGGTCATTTCGACCGCGCCAGAGATTTTCCTGCTTCTCGCAATCGCACTTGGAACGTTCTTTGGGCGGCTCCAGATCAAGGGATTTTCGGTAGGCGCAACAGCCTGCACGCTGGTCGCGGCCGTGCTGCTTGGACAACTCGGAAACTTCGTGATCCCTCCGTTGTTCAAGTCGATATTCTTCAGCCTGTTCGTCTTCACAATCGGGTATAAATCGGGACCTGAATTCTTTGCTTCGCTGAGCCTCCGCACGCTGTCACAGGTTGGCGTTGCCCTGGTTGTCAGCACCACCGGCCTGGCCCTGGTTCTCGTTTTCGCCTTTGCCTTTCATCTGGATTCCGGCACGGCTGCCGGTCTTGCGTCCGGCAGTCTCACCCAATCATCCATGATCGGGACGGCGACGGGCGCGCTGGCACAACTCGGGCTTGCCGACGATGTCTTGCGACAGCAGCAAGCCAATATCGCGGCGGGTTATGCCGTCACCTACATCCTTGGTTACATCCTGACGCTGCTGTTTGTGCCCTTTGCCGCGCCCTGGCTGATGGGCGTTGACCTCAAGGAAGAAGCCTCCAAGCTGGAGGCGGCTCTTTCCGGAGGCAAAGCCCGCAAGGCGGGATACCTAGGTTACCAGAAATTCAAGGCGCGGGCTTATCGGGTCGTCGCCGCCGCCGCCGGGCAAACGGTCGGCGCAATCGAAGACCGCATCGGCCATCGTGTCGTCTTCGGACGCATTGTCCGCCACGGCAGCGACGTCGAATCGAAACGGCAAACGGTCCTCGAAAGCGGGGATGAGGTCGTTCTCGCCGGACCAGCATCGGCCCTCATCAAGGCCGGTACTTCGATCGGCCCCGAGATCGAAGGCGCAGAGGTGCTGCGGGAGACTTCGGGCGACGCACTTGGCGTCCTCGTCACCAATAATGAGCTGCACGGCCGCACGTTGAGCGAAATCGCCGATCGGGTCGGCGACGCCGCGCGCGGCGTTTTTCTTCGCGATCTCGCGCGCAGAGGACAGGAGGTCCCGCTCACCCCTGAAACCACGATCTATGTCGGCGACGTCATGACATTGGTCGGTGCGACGCACGATGTCGAACGCGCCGCGGCAAAGGTCGGCCAGGTGCTGCGCTATGGTGACCGGACCGATATCGCCTTCCTCGCGGCGGGAATTGCGGCAGGCCTGCTGATAGGATTGCTTAGCATGAAGGTCGGGTCTTTCGCTGTGACGCTGGGCGGCGCTGGCGGCACCCTGCTTGTGGGACTGATCTGCGGCTGGCTGCGTGCGCGCCGGCCGACCGTCGGAAGCTTCCCGCCGGCTGCGCAGCAGACGCTGAGCGACATCGGCCTCGGCGGATTCATCGCGGCCATCGGGCTCGCAAACGGCCCCGCAGCGATTGCAGCCATTCAATCGCACGGCCTGCTGCTTCTCTCATTGGGCATGGTCGTTACGCTCGTTCCGCTGACGATCGCGACCATCGTGGCGCATCGTATCCTGCGCCTGAACCCGGTCATCATCTGTGGCGCGCTTGCGGGAGCGATGACGGTGGATGCGGCCGTCACAGGGTGCTGCGAACGGGCTGACAGTCAGACCCCGGTACTCGGGGTCGCCGTGCCCTACGCGGTCGGCAATGTGGTCCTGACGATCCTCGGCCCCGTCATCGTGACGCTTACGTATGCCGGATAACGCCGTGACAGGCGTTCCATTGATCCAGATCAACGTCCCGGGCTGGCGTCGGGAAAGCCTTTCAATTCATGACAGCCACAGCGGCTGCGGCACAATACCGGAGCACTGCCATGCTTCGAAATCTGCTGAGTGTCCTCGTATTCTACATGGTCGTTATCCTGGTGTCGGCCGTTGCGGCTTTCGCTGAGGACCAGCCAACAAATCCGGCGATGCAGGAGGAGGTGTGGGCGATCCCTGTCACGCTGCCCACAATCGCTTACGTCGTTCGCCCGGTAGGCGATGGTCCGTTTCCACTCGTGGTCATGAACCATGGTGTCTCGCTCAACCCGAGAGAACGCGGCTTCTTTCCGCTCGTCGAATTCAGGGATGCCGCGATGTGGTTCGCACGGCGGGGCTACATGGTCGTTGCGCCCACAGGTTCCGGATACGGCGCCGCGGCACTCGATGATCCGGAGCGCGGCCTCTACTCCCTTTTCTATTCGAAGATCGGCAGTTGCGACAATCCGAACTTCCGCGATGCCGGGCTTGCGGTGGCGTTGATCGACAAGTGGATCATCGACTACATGACCGATCAGAAATTGATCGTGCCTGACAACGTCGTCGTGGTCGGCCAGTCTGCCGGCGGCTGGGCAGCGATCGCGCTGTCGAGCCGCAACCTGCCCTCGGTCAGGGCCATCATTACGTTTGCGGCGGGGCGCGGCGGACGCGTTGGAGGCAAGCCAAACAATAATTGCGCGCCCGACAAACTGGTTGAGACGACGGGTGAGTTCGGACGCATTGCCCGTGTTCCCATGCTCTGGATCTACACCGAGAACGACACGTTTTTCGGACCAGCCTTATCCAAGAAGATGCATGCGGCGTATATCGGCGCGGGTGGGAACGCCGAATACCACATGCTTCCGCCGTTCGGAAGTGACGGGCACTTCCTTATCGATTCAGCCGACGCCATCCCATTGTGGGCGCCCCTGGTGAGCCAGTTCCTTGACAAGCGCCAATAACGGCAAAGAGCCATGATGGAGCAGGACATGATCGAGCAGCCCTCTCACCAATTTCGTTCTTCATCAATCTCTCCCTTTCCGGTGCTGCTCGTTCTGATGCTGTGTAGCAGCCTGGAGCCAACCTACGGACAGCAGCCTTCACCAACCAGCGGCTCTCAAACGAACGAGAAGCCTCCCGGCCAGGAGTTCGCGTCGCGCGGCCAGCGCATGGCGAGAGAGATCAAGTATTCCGATTGGCGCAAGTTCTGCTTCAAGACGCCCGGAACGAACATGGTCTGCCGCACGACCATCAGCGGCACGTTCGAAACAGGGCAATCCGCCGTCCGCATTGACCTGATCGAACGCGAGGGCGAAGGAGCGGCGCGCCTGCAGTTGTTCCTGCCGGTCGGCCTCTACCTGCAGGCCGGCGTCAAGATCACCATCGATCAGGGAACGCCGTATCTGATCCCCTATGTCTGGTGCCTGACCAATACCTGCATCGCCGCCGACCGCGTCGATCCGAAACTAAGGAAGGAAATGGAGTCGGGACAAAAGATCCTGTTGGAGGTTGTCGATTCCAGTGTGCTGACGGTGAGCACCTCAGTTCCGCTCAACCAGTTCGCAGCCGTTCGACAGGGAAGTCCGACGCAGATCATTGAACAAGCCATCGACGAGTGACCCAGGCCCGGACGCATAGCGAACGCGTGAAGATCTAAGCCAAGCCGGCCGAAGCCCTATCAATTGGTTCGATCAGCGACTTCGCCGAGAACGGCTTGGTCAGGTACGCAAGGCATCCGGATTCCGTTGCCGCCATGCGAACGCTATCGTTATCGCCCGCCGTGATGTAAATCACCGGAACAGAAATTCCCGCTGCCTTCAGTCCACGCCTCACCTCGATCCCGGACTCATCGTTCAAGTTGATGTCCAGAATGATGCAAAGTGCATGGTCGAAATCGCCGTGATTCCGAAACGCCTCCGCTGACTGGAACAGCACGCTGTCATAGCCATGTTCCCTCAGCAACCTTTTCACGCCTTTCAGCGTGCCAGGATCGTCATCCACGACAAAAACAGCTTTTCGGCTTGGCACGATCAAATTCCTGTTGGCTGATAGAAATATGGCCCAGGGACACATTGCCAAAAAATAGCTGAATCGGCTGATCAACCTCTGCCGATTCTAAAACATTCGAGGTTTGTCCGAAATTACATCGGCTAAACTGGATACGCTTTGCGCAACCGCTTTCCTAGTGTCCTTAGGGACAATAAGCGTTACGGGACCCAGAGAATATTCACTTCAAGTTGACTTACTCCGTCATCCCGGAGGATGTGGCATCAGTATACCGACCCGTTCGGCAAGCGAGACAAGTTCAGCCAGAGATTCAACCTGCATCTTCTCCATCACCCGGTGGCGATGCGCCTTGATGGTGCGCTCGGTCGCGCCGAGTTCATGGGCGGCATGCTTGTTTGTCTTGCCGCGAACGACAAGCTCGAAAACCTCGCGCTCGCGCGGCGTCAGTGAAGCGATGTGTGCGCGAACAATGTCGAGCTTGCTCTTTGTATCGCGCATTGCTTCATGATGCGCCATCGCCCGCTGGATGGTACGAAGCAGTTGATCAGACGATACCGGCTTGGTCAGGAAATCATCCGCTCCGGCCTTGATAGCCTGCACGGTGGTCGGGACGTCTGCGTAGCCTGTGAGAAACACAATGGGGAGCGCCGAGCCGAGTTCGTTCAAACGGCCTTGCAGTTCCGGACCGCTCAAACCCGGTATCCGTACATCGAGAAGGATGCAGCCGGGACCGCGTTGATCCGGCAAACGGTCCAGCAAATGCTGAGCCGACGGATATGTTGCAACTTCGTAGCCCGCTTTCTTCAAACGGCGTTCGATGGCCGTTCGGAAGGAAGCATCATCATCAACCACATGTACAACACCCGGCACAAGCATGTCTCCTAGGTTGGACATAACGGCAACGAAAGACGAAATACAGCACCTCCGCCGGCCACGTTCTCTGCCCAGATCCGTCCCTTGTGGGCCTGCACGATCGTGCGCGCAATGGAGAGCCCGATGCCCACGCCTTGCTGCTTGGCCGTAAAGAACGGGTCGAACACCTCCTTGAGCCGGTAAGGAGGAATTCCTGGACCGGAGTCGGAGATCGAAATGACTGCCGACGATCCTCCGTTCATTTCGGTTCGCCCGACGACCGTCCGGCCGTTGGGCATTGCGGCCATCGCATCCATGCTGTTCACCATCAGGTTCAGGATAACCTGCTGCGGTTGGACGGGATCGCCCCTCACGTGCAGTGCCTCGGGCGATGCCTGCGGGTAGAGTGCGATGTTGCGAGCCGAGGCTTGCACCGAAAGAAATTCGAATACTTCGCGCATGGTGTCGTTGAGATCGATGTCTTTTGTCTCGAAGGGCGTCCTTTTCAGGAAACTGCGCATACGATGGATGACTTCGCTGGCGCGCAGATCATCTCGCCTTATGTCGGCCGGAATTTCCTTGCCCTCGCTCAAATCCGGCGACGGAGAGTTCAGTATTAATTCGGCAGTCTCGGCGTTCGTCAGGATGGCGCCGAGGGGCTGAACGTTTTGTCTCTCGCCCGCAGCGGGGATTTCATCTTTCCAATTCCTGAAAATGACCTGACGCTCCCAGGGGGCGCCGACGAAGACGACGCTGTCGAGGTCGGGCACGACTGCACGTGCCGCCTTGATCGGGTCGGCAAGTGCGAGCCTGACGATGCTGCCGGTCACGTCGGGCGGCAGCTTCAATCGTTCGAAATCCATCTCGTCAGCTAGCGCAAAGACGACGGGAATTCCGGGCCACAATTCTTCGCGCCAGCGCAGCACGAGTTCGAGGGTGGACGTGCCGACGGCGACCACGACGCCAATCGGCCTGTCACGATATTTTTCCTTTAGTCGCTGCCGCAGGCTCTCCTCGTAGGTTGCACCATTGAAGCGGCTCAAGTCGAGATTTTCTGAGTAAAGCGTGGTGTGCGAACGGGTATCGGCGTTCACAGCCGAACGCAGGCCGGAGAATATTTGATAGTAAAACGGTCCCCTCGTTTCCGATTGATCGAGGACCAGTATCGATCGCGCGCGCATCTCCACTGCCGGCAAATGAGCCGGATTCAGTAACGCAGTCAGGCAGAGAATTAGCCCAGTGATGCGACCGATCATGACACGCGGACTCTCAACGCAAACTAACATCCGATTGTGTCAATCAGACCATACACCCCTACGTGAACGTAGGGCAGCCAAAATCGCCGCACCCGCAAACATGTCCCTAAGGACAATGGCCCTCCCGACAATGGCCATTAGGACAATGGCCCTCAAGCCAATAGCCGACGGCACAGGCTGCGTCGTAAAACCATTCCCGGCAAGGTGAGACATTGGGGGTGGCTCCCCCAAACCGATTACATTTCAAGCCCTTACGGAAGCGAACGGATTTGCGCAAACAGGGAGATATCCCATGCTTGTCAATATCAACGCCGCTTCGGCTGGCAGGCAGAGCGCCCTCGGCGAGCTGGGAGAACTTTCCCGGGCACGGGTCATTTTAAGCGAATTCAAGTACAATAGAGGCGGAGAAATCTACGGCGAGGCGGAGCCGGCGGAATACATCTACCAGGTCGTGGAGGGTGCGGTTCGGAGCTACAAGCTCCTGTCCGACGGCCGCCGCCAGATCGGCGCCTTCCACCTGGTTGGCGATATCTTTGGCCTCGAAAACGGTTCCACACATCGTTTTACCACGGAGGCAATCGTCGACACGACCGTGCGCCTCATCAAGCGTCGCAGTCTCGAGCACGTGGCGGAAGTCGATGTTCACGTCGCGCTCGACATCTTGAATATGACGACCAGCAACCTGCAGCATGCCGAAGACCACATGCTGCTCCTGGGACGCAAGACGTCACTCGAACGCGTCGCCGCTTTCCTGCTCGAGATGGATCGCCGCGTGACGGCGGCTGGCGTCATGGCGCTTCCGATGAGCCGTCGGGATATCGCCGATTACCTGGGCTTGACGCTCGAAACCGTATCGCGTGCGCTTTCATGCCTTCACGGCAAAGGGATCCTTGGTTTCCTGGGGCCAACCCAGCGCCAAATCGTATTGCTGGACCGACTCCGACTGGCCGAACTGGACCTTTGACCGCTACGTTTGATTGTTATCCGCGATACCTCAAAGAGGATCTCGGCCTGACGCTCCAGAGATACCCCCAAACCAGGCACCGAAATATCCGGCATAGAGGGCTGGCAGCTCGAGATTCATCGAATGTCCAATTCCGGGCACGATGACCAGCCGGCAGTGCGGCATCGCGTCCGCCATGGTCTGGAGATCGGCTGAAGGGATCCAGCCGTCCTTCTCACCCCAAAGCACCAAATGGAGATGGCTGATTTCCGGCATGCGCCGCTCCAACTCGCCGCTCTCCCGTTCGAGATTTAGATTAAAGGGCGTGCCGAGCCAGATGCCCTCCGCCGCACCAAAAGTCTGTTCCAGCAATCGTTCGTAGAAGGCCTCCAGCTCGCCGATGCCTTCGCGAAATCGCGGCATGGTATTTGGAGCAAGGCTTTCCGGCACAAACAATGTGACCGCGGCCGTGGCCATGACTGCACGTGTGACCTCGCGGCTGAGCATCATCGAGCGAAAAAGACCAATCTGGTCCGCGTTGAAGGACATGCCGAGCGGAGTAACTGGATCGAGCGCGAATACCCGTCCGAAGCGGGCCGGCTGCATCAGCAGCATTCGGGCCGCGATGATCCCGCCGGTGGAATGGGTCGCCAGATGGCAGAACGGAATCCTCAGCGCATCGAGTGCGGCCAGCATATCGAGCGCGTGCTGTTGCATTGAATAGTTGGCATAGTTGGGCGCGGGCGTGGGACGATCGCTCTCCCCGCACCCACGCCAGTCGATCCCGATCACCCGGACGCCACTCGGAAACAACGGTGCAGCGAGTTCGATCCAGTCCTTGCTGGCGAGATTGCCGTGGATGAAGACGACGGTGACATCGCCCTTCCCCCATTCTCGCCAGCCGAGCTGGACTTCACCGGCACGCACCAGCGGCATGCAACACCTACTTGTTCAGGCCGGCCGTCGGCGACGGACCAGGCGGTGTGGGCGCCACGGGCAGCGCGGATGCCACGGCCCCATGGATCAGGCGGTCGGTGCCAAGCGGAGAGCTGGTGTCGACCGTTCCCTTGGTGACGAAGTCGACCACATCAACCGCATATTCCACAGGGTTGTCGGTGTGGATGAAATGCCCGGTGCCCGGATAGATCTTCAGGATCGGCCGGTTACCCGCATTCGTCATGCGCGTCATGAACGGCGTGACGATATCGCGGCCGAGATCTGTCAGGCCATTGAACGCGGTTCCCGGGATGAACGGCTCCTTGTCTCCGAACGCCAGGAAGATCGGGTCTTTGATCTGCGTGAGACGGTCGTAAAGATTCTTCGGATCGTCCTTCTGCAGCTCCGCGACCATCGTATAGATGTCGAAGATAAAGACGTTGGCCCACTGTTCGAGCTCCTTCGGGTTGCCCTTGATGAGCCCGACACGCTGCTCGGTGTGGAAGCGGGCATACTCGCTGTCATTCATGAAGTAGCCGCTCTTGGCCTGCGACACGACGCCCGTCTGCGGATCGCGTTTCTTGAAGTAGAAGAAGTCGCGGATGTTCTGCTCAGGCCGCGCGATTTCCGCAGCGAGAATACCGGTTTGGTCCCACGTCTGCTTCCACTTATCAAAATCGCGCGCGAAGGATTCGTCGAACAGACGCGCGGTCTTGCCCGGCGCGATCGTCACTTCGCGTGGATACTCTTCCAGTCCGGCGGGAGCTTCGAGCGCGAGACCCTGCACCGCGTCGGGCCAGGTCAGGGCGTAACCTAACACGAGCTGGCCGCCGAGCGAATGCCCCAGATAGAACGCGCGCTTGACGCCGAGCTGGTTGACCACAAGGTCATGCACGACGTCGCGCATGTCCTGCATGGTCCGCGCCGGGCTCTTGTCGAGATTCCCGGGTCCGGACACGCCGTAGTGCGGCAGATCGGGCGCGATCACGCGCAGCCCGCTGCGCAGCGCGTACTGCATGATGTTGCCGTAATGGCCGGCGAACGCGCCCTTGCCGTGAATGATGACGAGCACTTTCGGATCCTTGGCGGTGCCGGCATATTCGTCCATGTAGCCGATCTGCCATGAGGTGCCGTGGCCGTCCTTCGCAGTGGCGTATTTCACCGGATAGGGATAGGTGACGTAGTCCTTCCAGAACGACTTGTTCGGATCGATATTCGCCGCCACGCCTGGTACGCGATAGTTCTTGTCGACGAACTGCTGCGCCCTGTCGAGGCTCGCGACGTCATCCATGAACGCGACGAATTTTGGATCGTTCTTCCGGTGATTGATAATCGAGAACACACCGTAATGCGCGACAGGGCTCTCTTCGGCGATCAAATCGGCTCCCGGAATTCTATCTACCGCGCGCTCGGCAAGCTTGAAGTTAAGCCACTGGTCATTGGTGATATGCATCACCATCGTACGAGATCGAATGCGCCAGAGGTCTGCATTGATGTTGTGTGTTTCGCCGACGCGATTGCGCATGACGAGGTCGACCGCGTCATACAGCTTGGCGCGTTTGGCCACGCTGCTGCCGGCGTTCTCATTCGGCGGGTCCCAGTAGAAAACCTCGGGCTGTACGGAAGCGAAGCTCTGCGTGGTGCGGAAAGCGAAGTCATAGCCGGTAAGCCCAAGTACCGACCAGCCGAACGCGACGCCGGCGCTCGGATGCTTTTCCTTCGGCAGATTGTAATAGTCGCCGTGGGTCGCCTGCCAAACCGAATCGGACTGGATCGCCGCGGTCATCAACTGGAACGTCCAGTTTCCGACTGGATCCTCGGCGTCCGATTGCGTCGTACCGCCGATCGGCATCAGCGCGCTCACGAATTCCGGATGCATGACACCCCAGACGTAGGTCTGTGTGCCACCCATTGAGACACCGGTAGCGAGCGCTACGCGCGCGATCTTCAAATGGTCGCGCAGCATGCGGTAGTTCGCCTGCACCATGTCGAAATAGCTGTATTGCGGAAACTTGATCCCGAGACTATCGGACGGTTTGCTCTCACCCCAGGTGCCGAGCGGGTCAACCATGACGACGTAGTAGCGGTCGGTATCGATCGGGCGGCCCGACCCGATCACGGGGTCCTTCCCCGACAGCGCCGTGCCCTTCACCCATTGCTCGTACATGTCGGTGGAATCGCCGGAGTAATATGAACTGATGACCACGGCGTTGGTGATTTCGCCCGCGGCGTTGCGCCGTGGCGTGCCGACCGCGATATAGGCGGTCCGCAGTTTGCCGGCACCGAGCGACTCCAGCGTCTTTCCGCCCTCGCCGCCAAACTCCCAGCTCGACGGGTTGCCGAGGTCATAGCGTCCGCCCAGACGGAAGTCGGAAATCTCGTAATATTGCTTCAGCCCATCGTGTTGTTCTTGCGACGATCGACGGGTCAGGGACTCCGCTGCCGCGAGCGAAGTGACAAGCAGCAACAATATGAAGCTAACGACGAGGCGTTTCATGGCGTCTCTCCCGAGAAAGCCGGCTTTTCGGCCGGTCTTCTCAAAAGCTAGGAAGGCCCCCCGAGCGACCCTTGATTTATCTCAAGGGTCCTGAAGCCAACGCGGACATCCAGATGATGCGACCTCGTTGGGTGCTGCCATGCCGTTCCTTGCCCTCGGCTCCTATCGGATACGCTACGAATTGGACGGTCCGGAAGATCGGCCGGCCTACGTGCTCGTCAATGGATTGACGCAGTACGCTGAGCTGTGGGGAGCCTATCGGGATGCGCTGGTCACCCGAGGATTTCGCGTTGCGACATTCGATCTGCTTGGCCAGGGCGCCTCCGACAAGCCCGGCCTGTTCATCAGCCGGGATGATCAGGTCGCAGCGCTCGCACTGCTGATCGACCAGCTCGGCAACACCCCAATTTTCCTGGGCGGCATCAGCTTCGGCGGCTTGATCGCGCTGCAATATGCGATCGCGCATGAGGATCGGCTCGCAGGTCTCGTCGCCATGAGCACTTTCGCCGAGCTTTCGCCTCAGCTGCTGCTGATTGGTAACGCACTGCGCACCGGCCTCATCCTGGGCGGGACCAGCTATCTGCAGGACCTGCTGTTGCCGATGAACCTGTCTGACGCATGGCTTGGGCCGCAACTCGGCAATCTCGAAGCCGTCAAGCGTCAGGGCTGGCTCACCAATGATATCTATGCCTTGCAAAACCTGATGGAGTCATTCCTCGATTTCGAACCGCTGACGCCGCGGCTTTCGTCGATCAGCATCCCGACGATGATCCTGAATGGTGAATTCGATTTTCTGACCCCGCGTGCACTGCACGAAACCTTGCGTATTCACATTCCCGACAGCGCGCTCATCATCATTCCGCGTGCGTACCACGCCTTCACCCTCGAAAAGCCGGCGCTGACGGCCGACCTGCTTTCCAGCTTCGCCGAGGATGTTCTGGCGAAACGGTGGAAGGGCAATCAATCGATCTGGATCGCCCCTGAACAAGCAGGAGATCCGCTTGTGCCCTTTCCGCCCGGTCAGGATCACCTCCGCGCCATTCCAGCACATGGAGGACCGGGATGAGAATGTTGCTTGGTCCGCTGGACGCGACAGGCCGGTTGCCACCCCGACAGCAGACGCGCGTCGCTGCATTTCTGTTGTCGTGCCACGGCGCGATGGCGAGACAGCTCGCGATCGCCTTGGCCTGGCAGGTGAAAGCGAACTGGCACACCGAATTGAACGCGCAGTTCTACCGGGAAGCCGAGATCGTCTCGCTGTTGCTCCGGGCGACCGCTTGGGAGCCCGATCCGGAATTGTTGTTTCTGCTTCCTTCATGGGAGGCGGCCTGGCTACCAAGGCCGCTCGCAGGTGTCGCGGATCGAGCGCAGGGATTGGCGATCGATATCGCAGCATTCGGCCACGCCCTGCATTCCGTGATACGGCCGGCGGCGTTGCTGCCGCTGGAAGCGCCCGCGCAGGATCCGTTTGCGCTTGCGTTACGAAAAATCGAGTTCGAAAGCGGTCGCATGATGCAGGGGCAAATCCTGTTTTTGAAGAGCAGCGAGCTGCTTCCGCTTCGCGACGCCGTGAACGCTGCTGTCGAAAGCCGCCACCTCCAGGTCCGCAGGCTGTGGGACGAGATGCTCGCCGGCATCGGCGTGGAGCGCAGGGAAGCTCAGGGAACGGCGAGCCCGGCGGCAGCGGCGGCGACCAGGCGAGGACCTTGATACAGATCAATGGTCCATCTTCCGAGCTCCAGCTTCAATGGTGAACGTCAAATCGGACGACGATCGGAGCCTCCCATGAGAGCCGTTTCTGTAGAAGAAGCCGTTGCCATGATTCCCAATGGCGCGACCGTCATGGTCGGCGGTTTCATGGGAGTTGGCACGCCGGAACGTTTGCTGGACGAACTGGTCAGGCAAAGGAAATCCGAACTCTCTATCATCAGCAACGACGCCGCCGTTCCCGGCAAAGGTGTTGGGAAGTTATTTGACGCAGCGCTGGTCTCGACGCTGACGACAAGCCACATCGGGCTCAATCCGAACGTACAGAGACAGATGATGGCCAACAAAGTGGCGGTCAACCTGGTGCCTCAGGGCACGTTCGTCGAGCGCATTCGGGCGGGCGGCTGCGGCCTGGGAGGCGTGCTGACGCCGACGGGCATCGGGACCATCGTCGAGGAAGGCAAGCGAAAGATCGAAGTCGACGGCAAGAGTTTCTTGCTGGAGACCGCGCTTCGCTCCGATTTCGCGCTGATCCATGCTTTTCTCGCCGACTACCTCGGCAATCTCACCTACGCGCTGACGGCGCGCAACTTCAATCCGGTCATGGCAATGGCGGCCGATACCGTCGTCGTCACCGCGGAGCACATTGTTCCGGTCGGCGTCATTGCGCCCGACCATGTCGTGACGCCTGCGCCGCTCGTCGATTTTCTCATCGCCAACGGGTGAATCATGGATGCTCAATCGATCATTGCGCGACGCGTGGCGCTCGAACTTCGCTCGGGCGACCTGGTCAATCTCGGAATTGGGATTCCGACCCTGGTCGCGAACTACGTTCCGTCCGACCTGAAGGTCTTCTTTCAATCAGAAAACGGATTGATCGGCACGGGACCGATTCCCGAGCAAGGCATGGCCCATCCCCTGCTCACCGACGCCGGCGGGCGGCCGATCAGTGCGCTACCCGGCGCATCCACCTTCGACAGCGCGATGTCGTTCGGATTGATCCGAGGCGGGCATGTGGACCTGACCGTTCTCGGCGGGCTTCAGGTCGACGCCGAAGGACGGCTCGCGAACTGGATGATCCCGGGCAAAATGGTGCCGGGGATGGGTGGCGCAATGGATCTGGTGACCGGCGCCAAGCGCGTCATCGTCGCCATGCAGCACGCCGCGAAGGGAAAATCGAAGATCGTCCAGAAATGCGCGCTGCCGCTGACCTCTTCCCGGCCAATCGACCTGGTCGTTACCGATATGGCCGTCATCGGCTTTGCCGGCGGAAGGATAACGCTGTGGGAAACCGCACCTGGCGTCACTGTCGCTGAGGTTATCGCCGTGACGGAGGCTGATCTGTTCATTCCAGCCAACGTTCCTGAAATGAAGATCTGACCAGACACAGAGTGTACGTGTAAGGGCTCGACATGCGCATCTTCAGCGACTTCAGCGAATTCAAGGCTGCGGTTGGCACCGAGATTGGCGTCAGCGAATGGGTTGAAATCACCCAGGATCGCATCAACCTTTTCGCGGAGGCGACCTGCGACGAGCAATGGATCCATATCGACCAGGACCGGGCAAAGAAGGAACTGCCGGGTGGCAGGACCATCGCTCACGGCCTTCTATCACTCAGTCTCGCGCCGATGTTCATTCGCTCCGTCATGGGGCTCAAGGGCCTACGAAACACATTGAACTACGGCGCGGACCGCATTCGCTACCTCTCCCCTGTCCCGGCCGGCTCGCGGATCAGGGGGCGCATCAGCATCGCGGATGTCGAGGACGTTCCTCCTGATGGCTTGAAGGTCAACTATCACATGGCGATTGAGATCGAAGGCGGTCAGCGCCCGGCCTGCGTCGCCGATCTGATTGCCCTCCACTACCGCTGAGGGTCC